>Ga0070726_10000271_pt1 | contig 75964 bp, 68 predicted proteins | sample tdAd471_FD_67275 | JGI IMG/M metagenome (GOLD analysis project Ga0070726, IMG submission 67275) | Marine sediment microbial communities from the Atlantic coast under amendment with organic carbon and nitrate - tdAd47.1 | ecosystem: Environmental > Aquatic > Marine > Coastal > Sediment | place...
CTATCTCCCCGAGTTCGGCGTCCGCTCGGAAATCGACTGCTGGGTCAGCGCGGAGGGCGCTCAAGCGACCGGCCGGGTGCAGCGGGAGATCGTCCGTATCCAGGTCTAGTCGACTCTTCGGAACACGAGCGCGTACTGGTAGGGCAATTGGTCGAAGATGCGGACCAATTCGAATCCGGCGCCCTGGATCTCAGCGGCGAACCCGTCGCGGTCTTTGCGAATGTGCCCGGCCAACCGCTCCGGCGACATGCGCGGGTGGGGCCGACTGCGATAGAAATCGACCACCACCAAACGGCCCCCTGGCTTGATCGCATTGCGAATGTGCCCCAGCGTCTCCTCCGGATAGTTGAAGTGGTGGTAGGCGTCGAGCATAAAGGCTAGGTCCAGCGCGCCCGCGGGCAAGTTGGGATCGCGTTCGTCGCCAAGGACCGTCTCAACGTTCGACCAACCTCGCGCCTCCTTCTTCTCCTCAATCTTGTCGAGGAAATCCTGCTGAATGTCTTCGGCGTAGAGCTTGCCCTCGGGGCCGACGGCTTCCAAGAAGAACGGAATCATGAATCCGACGCCTGAGCCGATGTCGGCCAAGACGTCGCCCGGCTGGATATTGAGTTCCGCCACCAGGCGGTCCGGTTTGTCGCGCTCCACCCGCTTCGGATCGTCGAGCCCCTTGGCCAGGTTCTGGCGAAACTCCTCGCTCTTGTAGCGCTCATTGGCCTCGGTCGCCACCTGAGCGCCAAGCGAAGCGGAGAGGACGAACACTAGGATCCAGCGCATTAGACTTCCACCGTCCTTAGATACTCGATGCTCTTCTTGAGGCTGTCCAGCGGATCGCCGGGGGTTTGGTCCTGCTCGACGAAGAAGTGCTTCACGCCGGCTTCGCCGCTTGCAGCAAGTACTGCCGGAAAGTCGATCACGCCCGAGCCCACTTCCTTGAAGGTCTCCTTCGGCGTGCCCTCGGCGAACTGCGTGGGCGCATCGGCAGCCTTGTCCTTGAGGTGCATCAGCGGGATGCGTCCGGAGTACTTCTGGATCGTCTCAACGGGGTCGAGGCCGGCGATCGAGACCCAGTACACGTCGAGTTCAAGCCCCACGAGGGCGGGGTCCGATGCTGAGAGGATCGCGTCGAGCGGCGTGGAACCCTCCATTGGCTCGAACTCAAAAGCATGGTTGTGATACGCGAATCCCAGACCAGCGGCCTTGGCCGCTTCGCCCGCGGCGTTGAGCTTTTCGCCGAGAGCCTTGTAGTGGTCCAGCGTCGTGCCCCGATCGGGTTGGCTCAAATAGGGCATGACGACGTAGCTCAGGCCGGCTTCGGCGGCGGACTCGGCGACGGCATCCACGGTCAGTAGGGCGGGCTTAGCGCCGTCACCCCAGGTCCCCGTGACGACGGAAGGCACCAGGTGCATACTGACGGCCTGGAGGCCGGCGTCCTCGACCATCGGCCGTAGATCGCCGTACCCCGCCTGGAGGACTTCCGCCTCCTCATACCCCAACCCGGCCAGGTCCTTAAGCGTCTGCGCGGGATCGTCGGGGAGAACGCTGCGCAGGGTGTAGAGCTGCGCGCCGAGCGGACGCGAAAAGGTCGCCTTCGGCTCCTCCTCCGCCTCAGGAGCGGTCGTCTCGCCGCCTCCACAGGCAGCCAGCGCGCCGCCGCCAGCCGTGGCGAGAAATGCTCTTCGATCCATTTGCATAAGACAACAATCTAGCAGAGACGGTGCGCTATTCTAGCTTCCCCAGGGATGATCTTTGGAGCCATAGCCGACGACTATACGGGCGCTTCGGACCTCGCCGGCATGCTCGCCGAGCGCGGAGTGCGCACGGTCCAGACGCTGGGTCTGCCCGACGCGGAAACGCTGGCAGCCGTCGAGGGCCGCTTCGACGCCGTCGTCATTGCGCTGAAGTCGCGATCCGTCGCGCCCGAGAGCGCCGTCGCCCAATCTCTGCAGGCCCTGGAGGCGCTGCGCAGAGCGGGCGCCGAGCGAATCCAGTTCAAATACTGTTCGACGTTCGACTCGACCGCTGAAGGAAACATCGGCCCCGTCGCCGCCGCGCTCCTCGATTCCATGGGCGCGGCGTTTACCATCGCGGTCCCCGCACTACCGGTAAACGGTCGGACGCAATACAACGGATGCCTGTTCGTCAACGGCGAGCTCATCTCCCAGTCGCCCATGCGAGATCACCCCCTCAACCCGATGCGGGAGCCGAACCTGGTTCGACATCTGCAAGCGCAAACAGAGAAGTCGGTCGGGTTGGTCGGTTGGTCGACGGTCCGCGGCGGCCCCGACTCCGTCCGCCGTGGCTTCGACTCGCTGCGCGACGAAGGCGTCGCCATTGCGCTGGTCGACGTGCTCGAAGACGTCGATCTGCAGAGCATCGCGGAGGCCTGTGTGGACATGCCCCTGATCACAGGCGGATCCGGACTAGCCATGCGGCTTCCGGACGTTTGGTCGAACCAAGGACGCCTCGTCACGCGGGCAGAACGCGCACAACCTATCGGCCGGAGCGGCTCGGGTACGCTGATGCTCTCCGGCAGTTGCTCCAGCGCGACGCTCCAACAGGTGGAAGACGCCCGCTTACAGGGCATTCCTGTCATCCAGGTCGACGCGGCGGGGCTCTTGGCGGGAGACGAGGAGATCGACCGGCTTGAGCAGGCGGCCCGGGAGGCGATTGGTACGGAAGGCTCCGCACTCGTTTCATCCTCCGCATCTCCAGCGGAGCGCGCAACGACTGAGGCGGCTACGAGAGCTGAACCGGAAGCGCTGCGACTGGCGATTGAGCGCTGTTTCGGAGAGCTCGCCCGGCGCCTGGTTGGACCGGGCGGCGTCCAACGACTGATTGTGGCCGGCGGCGAAACTTCAGGGGCGGCCGTGGAAGCGCTCAACGTTCGCGCTGTGGAAGTACTCGATACGATCGACCCCGGAGTGCCGGCGATGCGAACGCTCGGCGAGCCGGAGATCACGATGGCGCTGAAGTCAGGAAATTTCGGCGCGCGCGACTTTTTCGCGAAGGCGCACGGCATATTGGAAAATACATGAGCGACGTCCTCGAACAACTCTGCGATCTCGCCGAGAGCTTCTTCACGCGCGGCTACGCTTTCGGCTCGACAGGCAACCTCAGCGTGCGAGTGGAAGATCGCGTGTGGGTCACGCCCACTGGAAAGCCCCTGCGCGGGTTGACGCCGACTCAACTAGCCGCCGTGGACCTCGAAGGCAATTCGCTCAACGACCGGCGTCCCTCCAAGGAGTATCCGTTCCATCTCGGCGCCTACAAGAACCACGGCGACGCGTGCCGCGCCATCGTCCATCTGCACTCGACCTACACCGTGGCGCTCTCGTGCCTGGACGAAATTGATCCAGAGCGCCCGCTGCCCTCCATCACGCCGTACTACTTCATGCGCGTCGCCCCCATGGCCGTCGTGCCCTACTACCGCCCAGGATCGGCCGAACTCGGCGAGGCGGTGGGCGAAGCGGCTCGCGATCACAAGACGCTGCTGCTCCGGAATCACGGCTCCATCTGCCTAGGCAAGAACCTCTCCGAAGCCGCCGACCGCGCCGAGGAACTGGAGGAGACCGCCAAGCTTCACTTCTTGCTGCGCGGCGAGAAGCTGCGCGAACTGTCGACCGACGAGATCGCCGATATCCATTTCGTCTTCCCGGGGCGCTGAGTCATGTCCAGCCTGCTCCTCACGCCGCCCCCAGGTCGCGTCCTCGTGATGGGCGTCTTGAACGTCACGCCGGACTCCTTCTCCGACGGAGGCCGCTTCCTCTCCCGCGAGCGGGCCCTCGCCGAGGCCCGCAAACACCTTGCGGACGGCGCCGACATCCTAGACATCGGCGGCGAGAGTTCTCGACCGGGCGCCGAGCCGGTCGGCGTCGAGGAAGAACTCGACCGGGTGCTCCCGGTGATCCGGGCCCTGACGGAAGAGACCGACACGCCGATCTCGATCGACACGGTCAAGCCCGAGGTTGCGGCCGAGTGCTTGCGGGCAGGCGCCCGCATCGTGAACGACATTTCGGGGCTCTCCGCGCCGGGTATGGCCGAGAGGTGCGCCGAAGCCGGGGCCTCGGTCGTCGTGATGCATATGCGCGGCACGCCTCGCACCATGCAGTCAGATACTCGATACAACAACGTCGTCGTGGAGATCCGAGACTACTTGGCGGAACGGATCGAGGCGGCGGAAGCGGCGGGAATCAACGAGATCGCAGTGGACCCCGGCATCGGATTCGGCAAGACGGCCGAGCAGAACTTCGAGTTGGTGCGCCGACTCCGGGAGTTCCAGTCGCTGGGACGGCCACTGCTGGTCGGCCCGTCTCGGAAATCGTTCCTGGGCAGCCTGGAGAGCAAGCTCCCCGCCGACCAGCGGCTGGAAGGCACCATCGCAGCCTGCGTGGCCTCGGTACTCCACGGCGCCGCGATTGTGCGGGTACATGACGTGGGCCCGGTCAAACGCGCCCTAGAGGCCACGGAAGCTATCCTAAACACGTAGCGATGGATCGTATTCTCATCCCCGACGTGCCGGTCGATTGCCGCATCGGCGTGCCCGACGGGGAACGCGCCGCACCCCAGCGCTTGCTCGTCAGCGTGACGCTGCACGGCGACCTTTCGGCGGCAGGTCGCTCAGACGACTTTTCTGCAACGGTCGACTATGCGGCGGTCGCCGAGACCGTGATCCACACGTCGCTGGACCGCCCGCGGAGCCTCATTGAGACGCTCGCGGAAGACGTCGCGGCCGAGATACTGGCGGGCTACCCGGTCGAGGCGGTGAGCGTAAGAGTCGTCAAGCCGTCGGCTCTCGCCTCCAAAGGCGCGCCCTACGCCGCCGTTGAGATCGAGCGGAGCCGTCGCGTGTGAACAGCGTCCTGCTGGGCCTTGGGTCGAACGTGGGCGACTCGCGCGCGCACCTGCGACAGGCCCTCGTTCGACTTGGGGACGCCGGGCGCGTGACAGCCGTCTCGCGCATCTGGCGTAGCGAGCCGGTGGGCTACGCCGAGCAAGACTGGTTCCTCAACATGGCTCTGGTATGGGAGACTGCTCTGCAACCGCTCCAAGCCCTGGAACAGATTCGGACAATTGAGTCTGAAATGGGCCGCACCAGGGAGGTCCCCAACGGTCCGCGCACGATTGATTTGGACATCCTGTTGTGGGACGACCTCGTCTACAACAAGCCCGGCCTGGCGATTCCTCACCCCCGCATGCACGAACGACGCTTTGTATTGGGACCCGCTGCGGACGTCGCGCCGGCTTGGGTCCATCCGACTCTGGGAAAGACGGTACAGGAGCTCTTGGACGACTTGGATGATCCGGCGGCGGCCGAGCCGGAAGCCTAGCCGGTTCGCGACCGCAGGGCTGCGGCGAGAGCCCGCACCGCGTCCAGGCCCAACGAAGCCGCATGCTTGGATGTGGAGGGAAGCCCCCCGACGGCCTCCTCGATCTGAGCGGAGGTGACGGCGGGCAGTTCGTCGACGCTCTTCCCCGCCAGAAGTTCGGTCAACGCCGAGCCCGTCGCGATGGAAGCGGCACATCCTCGGGTCTGGTAGCGAACCTCGGACAAACGACCGTCTTCCACTCGCACCGACAGACGAAGCTCGTCTCCGCAGATTGGATTCGCTACGTCGACGACCGCGGAAGGGCCGTCCAATTCGCCGACGTTGCGAGGGTTCTCAAAGTGATCGAGCAGCGTCTCGGAAAACACGACCGCTACTTATTCTTGGCGGGGGCTTTCGACCCGGCCTTGGTCACTTCCACTCCGAGGCTCTCCAGCTTCTCAATCAACTTGGAGATCTCAGCCGGGTCACGGTCTGCAACCGGGCTCTCGCGCCAGCGTTCCAGGCCCTTCTCCCAGTGGCTCTGAGCCTCTTCCTTCTTTCCCATGGCGAAGTACACGTCGCCCAGGTGGGTGTGCACCACGGGGTCCTGCCCGAACTCGGCGAGCGAGCGGACGAGGTAGCGCTCTGCGAGCGCAAGCTTGTTTTGGCGGTAGTAGACCCAGCCAAGGCTGTCGAGATAGGCGCCGTTCTCAGGCTCCAGGTCCAGCGCCCGTTGGATCATGTCGTGCGCCTCGTCGAGCTTTACGTCGCGATCAGCCAGCATGTATCCCAGATAGTTCAGAGCCGAGGAGTTCTTCGGGTCCTTGCGCAACAAGTCCCGGAACAGCGCCTCGGACTCTTCAAATCGCTTAGCTCTCTCCAACACCGAGGCGTGGGCAAAGAGCACCCCGACCTTTTGACCTTCGGTTTCAGCGAGTTCCTCCGCCTTCTCCACAGCGGCCACGGCGCGGTCATACTGTTTACCCTTCTCGTGGATCTGCACCAGAGTCAGATAGATATCAAGGTCCTCCGGACCACCCTTGAGCAGGGACTCCAGAAGCTCAGCGCCCTCATCCGATTGACCGTTCGCGCCCAACAACGAGGCGCGCTGCATGATTAGGGATCGGTTCTTGGGGAACTCGGCGACGGCCGACTCCGAGGCTTCAATCGCGTCGTCATAGCGCTGAGCGGCCCGCAGAGTGTCCACGTCGAGGGCCAGCACGCGCGAGCGCGTCTGAGGATCGAGTTCCGCAATCTTTGCGAAAGTTTCGCGGGCGGCGTCGTAGTCTTCCTGGGTTCGCTGCAACGAACCGAGCAATTCCAAGAAGACGATCCGCGCGCCGCGTTCCTGCGGAGAGTAGTCCAGGCTCTCGGTATCGTCCAAGATCTGGTTGAGCCCTTCGATCGCCTCGTCGTAGCGACGCTCGGCTTCCAACAGCAGGACCGTGTTGTACTTCACCTCAAGAGACGTCGGGTCTAGTTCTTGCGCTTTCTCCAGCGCCTCCCACGAGTCGGAAAAGCGACGTCGTTGGCGAAGGATCTGCGACATCCGCAGCCGGTAGGAACTCTCGCGCGGCTCCGCCTCAATCAGCGACTCATACTGCTCGAGCGCCTCGTCATAGCGGCCCGCCATCGTCAAGTTCTCCGCCAAGGCGCGGCGAATCTCCAGGGTGTTGGTTCCGACAGAACGCGCTTGATCAAGCAACTTCGCGAACGTATCGGCGGCGTCCTTGTGCCGGCCCGCGTCCTGATAGGCCTCAGCCAGCATGCCCAGACGGCGTCGATCCGTACCATCGGTCTGCGTCACGCGCTCGAGCGCCTCCACGCCCTTGTTGGGCTCGCCGGTCTCCAGATAGACGCCCGCTAGAGCAGTCAAAGCATCGGCGTTGTCGGGCTCGATCTCCAGCAGTGCTTCCAAGGCCTCCTTGGCTTTTTCCATCGAACGGCCGACCCGGTAGAGTTGCGACAGATCCAGAAGCGTCTCGGTGTCCTGCGGGTCCAGTTCGCGCGCTTTCTCAAGATGCTCGACGGCGCTGTTGAGCATGCCTTGGTTGGTACCCGAGCGACGATCGACGGCGTACCCGGTATAGACCTTGCCGAGCAACTTGTAGGTCGCCGGGTTCTCCGGATCGCGCTCCAGCATCACGTTCGCCTCAGCCACGGCGTCGTCCAGCTTGTTGATGCTGGCGTAGAGCTTGATCAGCTCCTCGCGGAGATAGTAGGAGTCCGGGTCCGCCTCAATCGCCAGACGGTACTCACTCACCGCCCGATCCACGTACTCCTGCCGCACAAACTGCAACGCGAGCTGCTGGTACAGGTGCGCCAGCGAGAAGTGGTAGTAGGCGTCGCCGCGCTGCTCGTCCGGATCAGGAGTCTCCTGAGCCGGGATCACAGGTGCGAAGAACAGGAAGACGGCGAGGGCCAGAGAAAGAAACGTCGAAAGCTGCTTCACGATACGGAAACTCCCCTTTTGGCGCCGACCGGAACCGGCGTGATTAGTATACCTTGCAGCCTTTTGGCGACACGAGCCTAATAGATCGCCCCCTGTCCCGGCGGGCGGCGTTTCCAGCGCCGGTGAATCCAGAGCCACTGGTCCGGATGCGCCCGAATTCCCTGCTCGATTGCTGTTTGGCATCTCTGGGTGTTCTCGGCCAAGTCCGCATCTCGGTCGCCCGAATCGCGCAGATCCAACGGAGCCTCAAAACGAAGGACGAACCGGCCTGCTTCGGGGTTCCAAAAAGCGAACCCCGGTATCACGGCCGCTCCGGTCTTCATCGCGATCTGGGCTACGCCCTTGGTGGCGGCCGCAGGTACGCCGAACACGTCTACAAAGAGTCCGTCTTCTCCGGCCGTGTTCTGGTCGGCCAAGATTCCCACCGGCTGGTTGGCTCGTAACGCCTGCAAAATCTCGCGCGCCGAGTCCTGCTTGCTCAAGGCTCGGTTGCCGTGGGAGCTTCGCCTACGGTCAAGAAACGCATCCAACAGGGGATTGTCGAGACGCCGAACGAGGACGGTCATCGGGTTCCCGAACAACGCATGCGCCGTCGAACTGAGCTCCCAACACCCTAAATGCGCGGTCAAGAACAGGACCCCGCGCCCTTCGTCGAGGGCCCGCTGATAGTGCTCGTACCCGTCGTACTCGATCCAGTCCGAAATATTCCGCGCGTTGAACCGCGGCGTCCGCGCGATCGCCCACAAGACTCTTCCAAGATTCCGATAGCATCCGTCGACCCATCGGCCTCGCTCGGATTCGGTCGCGGACGGGAAGGCAAGGCGCAGGTTTCTATCCGCGATCCGACGCCACCGAGGGGTGAATCTCTTGGCCGCGAGAGCGAGGGTTTCGGCCAGCCAGAGAGCAGGACGAGCCGGCGCCCAACACAGCATTTGCAGCAAGAACCACGCCGGCAGATACTCGGCCCAATTGCGAAGCGTGCTGCGGCGACCCACGGCCTCCCACGTTAACGGATGCGGACCGTTCCCGCCTCAGGACAGAACGAATCCCGGGCGACGAGCAACGCTCTCCCCGTTTCCGTCCCTCTAGCCGTTTCCGTTTACCGGGCCGCCGGATTCGACCTTGCCGCCCTTCTCCAGATTGATCGAGCCGCGGAAAATGGCGCCGTCCTCGACGGCAATCCGGCTCGTCGTCACTTCGCCTTCGAGCGATCCCGTCTTGGCGATCGCGATCCGGTCCGCGGCCTTGACCTTGCCTTCAAGCCGCCCTTGGACGGACACGTTCTTCGCGATCACATCCGCCTTCGCATGGCCGTTCTGCCCGATCGTGACGCTGTTTTCGCCGAGTTCGATCTGGCCGTGCACTTCACCGTCGACGTGCAGATCGGCGTGCCCCGTGATGACGCCTTCAATGCGAATGGTCTTGCCAATATGGCCGCCGGACTCAGGCCGGTCACCGGCGGACGGATTCGTCGTCGACATAGCGAAACTCTCCCTTAGAAACTAGAGCAGGACAAGCAGCAATCCAGCCGCCAAACTCCGGAACGCGCGCCTGCGGGCAATCGGCGTCGTCCAGCGCTCGCCATTCTTACACGCGTGAGCAATCTTTGCCTAACCCCCGGCTAGTTTGGCGGTCAACAGCCACTCCAGCGAACCCCTCGGAGCTGTGGAACTCGGATCGACCCGCAACCGGGCCAACGCGCCCTTCTTCATGGTGACTCGTCCCGCTCCGGCGCCGACAATCGCCGTCACCAGCTCCGACAAGTGCGGATTGTGCCCCACCAACATCACTGAATCAAGCTCGCGCATTCCGCGGATATCGGCCCACGTCTCAAGGACGTCGGAGAACGGCATGAGTACGCCGTCGCCCTCCGGCTCGTCGGCGTAGCCGAGCGCCTTGGCGGCGAGCTCCGCCGTCTGTTCCGCGCGCAGGTAGGGTGAGGTGGTAATCAAATCAGGCTTCACCCCGGCGCGTTTGGCGGTGGCCAGGATCAGCGCAAGCTTCTCTCGCCCTTCGTCGGTCAGAGATCGCTCGGAATCCCCTTCGGGATTCCAGTCTTCGGCGATACCGTGGCGCAGCACGTAGAGAATCATTACGGCGGCCAGATTAGCACGGGCCTGCCGGGCGCACGTTTCCCGCTACAATCGCCAAACGATGTCGCGGAAATCCGGTGGAGGCCGCTCGGCGGATCGATCGCCCGACCTGTCACGTCGGCTCGGCTGGATCGTCGCGGCGGTCGCTCTGCTGGTCTTCCTGCCCGGGCTTTCAAACGACTTCGTCAACTGGGACGACGACGTCAACTTTCTGGAAAACCCCGACTACAGGGGCGTCGGCCTCGACCAGTTGCGCTGGGGAGCAAGCGCCTTCCTGTTGAGGCACTACCACCCGCTGACGTGGTTCACGCTGAGCTTCGACTACGCCCTCTGGGGCATGAATCCCGCCGGTTACCACCTCACCAACGCGCTGTTGCACGCCCTCGCGGCGGCGCTCGTCTTTCTGCTGTTTCGCGACTGGCTCCAACTGGTTCGCAAAGAGGACGCTGAGTCGATCGCCTGGGCGGCCGCGTTCGGCGCGCTGGTGTTCGCCTTGCATCCGCTGCGCGTCGAATCCGTCGCGTGGGCGAGCGAGCGCCGCGACGTGCTCTCAGGGGTGTTCGTGACGGCGACGCTGCTGCTCTACACACGCCGGAAAGACAGTTGGGCGGCGGCGGCTTTTGCGGCGGCGTTGCTCTCCAAAATTATCGCCGTCACGCTGCCCGTTACGCTGCTGCTGATCGACTTGTACCCGCTTCGCCGCAAGCCGTCCGTGCGGCTGATGCTTGAGAAATGGCCGTTTGCGCTGCTGGCGGCCGGAGCCGCTTGGATCGCGCTGGGGCGGTACGACTCCGGCGTCGCGGGAGCGGTGGCCGATTTGGATCTCTACCCCGGCTTGCGGGCGGCGCTTACGTTGTTCGGACTCGCGTTCTACGTCGTCAAGACGCTGGCCCCGTGGGACTTGGCGCCGCAGTACGTGTGGGCGAGTTCACCGTCCGCGTTGGACGCCGTCCTGTTGAGCGGAGCAGTGTTTACGGTGGCTGTGACCGTCGCGGCGATCTTACTGCGAAAGCGCTTCCCGTCTCTGCCGGTCGCTTGGTTCGCCTATGTCGTGACGCTCCTGCCGGTACTCTCGATCGTCCGCCTCGATCGGCAGCAGTTCGTCTCCGACCACCACAGCTACTTGGCCGTTCTCGGCCTCACGGCTCTCGCCTCCGGTCTGTGGTTGTCCTGGCTACAGCGCAACCGGAAGGTCGCGCTCGGCGCGGCGGCCGTACTGCTGGCCGTGCTGGGAGCGCTCACCGTTCGCCAGATCGGCGTTTGGCGCGATTCCACGACGCTCTGGACGCACACTCTAGAGGTCAGTCCGCTCTCGATCGTGGCCCACAACAACCTCGGCCGCGCGCTGGCCGCACAGGGCCATGAGGCGGAGGCCGCGGAACGCTTCCGCCGCGCCGCCGAACTGGAGCCTCGCTTCGCCCAGGCGCACTACAACCTGGGCTCCTTGCTCATGAAGCAAGGCGATCTGCCGGGGGCGCAAGCTTCGCTAGAGCGAGCCGCGCAGATCGAGCCGCGCAACGCCCAAGTTCTCAACGACCTGGCCAATTGCCTCCTGCGAAGACAGAGGGTCGAGGAAGCGCTGCCGAGGTACGAAGCGGCGATCGGCGCGGCGCCTGGGTTCGCCGACGCGCGTTACAACTACGCCCTAGCCCTGGAGTTCGCTCGTCGCCCGCGCGAAGCTGCCGAGCAGTACCGCCGCGTCACCGAACTCGACCCGACGAACCAGGACGCTTGGAGAAGTCTGGAACGACTGCAAACGGGCCGGCCCTGAGCCGGATCTTGGTAACGTTCTCAAGCTACAGAGGCCTCCCAGATCTGGAATCCTCCGGATTCTGGAAGCCTCACGAACGGCCTAAGTTGTTCAACCCAAAGGACCGTGGATTTGGCCCTCTTCTTGCACAAAGAGTTGGCGGCAAGTCTTAGCGTCCTGTCAATTGAGGTTGGTCGTCGCTGCGGTCTACACAGCGGTCCTCCTACCAAGATCGGGGAGTTGAGTCCTGTCAGGGGTTCATTGGGTGCGCCTCGGCGTGTCGGCTTCGTGGGGTTGCCGGCGCGTCGGGGCGTTTTAATTTTTCTGGACGACTAGCGGCTGGGACGCCTTACAATCGAGGCCAGTCGTTCTTGCGCTCGGCCGCTCACCGCCGAACCGACGCCGATCCCGCCGCGATCCGCGATCTTCTCGAGAGTTTCCTCGCGACCTGCCGCGACCCGGTCGTCGTCGAACCGGGCGAGAAGCCTCTGGCCCTCGAACAGGGCCAATACTCGATCGAGCCGTCGCCCGGCGGATGTCTGTTGGAGGTGTGGGGCGAGGACGGCTCGCTGGTTCGGAGGATCTCCGCCGTCTCCCTTCAGAGCGCCGATCGCGTGGAAGTCGAAGCGCGCCGCTTTGGAGGATCGAGCCTTTGCCTCGCTTTCTACGACCGATCGCGCGCAGCGAGCGCGGCGCAACGAGCGGCGGAGCGACGCGCGTTCGCCAAGACGTTCCGGCGCATGCTGCAGAGAGGCTTTCCGGACGCGACACTGTCCCCTCTCACCTCCGCCGCCGACCTGCCGCGCTCGCTCTCCCCGCTCTACACCCGCGGCAAGATGCTCGATCAAGGGCGGCTGTGGGCGGTCATTGCCGCACCCGAGCACGCCGCATCCACATCGGGACTGCTGACCTACGGCTTGATTTGGCTGGCCTTGCTCCGAGAGCGCGAGCGTCGGCGGCCGATCACCGGGCTTCGAATCTTCATGCCGCGCGGCAAGGAAGCCCAAACCGCGGCGCGGCTTCCCTGGCTGACCCCTGAGCTGCGCTTTGAGCTGTGGACTTTTGACCGGCGAGGGGAGCTACAACGGGCGGAGCCCGAAACGGGAGGAAACCTCCAGGCACAGGCAGCTCGGTGTTTTCCGCCTCCGCGCGCGGACCAGAAGACGGCGGATCGCCTGGCCGAGATCCTCGCACGCACCGACGTCGACGCCACTCCGCTGCCGGAGGGCGTCGTCTCCTTGCGCGTGCGCGGCATCGAGTTCGCCCAAGCCGCTCGTTCCGTGATGACCTTCGGACTCGATAGCCGCACCACGGTCGACGATTCCAACTTCCCAGAACTGCTGCGGCTGGCTGAAAGACTCGCCCGTTTCCGACGACCGGCCCCTGACGATCCTCTGAACCCGCTCTACACCCGCTACCCCGAGCGATGGCTGGAGTCGCAATTCCGGCGCGACCCTCAAGCTGTGGACCCATCTCTGGTACCGACTCCGATCTACTCGCACGTCGCCGCCGTCGCCGGAACAGAGAGGGGGGTCCTCGACCTGTTGGCTCACGACGTAGACGGCCGGCTGACCGTCGTCGAACTCAAGACGTCCGAGGACATTCATCTACCGCTGCAGGGGTTGGACTACTGGCTGCGTATCCGGCTTCTGCACAAGCGCGGCGAGCTGACCAGCCAGGGGTACTTTGAGGGATTGCCGGTCGCCCCAGCGCCTCCCCGCCTCTTGTTGGTCTCTCCCGCCTTAGAGTTTCATCCGACTACGGAGACGATTCTCTCGTTCCTCAGCGAAGAGATCGCGGTGGAGAGGGTGGGACTGAGCGGCGATTGGCGTCGGCGATTGGAAGCGTCGTTCCGTCTGCGCGGCGCTGAGCGACCGTAGCCGGTTTCAGAGCGATCTAGTCTCGGCAAAGCGCTACCATAGGACTTGGGGAGCCATCCTCCTCTCACAGGATCTGACCATGTTTCTCACAGACGATTTTCGCCTCAAAGTAGGCCTGGCCGAGCAGCTCAAGGGCGGCGTCATCATGGACGTCACGAACGCGAAGGAAGCGGCGATCGCCGAGAAAGCAGGAGCCGTATCGGTCATGGCCCTGGAGCGGGTTCCCTCCGACATCCGCAAGGAAGGGGGCGTCGCTCGTATGTCCTCGATCTCGACTCTGCGCGAGATTATGAAGACGGTCTCCATCCCCGTCATGGCCAAGGTACGCATCGGGCACTTCACCGAGGCGCGCGTGCTGGAGGCTCTCGAGGTCGACTTCATCGACGAGAGCGAAGTTCTGACTCCTGCCGATGAGGAAAACCACGTCGACAAGCACGCCTTCAAGGTGCCTTTCGTTTGCGGAGCACGGAACCTAGGCGAGGCCTTGCGCCGCGTCGCCGAAGGCGCGGCGATGATCCGGACGAAGGGTGAAGCCGGGTCGGGCAACATTGTCGAAGCCGTACGCCACATGCGCACGATTCAGAAGGAACTTAAGCAACTGACCGTCATGGAGCGCGACGAGTTGGCGACCGCCGCCAAGGAGCACCGCGCGCCGCTGGAGTTGATTGAGGAATGCTCCAAGACCGGCAAGCTGCCGGTGCCCAACTTTTCGGCGGGCGGAATCGCCACCCCCGCTGACGCCGCGCTCGTCATGCAACTCGGCGCGGAGACCGTCTTTGTGGGTTCGGGGATCTTCAAGAGTTCAGACCCCGAGAACCGCGCGCGGGCGATCGTCAAGGCAGCCACGCACTTCAACGACCCGGACAAGCTGCTTGAAGCGCACGCCGACCTCGGCGAAGCCATGGAAGGTCTGGATATCCGCACCATGGACGAGGCGGACAAGATGCAGACCCGCGGCTGGTAGGCCGCCACGGACAACATGAACATCGGTGTTCTCGCCCTGCAGGGCGACTTCGAGGCGCACCAACGCAAGCTCGCTGAGTTGGACGCGCCCACGACCCAAGTACGCACCGCCGAGGACCTCGACGGACTCGACGGACTTGTCTTCCCCGGCGGAGAGTCCACCGCCATGCTCAAGCTGCTGGAGACCAGCGGACTGGAAGCGGCGCTGGTCGACTTCGCGCGCGACAAGCCGGTGCTGGCGACCTGTGCCGGGGTCATCCTGTTGGCTCGCGACGTGACCTCTCCCGCGCAGCGCTCCTTCGGCCTACTGGACATCGCCGTCGAGCGGAATGCGTACGGCCGCCAGGTCGCCAGCTCGATCCGGCGATTGGCGCCCGAGCCCGCGTTTGTCGACCGCAGCGCCCCCGGCGAACTGGAGGCCGTATTCATCCGCGCCCCTATGATTCGGGAGACGGGAGGAGCGGTACAAACGCTCATCCAAGACGACGGCCAGCCGGTTCTGATTGAGCAGGGGCCGATCCTGGCCGCTACGTTCCATCCGGAGCTCACCGCGGATACCCGGATCCACCAACTGTTTCTCGATAAGATCAAACTGTCTACGTAATGTCCGAACCGCGCCGTTTCCGGGTCCTATTCGTCTGCATCGGCAACTCCTGCCGCTCTCCCATGGCGGAGGCGATGGCCAACCACAGCCACGGCGACGTGCTGGAGGCTTCCAGCGCGGGGGTCGCGCCGGCTCCGATTGTCCAGGCCTTGACTCACCAATGTCTGGCCGAGAAAGGCGTCACGCTGTCGGCCGAGAAGCGTCCGCAGAAGCTGGAGAAATCCGACTGGGCGTCGATGGACGTCATCGTCAATATCTCCGGCCAAGGCATCGCGCCGATCATCGAAGGCTTCGAGGGCGCGACGCTGCTGTGGGACGTCATCGATCCCATCGGACTCCCGATGCCCGCCTATCGAGAAGCCCGCGATCGGCTTGAGAGACTCGTCGACCGGCTGGCTTCCCAGCTCCGCGGATCGCGCGCCTGAGGGTCGCTTGCGCTCCATCCCATCGCGTGCAGTTCGCGCACTATACGGTCCACACTGCCGCATCGGACTATTCTGCGGCATGCTTCTTCGGGCCCGGGCTGGCTCGGAAACGTGTCGGCCCGACTGAGCGAGTCTAGCCGATGGGCCAGACACTCCACTATCGAGTTGCTCATCGCCACCAAATCCGCCTCTCGCATGGGCGCCGGTCGGCGAGGCACCGAGGCCTGAAACACATCGACGCTCTTGGGATGAGTTGTAACCTCTGGAACGAATCCACCGGCCCTGAGTATTCGCTCGATCTCTTTCGCAGACCACATGATCGCCTGCGACTCTGGAGCACCATCGGGCAACTGCTCCATGTCCACTATGCAGATGTGTCCTTCCGGGTTCATCAGACGGTTAAACCGTTCAAGCATCTGAGGGAAATTGCGCGGCTGGAGCTCGTGCAGCGCATTGGTAAGAACAACCAGGTCCACGCCGGCTGGATGATCCAGATCCCAAGCCTCTCGCTGCAGAATCGTGTAATCGCGGAACTGTACCAGGATGTCGGAGCGCCCCCGAAGCGAATGGACGTACAAAGTCTCCCGGTCAACGCCAATGTAGCTGATACGACCGAGTTCGGCTTCGTCGTAGGTGCGGCAGAGAAGCTCCGGCAAATTGCCGAGACCGCAGCAAACATCCAATACGCAAAACGCACCCGGTCTCGCGAGGAGGGCGCGGATCTCTCTGATAGCCGCATCCTCCCGGAAGGAGGACCTCGCTTGTAAGGCCACTGCGCTTGGCGGCCCAAAATATTGCTCAATGAAGAGCGCTACATTTCGGTCGTCGTCATTTGGAAGCAGGGACAAGATCGTGGTCCTCCTAACCTCTGAACTCGGCGTTGCGTGCGCCAGTATAACCCACAGCTACAGCTACAGCTACAGCCATCTAAGCCCTTTATTAAAATTAAGTTCTGGAGATACTTAATCTCCACTTAAGGAACCGTGCTATCGTGCCTGCAAGAATTAACTGAATCGACCAGTCTGAAGAGGAGAATCACCATGGAACAGGGCCAAACTACCTTTTGCAATGAAATTAAGTCGCTTCTCAAGTCCGAGAAGGGCAAGGACATCGCGCGTAGACTTGACGTCACACCATCGATAGTCAGCCAGTGGACATCCGGGGCTACTCTCTGCGCCGAGCCCCACCTCGCACAACTTGTACACCACTACGCAGAGGGTACAAGTGACTACAAAGAACGAGAACTGGCCCGGCTGGTGCTCTTGCTCTGGGCGGAGCGCCTAAGAACAGAAAAGCAAGCGCATTGGCAAAAGTGCCCAGAGGCTAAGGATCTGGCGCACCACGTCTTAGCGAGTGCGATAGAGCAAGTTAGGGCAGCACAGGCAAGTATGAATGGTGCCGGGGCCCCCAGCCGACTACGAGGGCGGACTCTGTCCGATTTCCCTGAGGCCTTCTACCCGATGGCGGTCATCACGGGTGATAAGCGTGAAGAGTCAGAGTCGCGGATCACAGCGGGCGATTTTGGGGCAGTCAGCGCTTCACCCGCAGAGTGTCGTTGGCTACAGAGGCTACGGTTACGGCACGACGTCGAGGTATTCGGGGACAAGGTCTTCGTGCTCGAAAACGTCGAGACTCTCAAGAGACGATTCGGAGAAAAGCACCTCCTTGTGATCGGGAGCCCCGGGAGCAATCACCTTGCGCGTCGGTGCCTACTGCCGCAGCCAAGCCCAGGTTGGACGCACGCCGCGCCGTTCTTCCGCTTCAACCCCCGCCCCAACATCCTTCGGCACATCGAGAACCTGCTTCAAGACCTCCGAGAGTTCTCGCCCAAGCAGCTCGTAGGTAGGAGCGCCGATCAACAAATCGAGAGGGAGCTAAAACACAGCCTCCATGGACTCTTTACGGGCGGCATTCTCGACCCTACCTACAAAGATTTGTGGATTCGTGCCGAAGACGTTCCGCCCAACTATGACTTTGGATTGGTCAGCCTGGCGAGAAACCCACTTGCCGAACCTGGAAGCGGTTTCCTCTGTGTCATGGTCGCCGGATTCCACATGTTCGGTACCGCCCACGCACTAGGCATGCTCGGTCAACCCGCAGGTTCAGGTGAGGTATTCGACCGCCATCCTCTTGGTGGTGTGATCAAAGTTGCCATTGACACGAGGCGACCATTCGGAGACCGGTTTGACGACTCGTCCGCGGAGTGGGACACGGAATCGGAGTACACCATCGAGCACATGCGCTCCGGCTTGAAAGAAATTCAAGCAGCCCTGGACCAGTCACGACACATCTTCGTCGACGCAACTGAGGTCCGTGAGTGTCTCAAGCTGCTAGATGAACTCTGAGCAGGGCGGGCGGAGTCTCGCGTTACACTGGTCCTTCATCCTTAACAAGGAACCATCGCCCCGTGTCCAATCCGCTCAAACACAACTCCGCCACCATCACCGACGGCCGCGACCGCGCGCCTGCCCGTTCGTACTACAAGGCCATCGGATTCACCGACGAAGATCTCGCCAAACCGATCATCGGAATCGCTAACACGTGGATCGAATGCATGCCGTGCAACTACCACTTGCGCGACTTGGCGGAGCGAGTAAAGCAAGGCGTCCGCGACGCCGGCGGCACCCCGATGGAGTTCAACACGATCGCGATCTCCGACGGCATCACCATGGGCACTGAAGGCATGAAGGCCTCGCTCGTGAGCCGCGAATTGATCGCCGACTCCATTGAGCTGACCACCCGCGGCTACATGTTTGACGCCGTCGTCGCCATCGTCTCCTGCGACAAGACGATCCCTGCCGGAGCGATGGCGCTCGCCCGCCTCGACCTGCCTTCGGTGCTGCTCTACGGCGGATCGATCCTGCCCGGCAAATTCAAGGGCGTCGACGTCACCGTGCAAGACGTTTTTGAGGCGGTGGGCAAGAACGCCGCCGGACAAATGAGCGACGCGGACCTGCTCGATCTCGAAAACCACGCGTGTCCGGGCGCCGGCGCCTGTGGAGCGCAGTTCACCGCCAACACCATGGCGACCGTCATGGAAATCATGGGCATTTCGCCCGCCGGTTCGGCCTCTATCCCGGCCGTCGCTCCGGGGAAAGGCGACGTCAGCTATGAGGCCGGCAAGATCGTCATGGACGTCCTCAAGGCCGACATCCGCCCGAACCAGGTCTTCACGCGCAAGGCGTTTGAGAACGCCATCGCCAGCGTCGCGGCGACCGGCGGCTCCACGAACGCCGTTTTGCATCTGATGGCCCTCGCCAAGGACGCCGGGGTCGACCTAGAGCTCGACGACTTCAATCGCATCTCCGACAAGACGCCGTTGCTCGTCGACCTGAAGCCGGGCGGCCAATTCGTCGCCAAGGACGTCTGGGAAGCGGGCGGCATCCAGTTGATCACCCAGCGGCTGATCGAGGGCGGCTACGTGGACGGCTCCTGCGCGACCGTCACCGGCCAGACGCTCGCTGAGTCGGTCTCTGAGGCCAAGGAGACGCCCGGCCAGACCGTCATCCACGCGCTCGGCCAGCCGTTGAGCCCGACCGGCGGCCTGGTCATCCTGCACGGCAATCTCGCTCCGGACGGCTCCGTGGTGAAAGTCGCGGGCGGCAAGCATCTTGAGCACCGCGGCCCGGCGCGCGTCTTCGAGAACGAAGAGTCGGCGATGCAAGCGGTCACCTCGGGCCAGATCAACAAGGGCGACGTGCTGGTCATTCGCTATGAAGGTCCGGCCGGAGGCCCCGGCATGCGCGAGATGCTCGGCGTCACCGCCGCGGTGGTCGGCGCGGGTCTCGGACAGGACGTCGCATTGCTCACCGACGGACGCTTCTCCGGGGCCACCCGCGGCCTCATGTGTGGCCACGTCGCACCCGAAGCTTTCCAGGGCGGCCCGATCGCAGCGGTGGAAGAAGGCGACATCATCTCAGTCGACTGCCACGCCAAGACGCTCTCCATCGAACTCGACGACGAGACGATCGCCGCGCGACTCGCCAACGTGAAGCAGCCGGAACCGCGCTACAAGACCGGCGTCTTCGCCAAGTACGCCGCGCTGGTCTCGTCCGCGAAACACGGCGCCGTCACCGACCCGGTCTAGACCGGGCGCGGTGCGGCTGTTCACGAAGCCCGTGTTTCAGTCCAGAATCGGCGCCCGGGAACGAACAAGATAGATGCGGCGCAAAACGACGCGGCCATCAGCACGACGAAGACCCGCGCAGGCGAAGTGATGCGCTTGAGAGGGAAACTCTCCGGCAACCACGGATCAAGCCCGGCGGACAAATAGAACGCGAGCTGTGCCCCGAGCAGGCCCCAGTTCCACGGCTCGGGCAGGAAGACGCTCGAGATCAGCAGCGCAATCAGGGCAAACGGCATGACGAGCCGCCCGACCTTGTGGGACACAAAGTGGAGCCACATCCTGTTTCCCGGCCCGAGCAGGCGAGGATACGCGCCCAGGATCTGGTAGTTGCCCGCCAAGGTACGCACTTTGCGTTTGAACTCCGCGTCCAGCTGGGTCGGGTAGTCGTAGGCGCGCGCCTTGTCTTCAAAGACCAGCCGCTTCCCCTCGAAAAACGCGGCCAGCGGCTGATGCATATCATCCAGCAGCGCCTCCGCCGGCAGTTCAACGGCGTACTCGCGCTTCATCGCGTAGATGCACCCCGTCGCCCCGTGGATTGAATCCAGGCGACTCAGGTTCTTGCGAATCCACTTCTCGTACCGCCAGTAGAGCCCCACATTCGCGGCTTCCTTGCTCTCCGCACCTCGAATGATCAACTCGCCGCTGACCACCGCGACCTCCGGATCAGCCAGACAAGCCGTCAATTCGCGCAGCGAGCCCGGCGCCAAGTCTTGCCGCACGTCGGTATAGAAGAGCACCTCGCCCGTGGCCGCCCGCAGCCCGGCGTTGAGCGCCTCGCACTTCCCCCCGGCGGGCAGTTCCAACAACTCGACGCCGCGATCCGAAAACTCGCGGGCGATGCCGGCCGTGCCGTCGGTCGAGCCGTCCGAGAGCACCAGAATCCTCATCCGCCCCGCCGGGTAGTCGAGCGCCAGCAGCGTCTCCAACTTGGCCCGCAAGTAACGCTCTCCATTCTTTACGGCAAGCAAGACCGAAACGTCGGGAGTCCATTCCGATTTGTGGACTGGACGCGCGAACCGCGACGCCAGCAGATGCAGCACGAGCGGATAGCCGAACAGCACCCAAAGGACGAGCAGAGCGCTGATGCTGAAAACGAGAATCGCCACCGGGTCGCCGTGTCGTTCAATCGCAGTCTCGAGTGAGGCCGCATAGCGCCCCTCGCAAAGGAGCCGCTCGCAATATCCTATCGTTCAACGCGAAACAGGAAGATCTAGGTTTCCGGCGACCCCGTAATTCGGGCCAAAGCCGCGGTCAGCGGAATCAGAATTGAGACCGTCGTCAGCAGGCCGCCCGCTAGGATCGCCCAGCGCGCCCAGCTCGCACCTCGAATTCCGCCCTCGACCTTGCGGCTACGGTCCAGAATCCAGCCACCCACCAAGATCGGAGCGATGCCCAGCAACAGCGCCAAGCCGGACATCGAGCGGATCGTCGTCAGCGCGGTATCCGGGCTGAATGACCACAGAGCCAGCAGGACCACGGACATGACGCCGTCGAGAGACGCCAGTCCGGCCGCGATCAGCACCGATCGGGGAAGCGAGTCGGCGGCGGAGGCCGGCTGCACGGCGCCCGATTGGGCGGCGTTCGGTTCGGCCGCATTGGGCTCGACGGCGGTGGGCTCGACGGCGTTCGGAGAGATCTCACTCATCAGGGGGGTTGCCTGCGATTATCGCCTAGATTCGCGAATCTCGTAACCCCGAATTCGCATGCTAACCTGGCCGCTGAACCTGCTTATGAGCCTTACTGAAGACGTCATATCCCCCAAGAAAACCGGCGTCACGCGCTGCCTGCTGGGCGGGGCGCTCATGGGGATGGCGAATCTGGTACCGGGCATCTCCGGCGGGACCATGCTGCTCGCGGCCGGCGTCTACCCGCTCTTTATCAACGGCATCGCGGAAGCGACGACGTTCAAGTTCCGGCTCAAGACCCTGATCCCCCTAGCCGTGATCGTGGCGGCGGCCGCCCTGGCGATCGTACTGGGCGCCGGCCCCATCAAGACGTTGGTGGTCGAGCACCGCTGGGCAATGTACAGCCTCTTTATCGGTTTGACGTTGGGCGGGGTTCCCGTCGTTTGGCGTCTCCTTCGTCCCGCCAATGCGGCTGCCTGGATCAGTTGCGCCGCCGGTATCGTGGTCATGGCGCTCATGGCCACGGCGGAGCCCGGCGCGGCGGGACAATCCGCGGGCCCGGCCTACGGCCTGCTGTTCCTCGCTGGGTTGGCGGGAGCGTCCGCGATGATCCTGCCGGGCATCTCGGGCGGCTACTTGCTCCTGATCCTCGGCCAGTACATCCCTATCCTGAGCGCCATCGACCAGGCCAAGCAGGGCGTCACGGCAGCAGGGGGTCCTGACTGGGACGCCGTATTCGGCGCCTTTCACGTCTTCGTCCCAGTGGGGATCGGCGTCGTATTGGGCGTTGTGGGAGTCAGCAACCTCGTGAAGGTCTTACTGGAGCGCTATAAGCGTCCCACCCTGGGCTTGTTGCTGGGGCTGCTGCTGGGCGCCATCCTCGGTTTGTGGCCCTTCCAGCAAGGCGTCGCGCCCAAGCCGGGAGACGTCGTCAAGGCGCGAGTGATGACCGCGGAGTCCATCGCGGAGCTCGACTTGGACGACTATCCCTTGGAGAAATTCTCTCCTTCTGGAGGGCAAATCGCTGGATCTCTCGCTCTCATCGCGGCCGGATTCCTGCTGACGCAGGGCGTGGCTCGGCTCGGACGTGAGGAGTAGGTTCGGCTATACTCCGAGTTTCCCCTTTCTATGGAGGCATGGCTTGAAACCTTCTTTGCGGACCTACATTGGAGTCTGCTTGGCGCGACGATTCTCGTCTCGCTGTACGTCCTAGGTAAAGCTGCGGACTGGCTGGTCGAGAACGCCGTCCTGCTGTCGGAAAGGTCGAACATTCCCAAAACCATCGTCGGCGCGACCGTCGTCAGCCTCGGGACGACGGCCCCGGAAGCGGCGGTCTCCGTCTTAGCTGCGGTTCAGGGAGCTCCGGGGTTGGCGCTGGGCAACGCCGTCGGATCGGTCATCTGCGATACCGGGCTCATTCTTGGAATCGCCTGCCTGATCGCGCCGCTCAAGCTGGATCGACAGATCGTCAACCGCCAGGGGTGGATTCAACTCGCCGCCGGATTCGCGCTGGTGGCGGCTTGCTTTCCTTGGGGCGCTCCCGGCTCCGCGTTGTCGCTTGGCGGCCGCATGCCGCAGTGGATGGGGTTCGTCTTCCTCGCCGCTCTGGCGACTTACCTGGTCGCGTCCATTCGCTGGGCACGCGCAGGCGGATCTCTCCCGGAAGAGCTCGAAGGCGATCACGATACAGGCGAACCGACTTGGCTCGTTGCCGTCAAGCTGATGGTTGCGATCGCGATTGTGGTCGCTTCGGCGCAGATTCTGATCCCGGCCATCGAGCAAGCCGCTATCCGGATGAGTATCCCGCAGAGCGTGATCGCGGCCACTCTGGTCGCCTTCGGAACCTCGCTGCCGGAGTTGGTCACCGCCGTCACCGCCGCCCGCAGAGGCCACGGCGAACTCGCCGTCGGCAACGTTATCGGCGCGGATATCTTGAACGTGTTGTTCGTCTCCGGCGCAGCCGCGGCAGTGACGCCCGCCGGGCTGGTCGCGGACCCGCAGTTCTTCCTAGTCCTCTTCCCGATGATGCTGTTCGTGCTGGTCGTATTCCGCGTCGGCGTGATCGTCTCGGGAGATCTCATGCGCCGACCGTTCGGCTACGTCTTGTTGGCCGCCTACGGCATCTATCTAGTCGCCGGCTACCTCTTTGCCGATGGCCCGGTCCACTAACCCCCTAGCTGGCCACGGCTTCCTGACCTCGGCTTGCGCGAGCCGGCGGCAGCGGACGTCCAGACGCCACGCACAGGGCGCGCGCCAATCGCTCCGGCCCCTCGGCAACCTCGGTATAACCCGCGGCGCCTCTCGACATCAGGTCGTAGTATTCTCCGAAGTCGCTGTGCTCGGTGAGTACGACCAGGGGCAAACCGCTGCAGTTCTCGGTGAGACGCCTCAGCACCTCACGCGCGCAGTCGGAGCCCTCCGGGCAGTAGACGACAACTGCGGCACCGGAGTGGTCGTGAACCAGACGATTCATCGACTCCGGGTCGCGCGCCGTCTTCACCGCCAGGCCCAGAGATTCGATCTCCTTGCGGTAGGCCTCGTAGTCCCCGACGCCTCGCAAACCGACGGCAATCACGTTCTGTTTCAAACGTTCGACGGATTTGGCGTGGCCTCCAGCCATCGTTCCTCCTCCTGGGCGGCCTCAAATACCGGGCTTGCCGTTATAGGATGCGCGACGTTGTGGAATGGTTGCGGGATTCTTAAATGCATCCAACCCGGTCGCGTTCGCACTGTAGAAAATCGGAGAAAGTCATGACGATCTGTAGTTTTCTCGAAGCTCACGCGAAGCAAACGCCCAGCCGTCTCGCGCTCTCGGCTCCCGGCGAACAGCCGCTGGACTACGAACGCCTCTGGAGCCTGGCTCAAACGACCTCCATGGCGCTCAACCGCTTCGGAGTCGGTCGCAACGATCGCGTCGCGGTTTGTTTGCCTAACGGCCCGCAACTCGCGGCCCTGTTCGCCGGGGCCGCCGCCGCCGCCACGTTCGCTCCGCTCAACCCGGCTTATCGGCGGGAGGAGATGGAGTTTTACCTCAAGGACCTGGAGGCGCGCGCGCTCATCGTGGAAGCCGGAGACGACGGTCCGGCGGTCCAAGCCGCGCAGGCCCTCGGCGTCCCTCTCCTGGAGATGCAGAGGGACCCGGAGCAGGCCGCCGGGTGGTTCGCGCTCCAGGGCGAGTCTCGCCCCCTGGTTTCTCCCGGCGGCCTAGCCTCGGAGGACGACGTCGCGCTCATCTTGCATACCTCAGGCACCACCGCGCGCCCGAAGATTGTGCCGCTGTCCCATCGGAACGTGTGCGCCTCGGCGCGCAATATCGCCGCCACGCTCGAACTCACGCCGGAGGATCGCTGCCTCAACATCATGCCGCTGTTCCACATCCACGGCCTGATCGGGGCGACTCTCTCGACGCTGTGGGCCGGGGCGGAACTTGCCGTCACGCCGGGGTTCCATGCGCTGCGATTCTTCCAGTGGATCAAAGAACTTCAGCCCACCTGGTATACGGCGGTGCCCACCATGCACCAGGCCATCCTGTCCAGGGCCGCCCGCAACCGCGCCACGGTCGAGAACGCCGGACTACGACTCATCCGCTCCTCCTCTGCCGCGCTGCCGCCGACCGTGCTCGCCGAATTGGAAGAGACCTTTGGATGCCGCGTGGTGGAGTCCTACGGGATGACCGAGGCTGCCCACCAGATGGCCTCCAATCCTCTCCCTCCCCGTGACCGCAAGCCTGGGTCGGTCGGCCCGGCAGCGGGACCCGAAGTCGCGGTGATGGACGCGGAAGGCGCCTTGCTCGACCAGGGAACAACCGGTGAGGTCGTCATCCGCGGCGAGAACGTCACGGCCGGATACGACCGCAACCCGGAGGCCAACGCCTCGTCGTTCACCAACGGCTGGTTCCGCACCGGCGACCAAGGCTATCTCGACCCCGAGGGCTACCTGTTCCTTACCGGCCGTCTCAAAGAGCTAATCAACCGTGGTGGAGAAAAGATCTCCCCCCGCGAGATCGACGAAGCCCTGCTGACGCACTCGTCGGTAGGACAAGCGGTCGCCTTCGCCTTCCCTCATCCGAAGCTGGGCGAAGAGGTCGCTGCCGCCGTCGTGTTGGCCGAGGGCTGGGCGTTGACCGAACGCGATCTACGCGCCTACGTTTCCGAACGCCTGGCTGAGTTCAAGACGCCCAAGAAGATACTCTTCCTCGAAGAGATCCCAAAGGGCCCGACCGGGAAGATCCAACGGATCGGATTGGCGGCCAAGCTCGGCCTCGGCTAGCTCGCCAGGACTAGCGCAACGGAATACCAAATAGGGCTTCCACTGCCACCGGCTCGCCGTCATGGAAGGCCGGATGAAACTCCCAGTCTTCCAGGCTGGCCAGCACCCGATTGTCCATTTGCTCGTTCAAGCCGGCCACAATTCGACGCTCAAGCATGCGGCCTTCCGGGTCGACCCGGAAGTAGACGACGATGCGCGGCGGAAGCGCCAAGGGATCGACCTCGCTCACGTCGATTTCCACGCCTGAGCGGCGCGTCGCATAGGGGGGATCGAGCTGGCTGCGCGCTAGGACTCGCAAGACGCCTCCGTTCTCCAACGCCAACTCGCCCGCTTCGTCGCGCGGCATGCAGACTTGGAGTATCCACTTCTTGCGGAAACCAGGCACGTCCACGTAGACCGTGTAGACCGGGTTGCCGCTCAAGATGCCGTCCGCCTCCGGCATCGATTGCATCTCGTTGGAGATGAGGATGATGCCGTGCAGCTTTCTCGGAGCCGGCGCGTCCCCGGCGAAGCCCGAACCATAGCCCACGCCTCCGCGACCCGAAGCTCCGTTCTGGTCGCCGGATCCCATGCCGGCGCCCGTTCCCCGACCGGCGCCTCCACCGGCGGAGTACTCCAAGCTGGCGATGAGTTCGCGCAGACCGTCGCCTTCCAGAAGCCTAGTCACGTCTCCTCCCGCGCCCAATACGTAACCGTATCCGTTCGGTCCGAAGTCTCCCAAGCCGGGCACGTCGGTCACGTCCGCCAAGGCGGGACGTCCGTTCGCGTCCGGAGTGGCCGCCAAGTCGGTCGGAATGCCGTTCTTCATCGAGAATCGGGCCGGTTCCGCGGCGATCTCCAGCGGCAGGCCCGGAGTCGGTACGGCATCCGGCGTGGCTAGGGGCGGAACCCAAGCCAAGTCGTAGGCCGTCTGCCCCGCATCCACCTCGGGAGCTTCAAAGTCCGCCTTGACGGCCTCGGCGGCATCAGGGGCCGCCTTCGTTTCTGCGACGACGGCCTCAAACCGTTCCGGCTCTCCAGGGCGGGTATCGTTTCCGACTCCACCACTATCCACCGCCAGCTTGGGCGCCTCTAGTCCGTTGCCGACGCCGGGATCATCTTCGTCGGCCGCCTCGGCTTCGTTCTCTTCGGGAGGCGCCTCCTGTTTCTCCGGAAGCACCTCGGCTAGATCTGTAGGCATCTTCAGGGACGAATCGTCCACTTTCAACTGCACGAGAACCGCGTCGTACTTCTCAAAGTCGAAGGGGTCTTGTCCCGGGAGCGCCCGCTCGATCCAAGGAATCATGGCCACCAACAGAAGGTGGGCGAAGAGCGAGGTGAGAAAGGTCAATTGCCCGCTTTCGGGTCGCTTGAGCAACGTGTAGAAGAGATCGTCGTCCTGGCTCTCGACGGCGTCGGAAAGGAATTGCGATCGCGCCAAGAACATCAACGTCCAGAGCAGAACTCCGGCCGAAGCCAATCCAAAGAAGAAGTCTTGGGCGGGGATCTGAGGCAATTCGGGCATCACGGTTCTAAGAGAGAGTCGTACTCCTCTGCCCGCCAGTTTAGGAACGTCGGTACCTCCCCTCGCACTAGGGTTTCGCCTAAAACCAGGGAGGGTTTTTGCGTAGACGCGGTACGCCAATAGACGAAGGGCGCGCCCCCGTGGGAGACGCGCCCTCTCTTTGAACAGATGTCGGCTCGGTCGCCGCCGGTCCGACGACTACTCGGATGCGGCTCCGCCGCCCGCCCCGCGAGGAGCGGAATCCAACGGCGTAGCGAGGTAACCGACAATGCGGTTCTTCTCGAGCTTATTCACCACGATCTCGTACGGAATCTTCGATCCGATCACGTAGAACTGGACGGGTTCGAGCAGCGTCTTGTTCTTCTTCTGGATCGTCTTGTCGTCCGCCAGCACGTCGATCGTAAAGCGGCCCTTCTTTTCCGTGGTCGAGCGCAGTCGAATCTGGATCTTGCCGACTCGTTGGGATTCGCGGCTCTTACGAATATCGAACTCGTAGTAGTTCCGCTCGCCCAGACGCTTGAGCGCCGCTAATTCGTCGCCGTTGGTCGCGATCAAGCCGCTCTGGACGCCCAAATCGCCGCGCACCGTCTTCAGGTCGTCGATGGTCTGCTGCAACTCGGCCTTGGTGGCGGTCAAGTCCTCTTTGACCGTATCCACGCTCCCCGACAGCGAACCGACCCGCTGGCTGGTCTCCGAGGCGACGTCGGAAAGCGAAGTGATCTTGCCGCTGACGTCTTGGATGGCGGCTTGTTGCTGCTCCTTCGTCTGCTCAAGTTCTTTCGCCAACGTGTTCGTTCGGCCAAGCACCCGGCTCTCAACGTTCTGGGCCTTCTGCTCGATCGTTTTCTCCGCGTCGGCGACCAGCGCCTTCACTTCGGTCGTCTGCGTTTCAATCGTTCGAGTCGTTCGGTTCACCGAACCCTCGATCTGGGCGAATTGCTCGTCGTAGGTCTGGAAACGGTTGGCCATTTCCTCCTTGGTCGAGCGCAGTTCCAAGTAGAGATAGAGCGTTGAGCCGACCAGGACCGCGATCAACGCCAGCAATACAATGGCGACAGGCGGGACCGACGACTCGCCGGACCGTCCATCAAGCCTGCGGGGGGAAGTTCTTTCGCTCATAAGCACCTTTTCCGTTACAGCGGCCCGGAAGCCTCTGCGGGCAACCCGTTACATCTCTGAACCTAAAGGCCGTAGCCTCAATCCTAACATTGGTAGACGCGTTCTCCCCCCTAGCGGGTTTCGCTGACATCGACCGAAAAAGGCACTGATTCCGGCGGGGTCGCCGGTCGGCGATTACGATACACTCGGAGGTCCCGGCGCCCGCGCCCCGGGGATCACCTGCTCCATGCCCGATCGGCCGACTCCGCGCTTCTCCGTCGTCATCCCGGTTCACAATGAAGAAGCCGATGTCCGCGAACTCTGTGAGAGAGCCTCCGCGGAGCTAGAGAAACTACCTGGCGGATACGAAATCCTGTTCATCGACGACGGCTCCACCGACGCTACCTGGCTACAACTAAAGGCCTTAGCAGACCCAGGGCGCATCCGGCTGCTCAAGTTCCGCCGCAACTACGGCAAGGCGGCGGCGCTGATGGCCGGGTTCGCGGTCACCCGTGGCGAGCTGGTATTCACCATGGACGGCGATCTCCAGGACGATCCGCAAGAGATTCCGCGCTTCTTGGAGAAGATGGACGAGGGCTTCGATCTCGTATCGGGCTGGAAGAAGCGCCGCTTCGACCCGATGGGAAAGGTGATTCCGTCGCGAATCTTCAACTTTGTGGTTCGCAAGGCCACGGGATTGGACCTGCACGACATGAACTGCGGCTTCAAGTGTTACAGAGGCAAACTGGCTCGAGAAGTGCGGATCTACGGTGAATTGCACCGCTACATTCCAGCGCTGGCGCATCACGAAGGCTATCGCGTCGGTGAAATCGAGGTCCAGCACCACCCGCGCCTCCATGGGAAGTCCAAGTACGGCCTCTCACGCCTGTTCAAGGGTTTCGTCGACCTGGGCACGGTTCTGCTCAAGACCGAGTACCGCACGCGGCCCGCGCACGGATTCGGCTGGGTGGCGCTCGCCTGCGCCGCCCTGGGGATGCTCGCCGGGGTCGGCTCGGTCGTCGCGGCCGGATTGACGGGCTATCTGACGGCGGGCGAGTATCACCATTACGCAGGCGTCGCCGGCATCCTCTCCGCCGTTTCCGCCGGCGCCGCCAACCCGTTCGTGTGGGGACTCGGCCTCAAGTCGCTCTTCTTCTGGATCGCCGCCGTCATCGTCATGGCTGCCGGATGGGTCGCCGAGGTCGCCGTCCAAGCGCCGCTTGAAGCCGCGCCCGCTTCGCAGTACCGGATCGAGGAGAGCCTTGATTAAGAAGCTCGCGCATGTCGCCAAGTTCGTCATCCCGCTGGTTCTGATCTTCTTCGTCGGTCGAGTCATCGTCGAGAACTGGGAAGAGGTGAGTGCCGCGGAGTGGCATGTCCGTCCGCTCTATCTTCTGGTTTCCGCCTTGCTGTGCTCGCCGTGGTTCCTTCTGCGACCGCTAGGCTGGAACATCCTGCTCAATCGCTTTGGCCGATCCGTGCCGTTTGCGGCGGTCTTCCGAGTGAATCGACAGGCCGAGCTGGGCCGCTACGTGCCCGGAGCCGTCTGGCAGTGGATCGGGCGGGTCTACCTGATCCAGAAGTGGCGCGTGACTGCCGCGGCGTGTCTGGTCGCGACCTTTGTCGACCTCATTCTCGCCACACTCGCATCCATGGTCCCGGCCATGTTTACGCTCGACGATCTGCTGCCGAGCGTGGCCTCGTACTACCGCTACGTCATCTTCGCGTTTCCGTTCATCGCCGTCCTGATCATCCACCCCAAAGTCCTGAATTGGGGCGCCGGGCTCGTGACCCACCGTCTCAAGATCGAGTACTCCCACTTGCACGTCGGCTACGCGACCATGGCCTCGATCTGGGCGATGTACGTCGGCGGGTGGATCAGCCTGTGCGCGGGCGTCGCCGCCTTCGTCGCCGGCGTCATCGATCTCTCCTCCGGCAACCTCGCCTTCATCGGGAGTTCTTACGCCCTGGCTTGGCTTGTGGGGATTCTGACGATGATCGCCCCGGCCGGCATGGGGGTGCGGGAGGCGGCTTTGGGACTGCTGTTGGCCCAGGTTGTGGGTACGGGAACTGGATTCACCCTAGCCGTCGCCATTCGCCTGTGGCTGCTCGTGGTGGAACTAGTCTGGTACGGGTCGACTCATCTCATGCCCGTGCCGAGTCCGCCGGAGGACGGCGAACCCGACGACGAGCACCCCGCAGTCGCTTCGTGACGAGAGAGGAGCAGCGCAGGCGAAGCTAGAGCGCCGCCAGCACGTCCTTCATCAAGCGCTGTGCGCCTTCCACACCGTCCCACGGGCCATGCTCATACTCCAGCGCAATCTTGCCTCGGAATCCGCCGTGATGCAGGATCTCCACGCAACGCGCGATATCCACCGAGTCCCAACGATCCCAATACTTGGCGTGAACCGTCGTGTGCGTATAGGGCGTCAACGCGGACAAGCCGTGATAGAGCATATACTTGTGCTCCCAGTTGCAGAAGTCGGGAGACGCCTCGCAGTAAGGATGATTGACTTCGTCCAGAATGATCCGGATGTGCATCGGGTTGGCCGACAGACCCCAGTGATTTTCGATGGTCACCTTGACGCCCACGCTCTCGCCGTACTCCGCCATCTGCCGGAACGAGCTGACCGCGTTGGCAAAGAATTGCTCGATCTCCTCGTTGCGGGGATAACCGGTCTCGGCCGTCGCCGCCGGAGCGATGCGCGGACCTCCGGTGTTCACGCGCATCGATTTCGCCCCGATGCGCGCCGCGCCGTCAAGCCACCTCTTCGCCGTTTCGACGCACCTCTTGCGCGCCTCGGGGTCGAGGTCCGCTGCGCCGCGCGGGGCGTTGTTTGAAATGTGATGACAGCGCACGCCTGTAGAAGCGATGCGGTCGCCCAGCTTGTCCAGCCACTTCTTCCCAGAATCCGTCGCGGGATCAAACTCGCGGATCGTCCGCTCGCGTCCACCGTAGACGACGTGCTGCTCCTCGTACATCGAGTCGTCTTCCTGATCTCCAAACAGCGAGGACCACAAATCCATGTGCCGCACGCCGGGAAACGTATCGCGCGTGAATTGCGGGAAGTCCAGCAGAGTAATCGTGCCGTACTTCTTCTTCATCTCATCGCCGGTCGGGCTGGGACGCGAGCTTCGGCGGGGAAACAGCCAGCGGATGGGATAGGTATTGGAGGCTAGTCGGTCGAGCTTCTGCTTCTCGGTCGGCCGGACCGCATCGGCCGCGGCCGGAGCCGCTGCAGCCGCCCCCAGAGCGGCTGCGCCGACTGCCTTAAAGAGGTCGCGTCGGAGCGGCCAGTGAGAGGCGGAGGAAGATCCCGGTTCAGTCATGTCTGGATCATGCTACAGCAGTCCGTCGCTCTGCGCCAAAAAAAGAGCCGGCCGTCGCCGGCCGGCTCATGTTCTTGTTAGAAGACTGCTTGGTCAGGCCACGCGCCCGCTAACAGAACCAACGAGAGCAAGAAAGCGATCAGTCCAACTGCATCTGCTAAGGCGCGCATGGTGGTTACTCCCTGGAAGTCCCGCGCTAGTTCGTCGCCCGAACCTGGACGTCCGCGGCCGGGGCCAAACGCTTGGGTACAAAACCGCCGACCTGGTCCATGTAGGCTTGGTAGCGCTCCGGGTGCTCACGGAGCAGGTCACGCTCTTCCAATACCTTGACGGCGAAGAAGATGTAGCCGGTGCACATCGCTGCGAACAGCAGGTGTCCGTAGGTCATCGTCGGAGTCGCCCAGAAAGCGATCAGGAAACCGGTTTGAATCGGGTGCCGGACCCACTTGTAGAGCCCCGGCGTCCGGAATCCCAAATCGCGGTACTGCTTGCCGATAAAGGCCAGCCAGGTCTGCCGCATCCCAAACAGGTCAAAGTGATCGATGTTGATCGTTGAGAGAGCGACAATCGCCCAACCTGTCAGCGACAACGCCTGCAACGCAACGGCCGCGGCGATGGTGTCCACCTGCCAAATCACCGTCGGCATCGGCTCCCAAAACACGAACAGCATCGCCAGCACGCCGCAGGTCGCGGCGACGTAGGTGCTCCGCTCCATCTCCTTGGGGACCAATTTGGTGATGACGTTTTTGAATCCCCGGCGGGCCATGCCGCTGTGTTGCAGGGCAAAAAGACCGAGCAAAGCTACGTTGATCGCCATCGCCGCGCCCAGCGGTCCAGGCTCTCCGGAGTTGATGGATTTCGGAACGCCGAAGTCTCCTACGAATCCAATAGCGTAGAAGAGGCATCCGGCAAAGAACAGGTACGCTCCCGTTCCGTAGGCCAAGTAGGCGGCGCGTTTCATGTGAGGTTACTCCTTGTAGATCTGAACTGAAGATCGGCTCTCAGGCCGAGTGTTTCGACGTGTTGATCTCTAATACGCGAACCTCCGGCGGAACCCGACATCCCTGCCTGGTCCTATAGGCTGGTCTCATGGCTCGCGTGCTCGTGATCGGCGGAACACTGTTTATCGGCAAGGCGCTCGTCCAGCGACTCCTCGATAGCGGAGACGACGTAACGATCCTTCACCGGGGTCGACACAACCCTTTCGCGGGCCGAACCGCCGAGTTGCACGCCGACCGCAATGACGGCGCCGCCGTCGCCGACCTCATCCGCGGCCAGGGCTTCGAGCTTGTGTTTGACAACGTTTATGACTGGCAGCGCGGAACGACCGCGGCTCCGGTCGAGCAGGCCGCCCGAGCCTGCGGCGACTCGCTTCGGCATTACGTGTACATGTCGTCGGTCGCCGCCTATGGCTCCGGCCACGAGTTGACGGAAGACGCGCCGCTCGCCGCGCCGGACTTTGAAGACGCCTACTGCCGCAACAAGGCCGAGACCGAGCGCATGCTCTTCCGCTTGCACGGAGAGGAAGCCTTCCCGGCAACCACGCTCCGCCCTCCCTACATCTACGGACCGGAAAACCCTTTCTACAGAGAGCAGTTCTTCTTCGACCGTATCCTGGCGGGCCGCCCCGTCATCATCCCCGGCGATGGGACTCGCGAGATGCAGTTCGTACTCGTCGGCGACCTAGTCGAAGCCGCTATCCAAGTCTCCGAGCGCGACCAGGCCGTAGGCCGCGCCTACAACGTCGCCCAAGAACAGGCGATCTCTCAAGAACAGCTCGTCGACGCCGTCGCCGAGGCCTGCGGACGCCCGGCCAAGAAAGTCTATGTAGACCGCGAAAAGCTGCTCAGCCTGGGCGGCCAAGTCTTCGAGCCGCCGTATTACTTCGCGCAGTACTACGACATGCCGCCCATCACGCAGCGAATCGACCGGGCCCGAGCGGACCTCGGATTCGAACCCACTCCCTTCGTCGAGGGTCTCCAGCGGTCGCTGGCCTGGTATCAGTCCACGGCGCGGCCCGAGCCCAATTTCAGCTTCGACGACAAGGTCCTGAGCGCCTGATCCCTGAATACCTTGCCCAATTGGAAACATCTTTGGGCCGGCGCGCAGTTCTTTATTCGACTGCCGCTCTACCTGGCCCGGCCACTCAGCTTCGATCAGGCGCGCGCCGCCATGAAGGATCGGCTCGCGCGGCGCGAGCAGCTCTTTCTGGAGAAGGTCCGGATGGACATCTTCGAGCAAGCCGCGAGCCCCTACCAAGCGCTGTTGCGTGAGGCGCGGTGCGAATACGGAGACATCGAGTCCGGCGTACGCAAGGACGGGGTAGAAGCAACTCTCCATCATCTTTTCCGCGCAGGCGTCTACCTCACGATCGACGAACTCAAGGGTCGCAAGCTCGTTCGGCGCGGGCAAACTGAAATCGACGTGCAGCCGGAGATGTTGCAAGCTCCGCGCGCGTCCTACCACATGCCTGCAAGCAGCGGAGGCAGTCGCAGTGCGGGTACGCCGGTCATGATCGACCTCTCGTTTATCCGAGCCTGCGCAAGCAACGCGGCCCTCTATTTCGACTCGCGGGGCGGCCATCACTGGCGGAAAGCGAGCTGGGAGTCTCCAGGGTCGGGACTGCGCTTCCGTACGGCGGTGTACGCCGGATTCGGCGATCCGCCCGCAGCGTCGTTCTCATTCTTTGACCCGAACTCCGACCGAATCCCCGCCTACTTCCGTTGGAACCTGCGCGCCATGGCCTGGTCCAGCCCGCTCTCGGGCCGTCCTGTGCCGTGGCCGGTCCACGCCCCGCTGGCCGACCCCGCACCGCTCGCTCACTGGCTCCGTGACACGCTCCGAGCCGGCGAGACGCCGCACATCTTCACCTTCCCGGGGGCGGCGGTCACGCTATGCCGCTGGGCGGTCGAGCACGACGTCGATATTGCCGGGTCCCGCTTCACCATCTCAGGCGAGCCGATCACTGCGGCGCGTATCGCGTCCATCCAAGCAGCCGGCGGCGTCCCCATTCCACGCTACGGAACAATGGAGGTCGGCGCCATCGGCTACGGCTGCGAGCACGGCGAGCATCCCGACGACTTGCACCTCGTGTCCGACATGCACGCCATGGTCCAATCGGGCGTCGACGGCGAGGCTGCCGGTTTGCCGGAGAAAGCGCTCCTGATCACCGGCCTCCACCCGCAGTCCCCGTTCGTCATGTTGAACGTCTCCATGGGAGACCAGGCCGACATGTCCGAGCGCAGTTGCGGATGCGGCCTGGAAGCGGCCGGTTGGACGACACACCTGTGGAACATCCGCAGCTACGAGAAACTGACCGGGGGCGGCGTCACGTTTGAAGCGGGCGAAGTCATCCCAGTGATCGAACAGACGCTGCCGGCCCGCTTCGGCGGCGCTCCCACCGACTACCAACTTTTTGAAGCCGAGCGCGCCGACGGCACGCCTCTGTTGCACCTTCGCGTCGCCCCGCGGCTTGGAGAGCTCAACAACGACGAAATCGCCGAGACTTTTCTCTCCGCCTTCGCAGCCAAATCGGCGTCCGCGGCGATGATGGTCGACCGCTGGAGGGACAGCGAGACGCTTCAGGTCGAGCGGAAAGCGCCGGCAGTCACCAAGGCCGGAAAGATCAATTTTCTGCACGTTGATCCGCCGGCGAGGCCGAACTGACGGCGAACCGCATCGTCAGCAACAGGGGCCAGCCCGCATGCTTGCCTCGGTCCAGATGCTCCGTAATCTCCGTGAGCGCCAACCCGGCGCCGAGAGCAGCCGTCAGAAAATCACTGATCTGGTGGCCGACGCTGCGCGGCCGGACATCCTGCCCTGTTTTCGGGTCATGGAAATGTGCACTCACGCCCTTGAGCAGCATCGCCGGGTGCATCTCCACCACCGCGACTTGCCCGCCCGGCCGCACGATTCGCGCCATCTCTCCAAACGAGTGCGCGAGGTTCTCAACGTGCTCTAGCGCCAAGGAGCAAAGAACGCGATCAAAGGAATCATCGCGGAGGGGCAGCGGCTTTTCCAGGCTCTGCTCAATCCAGCGAACCTTGCCCGCGCCCGGCTTGGCGCGCGCCTCCGCCAACATTCCGGGAGACAGATCCACCCCGGTCACTTCGGCACCCTGCTCTGCCATCCAAACCGCGTTCACCCCGGTCCCGCAGCCCAGATCGGCGACGCGCAATCCACGCACGTCGCCCAGCAGTCGCCGAATCTCCCTCTGCTTCAGCGAAACCACCGGGTTGGCCTTGCTGTCGTAGAAAGGAGCCCAGCGGTCGTAGCCGTCGCGGGCGGGCAGGATGAGTTTCGTCTCCGACATGGATTGCTGCTCCTCCAGGCTATCTTTGACCGCCTATAATTGGCGACTGCATGAAATCCCTTTGCCGTCTCACGATTCTCTTCGGGCTCCCCCTCGCCCTCGTTGCGGCCGACCCGGGCCCGCATGCGGTCGCCAAGGAGACCGGCGTCCGAGCCGCCATGCGCGACGGCGTGGAGCTGGTAGCGGACGTCTACCGACCCGAGGAGGAAGGCCAGTTTCCGGTTCTACTGACCCGCACGCCTTACAATCGCGACGGCGGTGAGGAGCAAGCGCGCGAACTCGCTTCACACGGCTACCTGGTGATCGTTCAGGACACCCGCGGCCGCTATGACTCCGACGGAGAGTTCTACCCGTTTCGACATGAATCGGAAGACGGGTACGACACCGTCGAGTGGGCGGCTAGACTTCCCGGCGCCAACGGTCGCGTCGGCATGTACGGCGGCTCCTACGTCGGCGCGACCCAGATGTTGGCTTCCATCTCCAATCCGCCCAGCCTCAAGTCGATCTTCCCCTACGTCACCGCCGCTGAATACTACGACGGCTGGACCTACCAGAGCGGCGCTCTCATGCAGTGGTTCGCAAGCTCCTGGACCACCGGGCTGATTCAAGATACGCTTCGCCGCAAAGCGTCGCAGCAAGCCCGGCCGAAGGATTGGGCCTGGCGCCTTCCCGTGGACGACTACGCGCTCATCGACACGCCCGATCCCGACGAACTGGCGCCCTACTACGACGACTGGGTCGAGCACGAGACCGACGACGCCTACTGGAAACGCTGGAAGATCTCCGACCACTATCCCGAAATGACCGTCAAGTCGCTCCACTCCGGCGGCTGGCACGACATCTTCCTGAAGGGTTCGATCAAGAACTACATCGGCACGCGCGCCCAGGCCAAGGACAAGAAGGTCCGCAGCGGACAACGCCTTCTAGTGGGCCCGTGGGCACACGCGAGCACCTCCGAGGAAGGCAAGATCGGCGACGTCGTCTTCGGGAAACAAGCCGTGCTCGACATGGCCGACACCATTCGCCGGTTCGCCGACTGGGCGCTCAAGGACATTCAGAACGAGTACGCCGACGACACCCCGGTGCGCATCTTCGTCCTGGGCGAAAACGTGTGGCGAGACGAGAAAGAGTTCCCGCTGGCCCGCGAAGTCCAAACGGACTACTATCTCGGAACGAACGGAACGCTCACGCCCCAGAAGCCGCAAGCAGGGACGCGCGAGTTCACCTACGACCCGGCCAACCCAGTGCCCACCATCGGCGGTCGCCTCTGTTGCGGAGACGCTATTCCGCCAGGCCCTTTCGACCAGAGTCCCAACTCGAAACGAGACGACGTCCTGGTCTTCTCTACGCCCCCGCTGACCGAAGGCGTCGAGGTTACGGGTCAGATCTCTTTGCGCTTGTTCGCGGCCACATCCGCCGCCGATACGGACTTCACCGCCGTCCTCATCGACGTCGATCCGTCGGGCTACGAACGGTTCCTCACCGACGGCATCGTACGGGCCCGTTATCGCAACTCCACCGAGAATGCAGATCCGATCGAACCCGGCAAAGTCTACGAGTATTCCGTCGACCTGTGGACCTCCAGCAACTACTTCAAGCCCGGACACCGCATTCGGCTGCAGGTTTCTTCGAGCAACTTCCCTCGCTTTAGCCGCAACCTCAACACCGGAGAAGCGACGGCGGGCTCGACTGGAATGACGAAGGCCGAACAGACGGTCTACTTGGGCGGAGACCGCGCTTCGACGCTGGTGCTCCCTGTAATTCCGCGCTGATACCGCGTTGACTCACTCTTCGTTGAGTTGAGCCCAGGTCTTGGGTTTCCACTCGCGGACCCGCTGCTCCGCCTCGATCAACATCTTCTTGGGCATCTTGCTGCGGAAATCGTCTCGGCTCCAACGGTAATCGCCGGCCAAGTCCTCCGGCGGATCCACCGCGCTCAAGTGAATCCATCGGTAGGCCTCAACAGGGTCGCGCTCGACGCCCTCGCCATTGTTGTAGGCGGCCCCCAAGTTGTACTGCCCCTGCGCGTGGCCCTGCTCCGCCGCGGCGCGATACCAGCGGGCGGCCTCCGCGTAGCTTTGCTCCACGCCCTCGCCGTTGAGGTAAAGGTTCCCCAACAGACACTGCGCCTCCGGATTTCCGCCCTCGGCCGACATGCGCATCCATTCCGCCGCCCGTTCGTAGCTCTGCCCCACGCCCTTTCCCGTATAGAAGAGTTTGCCGAGGAACTCCTGGGCCTGTGGGTGTCCCTGCTCGCCCGCCTTAGTCAGCCACTCCACCGCCTTGTCGTAGTCGCGCTTAACCTTGTAGGCGTCGGCGTAAGCCATGCCCAGGTTGTACTGGCCGACCGCGTCTCCCGAGCGAGCCGCCTTGCGCAACTCTCTGAGCGAGGTCGCCGGACGCTGACCCCACGCACAGAGAGCCGTCAGTAGAACGAGGGCGGGCAACAAACGCGGCATGACGCCGCCATTATCCAAATCCGTGCGGCCCGCGTCTAGAGCAAGAATGCTTCCAGCTTTTCTTTCCCGTCGCGAAGATAGCCGGGCATCGCGTCCGGATCTCCGCCGATTTCGAACACTAGCGCTCCGTCGTATTCGATCTCACGCAGGGCGGCGATCAATTGCGGGTAGTCCACAAAGCCGTGAATCAACGGCTTGTGTTCCGCCCAGGTCTCCGGATCAATGTCGTGCACATGGAGGTGGATGAGTCGGTCGCCCAGCTCGCGTACGAGTCGCGCATTGAGATCATTGTAGGCGCGCACGCCTTCCTCCGACGCGTAGTCGGCCTTCTCCACGTGAGCGAGCTCGGCGAAGCGCGATTGATGTCCCACATCAAGAGTCACGCCCACGGCTGGATTGTTGATTTCGTCATGGAAACGCAGCAGGTCGGGCACGGAGGCCGGCATCGACGTCTCGCACGCCAAACGGAAGCCGCGATCCTCGGCCATCGAGCCCCAACGCCGAATCCGCTCCACCGCGTGTGACCAATCCGCCGTCAAGTCGGCGCCGCTGGGCTGCGGGTGTAAGACCGCGATCTTCGCCCCCACAAACGCCGCCGCATCGAGTGCGCGCTCCAGCGCGGCCACGGCTTCCTCGGCGTCCGGCGCGATGTAATTCATCTCCGGGGGATAGGGCAGATGCACCGTGACCCGCTCAAACGGCTGGAGCGACTCCCGGATCCGCTCCTTCTCCGCCTCTCCCAGCTCGTCTAGTCGGAACCCAGGGAACTTCCCTTCCGTAGGCTCCAGGACTCCGTCGAGGTTCTGCACCTCGATGGTCGGGAAGCCGATCTCGGCCAACACGTCCACCGCGTCAAAGAATCCCAAGCCGGTGATCGCCGTGTTTGCGCCGACCACGTAGGAGGGAAACTCGTGCCGCGCTGCCGGCGCGGGCGCCGCGGCGGGGTCTTCGCCACAGGCGAAGCCCGCCAGCGCCCCCGACGCCGCGACGAGGAAGCCGCGTCGGTCCAGACGGGTCGAGGTCAAAGATCGTATTGAGATGTCAGACACCGCCCGAGTATAACGACTCTTGCTGCCTGCGCCGGAGTGCTGAAAACCGATCTACTCCCACCTCTACTCAGCCGTCTTTCCCCAAAGCTTCTTCAATCGCTGATCCCGCCCGCAGCCCCAGCGGTAGTACTTGTACCGAATCGGATTCTTCTTGTAGTAGTCCTGGTGGTAGTCTTCGGCCGGATAGAATTCAGCCGCCGGCAAAATCCGAGTCTGGATCTCTCCGTCCAAGGCGACGCCCGCCTTCGACGCCTTGGCTGCCGCGGCTTGAGCCTCGTCCAGCGCAAAGATCGCCGAGGTGTACTGCTCGCCCTTGTCGCAGAACTGCCCGCGACCGTCCAGCGGGTCGATATTCCGCCAGAAGACCTCGAGCAGTTCTTCATAGCTGACCTTGGCCGGATCGTACTCGATCTGGAGCACTTCCAAGTGACCGGTCCGACCTGTAGACACTTGCTCGTAGGTCGGATTCTCCGTACGCCCTCCGGCGTACCCGGAGGTCGTCGAGAGCACGCCGTCCAACTTGTCGAACGGCGGCTCCATGCACCAGAAGCAGCCGCCCGCGAACAACGCCTTCGCCGTCTCCGCTTGCTTGGGCTCGGGCGCCGCGGCAGCCATCGTCGTCATCGCCAGTGCGATCATCGCAATCTTTCGCATCTTCGGCTTACTCCTCGTCCTTGGGGTCAAAAGTCATCGCCACGCCGTTGATGCAGTAGCGCTGGCCGGTCGGCCGTGGTCCATCGTCAAAGACGTGCCCGAGGTGACCGCCGCACCGTCTGCAGTGAACTTCGGTTCGAGTCATGAAGAACGAACGATCCGTCGTCGTTCCCACCGCGTCGTCCATCGGCTCGTAGAAGCTCGGCCAGCCGGTTCCGCTGTCGAACTTCGTCGCGGATTCAAACACCGGCAGATCGCAACCGGCGCAGCGAAACTCGCCTTCGCGCTTCTCGTCGTTGAGCGGGCTCGTAAACGCTCGCTCGGTGCCGTGTCCGCGCAGCACGCGGTACTGCTCGTCGCTGAGCCGATCCCGCCATTCTTGGTCGCTGAACTCCACTTCGAACCTCCCTTTCTTGGCCGCCTTGGCGCCCGCCCCAAGCACAAGGCCCGCAGCTGCTACCGTCCATTCCCGTCGCGTTGTTCTCATCGTAGCCGTCTCCTTGTCTCTGCCTAGTTTCTTCGTGAGGACGAGCTTCCGAGTTACGCCTGTAAATCGCTGCCGCTGCCTTAACATGAGGCTTAGATGAGCACAGACTTTCACCAGACGCGGTTCTACGGGGATCTAGCCGAATGGTGGCCGCTGATCTCCCCCGTCGAGGACTATCGCGAGGAAGCCGCATATTTCACCTCGTTGCTGCGCCAAAGCGATCCCCCCGCCCAGCGAGTTCTCGAACTTGGCAGCGGCGGAGGACACAATGCCTTCCACCTCAAGCGGGATTTCTCCCTCGCGTTGGTCGACCTGTCGGAACAGATGCTCGCCGTCTCTCAGCAACTCAACCCCGAGTGCGCTCATCACCCAGGCGACATGCGCTCCGTCCGCTTGGGAGAGACCTACGACGCCGTATTCGCCCATGACGCCGTCGACTACATGACCACCCAGGAAGACTTGCGCAGCCTCGCCGAGACTGCGTTCGTCCACTGCCGTCCGGACGGAGTCGCTGTTTTTGCGCCCGACGCCACCCGCGAGTCCTTCGCGGAAGAGACCAACCACGGGGGCTCCGACGCACCCGACGGACGCGCGGTGCGCTATCTGGAGTGGACCCGCGATCCCGATCCATCCGACTCGTGGGCGCTCGTCGACTACGCCTTCCTCCTGCGAAACCGCGACAGCGCCATTCACTCCGTCCACGAAACTCACCGCATCGGCGTCTTCAGCATCGCCGAGTGGATCGCCGCCCTCGATGCTGCCGGGTTCCAGGCCGAGTCGGTCGATGAAATCACCAGCGAGGATCGTGCGCCGCGCAAGATCTTCATCGGTCGGCGGCCACGTTGACATCCCCCAAGACCTCTCTTAGGCTGAAGAAGTCTTGACGGCTTCCCGACGCGACTGCGCCTGTATTTCGCCGGCCTAACCAAGGGCCGGCGTTCGCGCATCCTTTTTTCTCCGCGTCATCTATTCAGGGAAGGCTTCCACATGGTCCGTGAAATTCGGGACTCGATCGAGGCGACATTCAAGAACGACCCCGCCGCGCGCAGCACTCTCGAAGTGTTGCTGTGCTACCCCGGCGTCCACGCCGTCGTTCTCCATCGCGTCGCTCACCGCCTCTACGGCTGGCGACTGTTCCTCTTCGCCCGTCTCGTCTCGCAGTTCTCGCGCTGGTGGACCGGCGTCGAGATCCACCCCGGCGCTCAAATCGGCCGACGCTTCTTCATCGACCACGGCATGGGCGTCGTCATCGGCGAGACGACGATCATCGGCGACGATGTCTTGCTCTACCAGGGCGTCACGCTGGGCGGTACCGGGCACGATCGCGGCAAGCGCCACCCCACGCTAGGCAACCACGTCGTCGTCGGCTCCGGCGCCAAGGTCCTGGGAGCCATCACCCTAGGAGACTGGTCCAAAGTCGGCGCCGGATCCGTGGTGGTCAAAGACCTGCCCGACCATTCGACGATCGTCGGAGTCCCCGGCCGTATCGTGGCGGTCAAGGGAGTCACGGTCTCCGACGAGGAGTGGGAGATGCTTGAACATGGTCACCTGCCTGACCCCGTCGAACAAGCGATGACGCGCATGAGCAAGCGCATCTCCGACCTGGAGGAGCAACACGGCATCCGCCGCGACCAGACTTCACAGTCGATCCGCACCATCCCCGGCGGCTGACAAACTTCTTACAAAACCGGCCTGAACATTTCCGTACGCTCGGGCGTCTCTTTCTCACAGAACGGCCGATGCATCGCCCCCCTGCATCGCGTCCGTCGGCGGCCGCCGAATCTCTTAGATCCGACGTAGAAGAAGGAGATCACCATGAGATCGATTGGCGTAGCTGCGCTCGCAGTCACCCTCCTGGCCGGTTCAGCGGCCTGGTTCGCACAAGACGTTCAGGGCCGCGAGGCCGTCCGAACATCCGTCAAGGCCCCGCCGCCCGACGGAGATCAACCCGATGCCCCGCTCCCACGGACACCCGACGAAGCTCTCGACAAGGGGCTCGCTTGGCTCGTATCCACCCAAGGCGAAGACGGCGGTTGGGGACAAGACGGCGGCGAGACCTCCTACGTCCGCCAGGGCGAGAATCTCGAAACCACCGGCAACGACCTCGCCAACACCGCCGTGGCCGCCCTCGCCCTGCTGGAAGGAGGCTCTACACCAACCCAGGGCCCTCACCGGAAAGCGTCCGCCCGCGCGCTCCAGTTCATTCTCCGCGGCGTGGAGCAGGCTCCCGCCGAGGGGCTCGCGCTGAAGACGCTCCAAGGAACTCAGATCCAACGAAAACTCGGCCCCTTCATCGACACGTTCCTCACGGCGCAGTTGCTCTCTGAGCTCGACGGCGAAACCGGCGATCGAGAACTCGACCGGCGAGTTCGAGAGGCGCTCGAAGTCTGCGTTCAGAAGATCGAAACCCATCAGGAAGAGGACGGCAGTTGGAACAACTCCGGAGGCTGGGCCCCCATCCTCGGGACGTCGATGGCCTCCCAAAGCCTCGATCGCGCCCGGGCAAAAGGCGTCCGCGTCCAGGCGCAAGTCTTGTCGAAGGTCGACGAATACACCGAGAACGTCGCAGCCGAAGCGGAAGCCGCTCCCTCCTCAGCCGGGATCGCTCTCTACAAGGACGCCCAGGTGCTTGAGCAGCTCAGCCGCACCGACGCCGACCGACGTGAGAACAAACAGGAGATCGCCCAGGTCGTCGACAAGCTCGGAGATCGTCGGTTCCAGGCCGGATTCGGCTCGATGGGCGGCGAGGAGTTCTTCTCCTACCTCAACATCAGCGACTCCCTCAAACGCACCGGCGGGGAAGCCTGGTCCAACTGGAACTCCGACATCCAGTCGAAACTCGTTCGCCTGCAAAACGGCGACGGCTCGTGGGCGGGTCACCACTGCATCACCGGCCGCGTCGCCGTCACGAGCGCGGCGGTGCTGACCATCGCAACGGGGCGGAGCTAACGCCGTGACCCGCCGCGAATGCCTCGGGGCGCTCGCGTCCGCACCCTTCTGGGGTTGCGGGCGCGAGCCGCATGTACTCCGAGCCCGACGCAGGGGCGTCGAGTTCCTCGAATCGCAGCAGCACTCAGACGGATCCTGGCGCAGCCGAACCTACGGCCTCCTAGCAGGCGGCGACTCGCTCACGGCGCTCATCACCAGTACTCTCGCCGGAATCGACCCAGCCTCTGAGGCCGTCTCACGAGGCCTCGACTACCTCGCGGCGCGGCGCAGAAACGCCCCGCTGGGACTCGCAGACCCCGCTCTGCCCGACTACCCGGTGTTCTCCCACTCCCTAGCCGTCCAAGCCTGCGTGCAGGCGAGCGACGTCCACGCACGCGACCTCAAGTTCCTGCTCTCTCGCCAGTTCCAAGAGTCCGCGGGATGGACGCCCGAGTCGGCGCCTTACGGCGCTTGGGGGATGGGCGCGGCCGTCTACCCGCCTCCCGAAGCAGGCCACGTCGACCTTTCCATGACCCGTCACGCTCTCGAAGCCCTGCGCGCGGCGGACATCCAGGCTGATGCCGAACCGCTCCGACGAGCACGCATCTTCGTTGAGCGCCTCCTGCACGACGACGGCGGGTTCCATTTCTCGACCGTCGTTCCGGAGGCCAACAAGGCTGGTCGCGGCGCCGACCGATGGAACAGCTACGGAACCGCCGTGGCCGACGGCATCCGTTCCCTTGAAGCTTTGGCCCTTCCCTCCGATGCTTCGCGCATCTGGCTCGTCCGCAACCACCAGAGAGGCATCGTCTCCGGCTTTGAACATCACCCCGATGCCCGCTGGAAGGACGGTCTCTGGTTCTACTACATCGCCTCCGCCGCGCCGTTCTTGGCTCCGTCGCAACGTCAGAAACTCGGGGAGGAACTGGTCGATCGCCAGGCTGAAGACGGAAGCTGGGCGAATCCCGAGCCGCTCGTCAAGGAAGATGACCCGCTGATTGCCACGCCTTTGGCCCTGCAGGCTCTCAGCGAACCCGCTAGGCCCTCACGTCGACCAGGATTTTCATCGCCTCGCCGCCCGAGTCCATCGTCTCGAACCCTTTCTGCAATCCCTCCAGATCGGTCACGTGCGTGACGAGCTTGTCGAGCGGCAGCGCCCCCGAGGCCGCGATCTTGATCGCCTCGTCGTAGTCCTCGGCCTCATAGACGCGCGCTCCGACCAGCCTCAGCTCGCGCCAGAAGAACCGAAACAAGTCGACTTCAGGCTTGAAGGCATAGACGGCCACCAAGCAGACGCGCCCGCGAATCCGCAGCAAATCCGTCATCACCTCGGCGCCGGCCTTCGAGCCCGACACTTCGAACACGCAGTCGGCGCCTTCGCCGCCGGTGCGATCGAGCACCAATTGCTTGAGGTCCGTCTCCAACGGGTTGACGGCTTCCAATCCAAGCTCGGAGGCCTTGGCCACGCGGTAAGGATTCACCTCGGAAACAATCACCTTGCCGCCGGCGTGCTGCGCGACCATCGCGACCAGCATTCCGATCGGGCCGCCGCCCACCACCACAACATGTTCTCCGGGCTTGATGTCCGCCAAACGCACGTCATGGCAGGCCACCGCCAGCGGCTCGATCAGCGCGCCATGCGCCAGTGAGCAGCCCTCCGGCAGCCGGAACAGGGTGGACGCGTCGACCGTCCAGTAGCTCTGGAACGCCCCGGGCGAATCGATCCCCATGAACTTCATGAAGTCCGCTACGTGGCTGTGCCCGGCAGGTGGATTCTTTCCGAAATCTAGAGGCATCACCGTCACCGGATCGCCCTCGCCCCATCCCTGAACTCCGGCGCCGACGGCCGCGATCTCACCGGACATTTCATGCCCCAGCACTGCCGGCATGGCCACTCTCTGGTCCATCGCGCCATGCCATATATGCAGGTCGGTCCCGCAAATTCCGCAGTGTGAAATTTGAATCTGGACTTCGCCGGGTCCGGGATCAACGGGAGTGCATTCTCCAACAGAAACGGTGCGATTGCCTTCGTAGAAAGCGGCTTTGAGCGACATCCGCTCGATTGTAGCGCGGCCGAAACTTGACATCCCCTCCGAGGCTTGGCAGCGTACCTTCGTGCCTACCCAAGCAAATCGTCGGACGTTCCTTCTCAGCGCCGCCGGCGCAACCGCCGCGGCCGCCGCTGCACCGCAGACAATCCGAACCGCTTTCATCGGCGTCGGCAACCGCGCCCAAGCGCTGCTCACTCAGACTCTTGCCGAGCCGTCCGTCGACATCACTGCCATCTGCGACATTGACGCCGCCGCGCGCGACAAGGCTCTGAGCCGGACCGCCGCTTCCAACCCGAAGTCCTACACCGATTGGCGCGAAATCGTCGACCTCGCAAACGTCGACGCCGTCAAGATCGCCACGCCGTGCTACCTCCATGCGGAAATGGCCGCGGCCTGCCTCCGCGCGGGCAAGTACGTCTATTGCGAAAAGCCGCTCGGCATTACCGCCGAGCAAGTCGCTTCCGTCCTCGAAGCCTCAAGAGGAGCCAAGGGCTTCCTGCAAATCGGCCAACAGATTCGTTACTACCCGATGGTCCGCGAAGCGATGCGCGCCATCCACGAGGACCAAGTCGCCGGGAACATCTTCGTCGTGCGCGCCCAGCGCAACAGCACTCCGCGCAAGCCGTCAGAGGCCCGTCCGCGTCCGGCATGGTATGAAGATCCGGCCAAGTCGGGAGATCTGATTGTGGAGAATTCCGTCCACAATCTGGACGTCTGCAACTGGATCATCGGCGACCATCCCACCGCCGCCTTCGGTCGAGGCGCCCGATACCTGCCCGACTTCCTGCCTGCCGGACGCCGCATGATGGACGGCTTCAGCGTCGAGTACGCCTACGACCAAGACACCCACCTCGACTACACACAGATCTACCTCCACGCCCGCGGCCTCAAAGAGATTCCCAGTGGCCAGCACTACGCGATCTACGGCGACAAGGGCACGGTCTTTCTCACCCATACGTCCGCCATGTTCTACGACATGCATGGCGACTCCGAGCCCGTCGACCTCATTTCGCCCGCAACCAAAGAGCGCAAGGAAAACGCCATGCAGGAGTTCTACGCCGCGATCCGGGAAGGGCGCAAGCCGTTCGCCGATATCACGGTCGGCGCCACGGCCGCGCTCACGGGCATCCTCGGCCGGGAGGCGATCTACAAAGGCGTCTCCGTGGAATGGAACGACCTCGGCGTCAACCTCTAAGAACACGACTCACTAGGAACGTCATGAACCGTCGCTCTCTCCTGCTCGCCCTCGCCGGAACGCCGCTCGCCGCCCAGGAGCAACTCGATTTCCTCGCCGACCTGAGTCAGCATCAAGATCTTCGCGACGAGTTCCCCGCTCGGCTCAAGGAACTCGCAGAAGAACGCCTCGCCCAGCGCCGCCGGGACGTCGCCGCAATGCGTACGCCCGCCGACGTCGCCGAGCGCAAAGCCTACATCCGCAAGACCATCGAGAACGCCGTCGGAGGTTTCCCTGAGAGAACGCCGCTGAATGCGCAGATCGTCGAGACGCTGGAGATGGAAGGTTACCGGATCGAGAAGATCGTCTTTGAGAGCCAACCCGATTTCTACGTCACAGCAAATCTCTACGTCCCGACGCGCGGCCGAGGGCCTTATCCGGGCGTGCTCTACCCGCTCGGCCACGAGCAGGGCGGGAAGAGCCACCACACCTGGCAGCGTATGCTCGCCAACCTGGCCCGACAAGGGTACGTCGCCCTCGCCTGGGACCCGGTCGGCCAGGGAGAACGTGCTCAGATCTACGATCCCGATCTCCAGGGTCGCAAGCTCATCCGCTCGACCACCGAGCACACCGTCCTCGGCGCTCAGTGTCTACTCACCGGCGACAACATCGCCCGCTACACCATCTGGGACGGCATCCGCGCTCTCGACTATCTGATCTCTCGTCCAGAGGTCGACTCGTCGCGCATTGCCTGCACCGGAAACTCGGGAGGCGGCACGCACACCTCCTACCTCTCCGCGCTGGAAGACCGCATTCACGTGGCCGCGCCCTCGTGCTACCTCACCGGCTGGGAGCGTTTGCTCGCAACCATCGGGCCGCAAGACGCCGAGCAGGTTCTTCTGCCTTGGGTCGGCGCCGGACTCGACCACGCCGACTTCGTCATCGCTTTTGCGCCCCGCCCCTTCCTGATGCTGGCCGCCGTCCGCGACTTCTTCTCGATCGTCGGCGCCCGCTCCGTCTTCGCCGAAGCCCGGGAAGTTTACGGCCTCTTCGACGCGAAGAACAATCTCGCGATGGCGGAGGTCGACGAGGGCCACGGCTATCACCAGCCCAACCGCATCCGCGCTTACGGGTGGTTCGCGCAGCACCTCAAGCAGGAGTCGTACGCGAGCGGAGAGGAAGAGACCGACGTGTTGGAGTTCGAGGACCTGGCCTGCACCTCGACCGGACAGGTGGCCGGATCACTCGGCGGTCAGACCGTGCACGCCCTCAACCGCCAACGAGTAGAAAGCTTCCGCCCGTCCCAAGGCGATCTCCTCGCTCGCGTGCGCGAGCGGACCGGCTTCGAGCCCCCGAACGGCGCTCCAGAGGCCGCAACGTACGGCGTCATCGAGCGAGAAGGCTACCGCGTAGAGAAGCTGCTGCTGCGCCCCGAACCCGGAGTTCCCCTCCCTGCTCTGCTGTTCGTGCCCCACTCGGCCAAGAATCTTCCAGCCATCGTCCACGTCGACGGCGCCGGCAAGTCCGCCGCTTCCGAGCCCGGCGGCGACGTCGAATGGTTCGTCCGGCAAGGCGCAGCCGTGCTGGCACTCGACCTACGCGCTCTGGGCGAGACGAGCCGCGTCGATCCTCGCAACGGTTCCGACTTCCCCCGGTACTTCGGGGACTACCACGCGGCCATGACCAGTTTCCTACTCGGGAAAAGCCTCGTCGGCATGCGTGCCGCCGACGTTCTCTCGGCTGTGACGTACCTGGCCTCTCGCCCTGAAATCAAAACTGACGCGGTCTGCCTCGTGGGCAAAGGGGCCGCAGCCGTACCGGCTCTCCACGCCGCGCTCTTTGACCAGCGCATCAGCCAGGTCGCCTTGGAGGAGATGCTTGTCTCCTATCGCGCCGTCGTCGATCGTCGAATTCACCGGAACGTCCTGGAGAACATCGCCGTCGGAGCCCTCCGCGACTACGATCTCCCGGACCTCGTCGCCGCCCTGGCGCCTCGTCCGGTCCGAGTCGTCAATCCGGTCGACCCGCTCGGCAAACGCCTTTGGCCGCGGGACGCCAAGCGGGCGTACGCATCGTCGAGAAACGCGCAGGTCCTCAGGCGGAAGACCGACGCCGGACCGGCCGAAGTCTACGCGAATTTCATCTAGACTCGCATCTAGACTCCCATGAGGTTCCTTTCCCCGCTCGTCATGTCGTTGCTCCTGAGCGGAATCGCCGCAAGCGCGCAGCAACCGTTCGCCGCCGTAGCCCGCCAAACCTTCGCGGATCTGCTCAAGACTCCCCTTGCGCATCCAGCGGTCGAGCCGACCGTCCATTCGCGCAACGTCGAAGAGGGCTTGGTGATCGAGGACGTCTCCTGGCCCTCGCTCGACGATCAAGTCGTCCCGGCCTTCGTCATCCGCCCGGCCGACGCGGAGGGCCCGCTGCCCGCCGTCATCTGCCTTCACGGCTCCAGCGGCGGTCGCGACTCCATGGCGACCCGCGAATTCGGCCCTGGCGAGTGGGTCCGCCACGGTCGCGATACGTCGCACACCCGTATGCTGGGCTGGGCCCGCGAGCTGGCCCGGCGCGGGTATATCGTCGTCGCGATGACCCAGCGCGGGCTCGACTCAAGAGGCGTCCCCGTCAACACCCAATCGAACGCGCTCTTGGTCCAAGGCCGCACCGGGATGGGCTCCGTGCTGCATGAAATCCGCCAGGCCGTCAGCTACCTGGACGGCCGCGACGACGTCGGCAAGATCGGCGTCACAGGTATGTCCTTTGGAGGAATCACCTCCTTCTATACCTGGATCGTCGACGACCGTATCGCTGCGGCAGCGCCCATCTGCGGCGGCGTCGGATCGCTGGAATCTTTCATCCAGTTGGGTTCGCTCTCCTACCACGGGACCTACTGGTGGATCCCGGACATGCTGCTCAAAGGCGACCACGGCGACTTCGCATCCGCCGTCGCCCCGCGGCCTCTGATGCTCTGGGCGCCGACGGAAGATATCGGAATGCCTCGCGAGGGCGTCGACCGTTTCCGCGCCCGCGTGGAGCCCGCCTATGCACAGGCCGGAGCGTCCGACGCGCTCGTCATCCACCAGCCGCCCGGCAAACACAGCTTCACCCTCGATGCCTTTCAAGCGATGGAAGCGTTCTTCAAGCAAACGCTGCACTGACCCTCGGGCGCGAACTGCGCCGCGGCAGATCGTAGTACGTAAAGTCGCCTCCCGTTTGCCGCTGGATCGCCGAACGCAGCTTGAAGTGGTTCGTCCGGGCAGGATTGACGAGTTCGCCGAGATGAATGGCGAAACTCACAAGATCCCAATTCGGACTGCCCAGATCGACGTCCACGTCGGCGTAGTGCGACCCCGTTCCGTCCCGCGGAACCGCAAAGGTCATCTGCATCGAGGGCCGAGCCCCCTCTCGGTAGCTCTGGAGCGAATATCCATCCTCGCCGCCGGGGATGCGACTGAAGAGCTTCTCGTGCGTAGCTGAAACGACCGCATCGCGCGCGAACAGCGGCGAGCGCCTCACCTGATTCAACAATTCCGGCTTCACGCGAATGTAGATGCGGTCCGCCTCGGCGAAGAACACGGACTCCACACCGCGCTGGAACGCACGCCCCGGCGCCGGCAGCGCGGCCAGCTTAGCCAACAGATTCAGAAGACAAGCCTTGCGGCGGTCGCGGTGTCGGCCTTCGGTCAGCCATTCAAGAGCCGGCCTCCCGTCCAGACGAGAGCGCCGGTTCTTCAAGATTCGCAACGACTCCTCGTCGAACTCCGCCGGCGGACGATTCAGCCGCAACCACTGCCCCGCCCGCTTCTCGCTCATCGTCACGTGCGCCGCGCCGTCTCGCGGTATGCGAATTCGCGAGGTCGACGGCGACATCCGCATTCCACCCAGCCTCAACTGGAAGCGGTAGCGCCCCGCCGGCAAAGCCTCCGGGTCTACCCCGGAGAGACTGAGTCGCTCCTCTTCGCGTGCGAACGCAAACTGGAAGCGCCTGGGAGAGAACCAGTCCAGCCGTCTTTGGACCCGCTCGACGGCGGCCTTCGTCGCAGCATCGTCCGGGCGGAGATTCATCGCGACGCCGCGCGGCCAAGCACTGGATTCTCCCCCGAGTTCCACGCCGCGCTCATGCAACGTCCCGCCCCCAAATCGCACCTTGGTCACCGGAACCGATACGCCGTCGCGCTCAATGCCGACTAAGATTCTCTCGTTCAAAACGCAAGCAGTATACGGCCGCCGAACAACTTCCCCCAATAAATATTCTTGACACGCCTTAACTGCCACCCAATACTCCTCCCATCCGGCAAGGAATTGGATTCAGTTTATGGTCACTCTACTTTCGGAAAGCCATCAGCATCTCGCCGACTCGTACAAAGTCGTGGTCGTCGGCTCGGGCTACGGCGGCGCGATCACGGCGGCGCGGCTCTCCGCCGCCGGACACGAGACCTGTCTGCTGGAGCGCGGCCGCGAATGGGTTCCCGGTTCCTTCCCCGATTCACCGGACGAGATGGCCGGCAACCTCCGCCGCAAGAAGCGCCCGCTGGGTTTGTACGAGTTCCTCTCGTTTCCACACATCAATGTCTTCCAAGGCAGCGGCCTCGGCGGCGGTTCGCTCATCAACGCCAACGTCGCCATCCGGCCGGATGCGGAGTTCTTCCAGCACTACACCTGGCCGCAAGAGATCCAAGACCTCGCCTCGGACGACTCCATTTGGGAATACTTCGACCGCGTGGAGAGCGTACTGGACCCCGAACCCCACCCCGGCGCCGTCAACCCGGCCGAACAACTGCGCAAGGTTGCCGCGATGGAGAAGCACTGGAGCACGCTCGGCCCCGACATCCACTTCCACCCCTCGCTTCCGCTCGCCGTCAACTTCAGCGACGACGCTCCGCTCAACGAGTTCGGTGTTCCACAGGCTCGCTGCATCGACTGCGGCGATTGCTTCACCGGCTGCAACGTCCGCGCCAAGAAGACGCTCTACATGAACTACTTGCCGCTCGCCAAACAGCTCGGCACGCGCATCTTCGCGCAAATCGAAGTTCGCTTCATTGAGAAGACGGCCGACGATCGCTGGCGCGTCCACTACGTCCGCCGCTTCACTGACAAAGCCGGCGAGGAAGGCTCCCTGTTGGCCGACAACGTCGTCCTCGCCGCCGGCTCTCTCGGCTCTACAGGCCTTCTGCTTCGCTCCCGCGACCAGGGGCTGCCCGTATCGGCGCAGCTCGGCGAGCGCTTCAGCGGCAATGGCGACTTCTACGCCGTGAGCTACAACGGAGACGACCGCACCGACATCATGGGGTTCGGCGACCACGAATACGACAAGCGGGCCGCCGTCGCAGCCGGTCCGTCGATCATCTCCGGCATCCAGTACGGGCGCGACCAGGGCTTCACCAAGCGCTTCATCGTCGAAGACGCATCCATGCCCCGCGCCGCGGTCAAGCTCGTGCGCGCAGGCTTGAAGATCATCGGCCCCCTCGGCAAGAACGTGGGCAAGGGAGACAAAGTCGCCAAACTCAAGCGGCGAGCGCGCGACTTCCAGTGGAACCCCAAGGGCGCTCTCAACCACACCATGGTCTACCTAGTGATGGGGGTCGAAGGCGACCTCGGAACCATGACCCTCCACCCCAGAAAGGACGTCGTATCCATCGAGTGGAAGGACGTCGCCAAGCAGCCGGTCTTCGATCGCATCAGCGACGCCTTGCGCGAACACGCCCGCACACTCAAGGGCAACTACGTCCGCAACCTCAACCGCATCATCGAAGGCGAGCTCACCACCGTGCATCCGCTCGGCGGGTGCGCCATGGCTGAGGACGCCTCCGCCGGCGTCGTCGACGCACGAGGCCGGGTCTTCGACGACGCGGGGGGAGTTCACTCCGGCCTATACGTCGCCGACGGCTCCATCCTGCGCGGCGCCGTCGGCGTCAATCCGTTCCTCACCATCTCCGCCTTCGCCGAAAGAATCGCGGAGCAAGCCGCAGCCGAAATCTGAATCCCGCGGACCAGGCGTTCGGGCTAAGATACGCTCGATGTCCCGCAAGCTCTCCCGTCGTGATTGCCTCCGCATGGCGGCGCTCGCCCCAGTGGTCGCCCCAGCCCTCGCCCCAGTGGCCGCCAACGCGCAGCCCGCCTCCCCGCAGGCGTCGTCTGAGCCCGCCAGAACGACCTACTTCGGCGACCTGCACAACCACAACGCCATCGGCTACGCCTCAGGCTCTCTCCGACGCACGTTTGAGATCGCCCGCAATCACCTCGATTTTTTCGCTTTCACGCCCCACGGCTACTGGCCCGACATCGAACATTTTCAGGACTCCATCGAAGACAAGTGGACCAACGGTTTCGCCGTCGTCAAAGAGCGCTGGCCCGAAGTCGTCGCCATGGCCAAGGAGTTCGACGATCCGAAGACGTTCTGCTGCATGCTCGGTTATGAGCGGCATTCGACCCACGTCGGCGACTATCACATCGTTTTTCCTACCCTCGACGCCCCTTATGAGCGCCAGGCCGACCTTCGCGATTTCCAACGCTTTGCCAAGAAGCACGACGCCATCGCCATCCCCCACCACCCCGCCAACCGTCGCGGCTATCGCGGCGCGGATCCGTCTCTGTGGGACCCGGAGGTCTCGCCGCTGCTGGAGATCTTCTCTGAATGGGGCCTCGCTGAGCACGACCGGGCCCCGTACCCCTACAAGCGGCACACGCCGGGCGGTCGCTGGACCCAAAACACGATGCAGTGGTACCTCGAGGAGGGCCGCCGGTTCGGCGTCGTCGCCAGCACCGACGATCATCTCGGCTACCCCGGCGGTTATCGCCAAGGTCTGGCAGCCGTCCAGGCCCGCGACCTGACCCGGGAATCGATCTTTGAGGCCATGCGCGAGCGCCGCACCTACGCCGTCACCGGCGACCGCATCGAGCTCGATCTACACGTCAACGGCCGCCCCATGGGCAGCGAACTTCGCTACGCCAAGAAGCGGCGCATCCAAGTCGACGTCACCGGCTGGGATCCCATCGACCGCGTCGAACTCACCGAAAACAACCACGTCATCCATCGGGACCATCCCATCGACCGCAAGCCGACGGAAGCCAGTTGGCGCAAACCCGTCCTCGTTCGACTCGAATACGGCTGGGGCCCCTGGGCCGCTCTCGCCATGGCCCGCACCTTTGACTGGGACATCCAAATCGACGTCGAAGGGGGCAAGCTCCTCGAGCTCCACCCCTGCTTCACGCCCGGCCCGCTGAGCGAGAGCCGCCGCGACCGCATCGTCGAAATTAAGCCCTCAGGCGCTCGCGTCATCTCCTTCACGGCCCTCAAGCAGCAGGTGGACGACTTCGCGCAAAAAGCCGTCGTCATGAAGCTCCAAGGCGACCCGAAAACGCGCCTTCGCATTCGCATCAACGGCGGCAAGGCCGGCGACTTCACTCAGACCTTGGGCGACCTGGAACGCAGCAACGAGATGCTCTATACCGGCGAATTTCCCCGCGAATCCGCCATGCTCCATCGCGTCGTCTTCGCCGACCACTACCAGACGTCCTTCGAGATCGAAGACGACGGCCCCGCTGATCGCGACGCGTGGTACTACGCTCGGGTCACCCAGACCAATCAGCAGATGGCCTTCTCCACGCCCATCTGGGTCAACCGTCAGGGCTCGTAGCCGAACTGCTTGATACACTCGGGCTTTGGTCGTCCCATGCCCGTGACTCGTAGAAAAAGCGCCGTTTGCAACGTCGGCTCCGTCGCCGTCGGAGGCTCCAACCCCATCGTCGTCCAGTCGATGACGAACACCGATACGGCCGACTCCGCCGGCACCGCCAACCAGATCATGGAACTCGCGCGAGCGGGCTCTGAGCTGGTCCGCATCACCGTCAACCACGACAAGGCCGCCCAACAGGTCGCCCGCATCGTCGACACCGTGCGCTCCTTCGGCGTGGAGGCTCCCATCGTCGGCGACTTCCACTACAACGGCCACCTGCTGCTCAAGAAATACCCGGACTGCGCCCGCGCGCTGGACAAGTACCGGATCAATCCCGGCAACGTCGACATCGGCAAGAAACACGACGACAACTTCCGCACCATGATCGAGTGCGCGATCGAGTTCAATCGCCCCGTCCGCATCGGCGTCAACTGGGGCTCGCTCGATCAGCAGTTGCTCACTTCGATGATGGATGAGAACGCACGCCTCACGAATCCGCTCGAAGCCGAAGAGGTGATGCGCGAGGCCATCGTCGTCTCCGGCTTGCGCGCGGCCGAAGCCGCGGAAAGCTACGGTCTCGGCCACGACCGGATCATCCTCTCCGCCAAGGTCTCCAATGTCCAGGACCTCGTCTCCGTCTACCGCGCCCTAGCCGCCCGCTGCGACTACCCACTGCACCTCGGCTTGACGGAAGCCGGCATGGGCATGAAGGGCGTCGTCGCCTCCGCCGCGGGACTCTCCATCCTGCTCCAAGAAGGAATCGGCGACACGATCCGCGTCTCCCTCACTCCGCAGCCCAACGGCGATCGGACCGAGGAGGTGCGCGTCAGCCAGCAGATTCTCCAATCGCTCGACCTGCGCAGCTTCACCCCCCAAGTCACCGCCTGCCCCGGCTGCGGCCGCACCACCAGCACGTTTTTCCAGGAGATGGCCGACCAAATCCAGACCTACCTGCGCGAGCAGATGCCCGTCTGGCGCGAAAAACATCCCGGCGTGGAAGACCTCAAAGTCGCCGTCATGGGTTGCGTCGTCAACGGTCCCGGCGAATCGAAACACGCCGACCTCGGCATCTCGCTGCCCGGAACCTTCGAAGAGCCGAAGGCTCCGGTCTACGTCGACGGCCGCATGCTGCGCACGTTAAAGGGCGATCGCATCGTGGAAGAGTTCACGGAGATCCTCGAAGAATACGTCGAGGCCCGCTACGCCAAGGCGGAAGAGCCGACGGCCGTCTCCTAACACACCAGCATCGGGAATCGATATTCTTTCCGTTCGGCGAAGGGCCCTCCGTCTCGCTACAATCGTGGATTCGCCCGTGGCCCCATGCTGGTTCGGTTTGCATTCATCGCCGCCCTGGCGTCGGCCTTCGGATTCTTCCTCGCTCCATTTGAGCAAGAGACTCCCGAACAGCCGATCGCTTACTCCCACCAGGTCCACATCGAGCAGGGTCTCGACTGCGCGACCTGTCATACCACCGCCGCCACTCACGATCAGGCGCAAATCCCTTCCGTCTCCAAGTGCATGCTCTGCCACGCCGCCATCGCGACTGAACATCCGGAGGTCCAGAAGCTGGCCGCTTACGCGGAGCGCGGGGTGGAGCCTCCGTGGGAGCGCGTCTACGGATTCACGCAGGCCGCCCACGTCATTTTTCGGCACGCTTCTCATATCAACGCCGGCGTGGAATGTGAAACGTGCCATGGAGACCTCTCTCAGATGACGGTCGCCGAACCCGCCGTCCACCACGACATGGGCACCTGTCTCAACTGCCACCGCGAATCGGGCGCAAGCGAAGATTGCGCCGCCTGTCACAACTAAGTAATGGATCGCCGCAACTTCTTCAAGACGGCCGCAACGGCCTCCGGCGCCGCTCTCTCAGGCGCCTGCTCGGACCAAGCCGCCGAGCTGCTGCCGCTGCTCGTCCCGGAGACCGACATCCCCCTAGGCGTCGATGAGATTCGCCCCTCCGTCTGCCGGGAATGCTCCGCGGGATGCGGCACGCGAGTCCGCGTCATGGCCGCCGAGTGCCAGGTGCAGCGCGACGGCGAGACCTACCGGCAACATGTCGCGGCCATCAAGAAGATTGAAGGCAATCCCGCCGACCCGGTCTCCGGCGGCCGCCTCTGCGCGCGTGGGCAGGCCGCCGTGCAACGCCTCTACCACCCGATGCGCTTCCGCAACCCGAAGCGTCGCGACGGCGAGAGCCTGGCCGACGGGACCTGGGAAGAAGCGCTCGATCAGGTCGCGCAGAAACTTCGTGAGGTCGACCCGGCCAAGATCGCCTTCATCTCGAAGCCCGGCGTCAGCTTGCGCGCTCTCAATATCTCTCGCTTTCTTCAAGCCCTCGGCGCGCCGCCCGCAACCACCGCGGGCGTCGCCGACTTCGCCGTCGAACGCGAAGCCGCTAAGCAAGTCTTCGGCTGGAATGGTCTTCCCGTCTACGACCTCCACAAGGCGGACTACGTGCTCTCCATCGGCGCCGACTTCCTCGGCGGCTGGGCGTCCCCGGTCCTCTACGCGCGCCGCTTCGGGCATTTCCGCCAGGGCCGCGAGACCGTCCGCGGCATGCTCGTCCACGCCGAGTCGCGCTTCTCCCAGACCGCCTGGAGCGCGGATCGATGGCTGCCGCTCAGGCCGGGCCTCGAACTAGATTTCGCACTCGCAGTCGGCAGACTCTTGATCGACCGCGGTGCGCCCGCCACGTCCGCGCTGGCCGAGCGATTCTCCACTGGAAATCCGCAAGCAGTTGCAACTTCGTGCGGCTTCCCCGTAGAACGGCTGGAAACGACGGTCGATAGCCTGCTCGCCTCGCGCACCCCCCTGGTCATTGCCGGAGCTTCTATCGTCAACGCCGCGTCCACCACCGCCGTCGGCACGGCATTGGCGCTCAATGAGCTACTGGGAGCCGTGGGACGCGAGGGTGGCGTCTTCCCGCCCGCCGCGCCGCCGGAGACGCTTGCAAGCTCTCGCCCTGAGACGCGCCGAGATATTGCAGACGCCGAACTCCTCTTTGTCGACGGCGTCGATTTCTCCTATCTCTCACCCGCTGAACGAGACGTCTTTGAGAAGGCTTTCGTCGTCAGCTTCCACACGACGCCGGACCACACGACATTCGGGGCCGACCTGGTACTCCCGGCGCACGACGCCTTGGAGAGCGCCGACGCCGTCTGGCCGGAAGCCGCTCCCGGCCCAGCTCTCGCCGGAGCCGACGCTTTCGTCAAGCCGCTCTACGACACCCGTGCGCTCGAAGAGACGCTGGGGGCGATCGCGGATTCCATCGAGAAGCCGTTCGAGGCCGCCAAGCTATCGGATCTGCTCAGCAGGACGGAACGCCGTGCCGGAGGCCGCTGGGCCGAGCGCGAATCCGCCTCACCCGCCTCAGCAACGCTCCCCGCCGCGCCCGCAACCGCAGCCGACACGAATGACTTCCCGTTCGTGTTCCAAACCTACGCCTCCCCTTTGCTGGGAGACGGTTCAGCAGCCGAACTCTGGTGGCTCCAAGAGGCGCCCGATCAAACTTCCTCGTCGATGTGGAGTCAGCCTCTAGAAATCGACCCGCGGACCGCTCGGGACCTCGATTTGGCGAACGGCGACGCCGTGCGAGTGGTCTCTTCGGCGGGCGAACTTCTTGCTCCGGCCTACGTAAATCCAGCGGCGGTTCCCGGAGTCGTCAGCCTGGCCTTGGGAGGCCGAGCCAAGAGCCCGTTCGCGTTGATCGACGACCGCGAATCAGCAACCGGCGTCACGGCGATGACGGCGCGCGTGCGGCTTGAGAAAGCCGAGGGCGGCCCCGACTTCATCCAATACTCCACAGTCGACCGCGAACATCGCCTCGTCCGCATTGGTGAATCCCATGGCTGAAGAAACCAACACCCAGCCAACTAACAAGACCCACAAGTGGGGTATGGCGATTGACCTCGACCGGTGCACCGGTTGCGAGGCCTGCGTCGTCGCTTGTCACGCGGAAAACAACATTCCCACCGCCGGCCCCGAGCAATCCGCGATGGGCCGCGCCAAGCACTGGCTCACGGTCGACCGCTACTACGAAGGCGAGTTCCCGGACATCCAGGTCAAGTACCGGCCCGTCATGTGCCAGCACTGCGAAGAGGCGCCTTGTGAACCGGTCTGTCCGGTCTACGCCACCTATCACAACGAAGAAGGCCTCAACGTGCAGGTCTACAACCGCTGCGTGGGGACGCGCTATTGCGCCAACAACTGTCCTTACACCGTCCGCCACTTCAACTGGTTTGAGGCCGAGTGGGAAGCCCCGCTCGACATGCAACTGAACCCGGACGTCTCCGTTCGAGAAGCAGGCGTGATGGAGAAGTGCTCCTTCTGCATCCAGCGCATTCATCGTGGAAAGATCACCGCGAAGGAAGAAGAACGCGACGTCCAGGACGGCGACATCCAAACCGCCTGCGCCCAATCTTGCCCCGCTGAGGCGATGGTCTTCGGCGACCTCTCCGACCCCGACAGCAAAGTGAGCAGGATGGCCGGCAACGGCCGCGCCGGATTGCTGCTGGAGGAAGTCGGAACCAAGCCCAAAGTCTTCTACCTGGAGCGGGCCAAATAGCCGTGACGAACCGCGCGCAATCGATGACCGCGGACGCCGTCCGCGAAATGTTGATGCGGCCGCTCTGGCGCATCTCCGGCCCGTGGCTCGCCGCCGTGCTCGTCTGCCTGGCCGTCGTCGGAGCCGCCGGTTACGCCTGGTCCGTCCAATTGAGCGAAGGGATGGGCGTCAGTGGCCTCCGCCGCCCTACCTACTGGGGACTCTATATCGTCAACTTCGTTTTCTGGGTGGGCATCTCGCATGCCGGCACGTTGATTTCGGCCATTCTGCGGCTCACCGACGCTGCTTGGCGCAGGCCGGTTACGCGCGTGGCGGAAGCCATCACGTTGTTCTCCTTGATGATCGCGGGGCTCTTCCCGGTCATCCATTTGGGCCGTGCCTGGCTCTTCTACTGGCTGATCCCCTATCCCAACGATCGGCTCTTATGGCCCAACTTCCGATCGCCTCTGTTCTGGGACATGACGGCGATCATGACCTACGTCTCCGCAAGCGCGCTGTTTCTCTATCTGCCGATGATCCCGGATTTCGCCATGCTGGCCGAACGATCCACCGGGTTCAAGAGCAGCGTCTATCGCGCCCTGTCGCTCGGCTGGATCGGCGACGACCGCCAGTGGCACGCGCTTGAACGCGCCATGAAGATCTTTGCCGGGGTCATCCTAGCCGTCGCAATCTCGGTCCACTCCGTCGTCGCCTTTGACTTCGCCATGGGCATTGCGCCCATGTGGCATTCCACGATCTTCGCCCCGTACTTTGTCGCCGGAGCCATCTTCTCGGGAATTGCCGCTTTGATTCTGGTCATGGCGGCGCTGCGCCGCACGTTGCGGCTGGACGCATTCCTACATTGGAAGCACTTCAACAACCTGGGCAAGTTGCTGTTGACCATGTGCGTCGTATGGCTCTACTTCACGGCCTCGGAATACCTCACGGCTTGGTACGGCAACCATCATGCCGAGATGGCCGTGTTCAACAAGAAGGTCTCCGGCGAATACGCGCCATGGTTCTGGACGATGGTCGTCTGCAACTTCTTCGTGCCGTTCATCTTGATCGGCGTCAAGAAACTGCGCAACATCCCCACGCTGTGCGTCAGCTCCGTCTGCATCTTGCTCGGAATGTGGATCGAACGTTTTCTCATCGTCGTCCCGACCCTAGAGACTCCGCACCTCGCCGCCGCCTCGGGCCGCTACGACCCGAGCTGGGTGGAACTCACCATCACCGCAGGCACGTTCGCAGCGATGATTCTGCTCTATCTGCTCTTTTCAAAACTCGTTCCAATCATCGCCGTCTGGGAGTACGAACATGATTCTCTCGGCTGAGTATCGTGCCCAAGATCGACTGGAGGAGGCGCTGCTCGCTCTGCGCGAGGCAGGCGTCTCCGCGGAAGAGATCGCTCTCTTTTCAGCCAAGCCGGTAGAGCTTCCTGAGGGCCTCCTCGATCGCCCGGGCCGCATGTCGCTCGTCTCGATTCTGTGCGCGCTCGCGCTGGGCATCGGATTCACCAGCTTCATGTTCTGGGCGCAATTGGACTATCCGCTGATCACCGGCGGCATGCCCATCGTCTCGGCGTGGCCAGTCGGCGTCGTCATCTTCGAGGTCACGATGGGCGGGGCGGTGGTCGGCGTCATGCTCTCCTTCTTCCTCCAAGGACGGTTCTTCCGCAGGCCGCGCATCGCACCGCCGGCCGGGCCGCGCGACCCGGAATCCATCGTGCTCAGCGCAATCGTTCCCGACGATCGCAAAGACGAGTTCCAAGCTATCCTTTCCTCATGACTTCCGCCCTGGTCATCCTCGCCATGTCCGCCCAAATCATCGCCCACCGCGGCGCTTCGTTTGATGCGCCGGAGAACACGTTGCCCGCTGTGGAACTCGCCTGGGAACAGGGTGCGGACGCCGTAGAGGTCGACGTCTTTCTCACCAAGGACGGACAGGTGGTCGCCATCCACGACGAAGACACGAAGCGCGTCGCGGGCGTCGCCAAGAAGGTCGAAGATCAAACGCTGGCCGAACTCCAAAACCTCGACGTCGGCGCGTGGAAGGACAAGAAGTTCGCCGGGACGCGGATCCCAACGCTCGACCAAGTGCTCGCCGCCGTGCCCGCAGGCAAGGGCCTGGTCGTCGAGATCAAGGACGACGACGCCATTCTGCCCGAGCTGGAGCGGGCCTTGGATCGCTCCGGCAAACGTGATCAGGTGTCGCTCATCAGCTTCGGCTACAGCGTCATGCGCGAAGCCAAGCGCCGCATGTCCGACGTCCCCTGCTACTGGCTCTACGGCTTCAGCGTGCGGGAGAGAGTTCGCTACGGCAACCCCGGCCCGGACCGACTCGTCGCACTCGCAAAAGCGGCGGGTCTAGACGGTCTGGACGTGAACTACACGGGCGCCTTCGGAGCGGACTTGCCCGAGAAACTGGCCGCCGAAGGTATGAAGCTGCTCGTCTATACCGTCAACGACCCGGAGTCCGCCCGCCGATTGGAAGCGAACGGCATCGCCGGCCTGACGACGGATCGACCGGCCTTTCTGCGCCAGGCGCTCGAAGACGTAAACTAAGCCCTGATGGCCGGTTCGGCTCAGCCGCGACTCTCAGAACCTCCTCCCCGTGAACTCGATCGGCTCTTCGAGCTGTGCCTTGTCGGGCTTGTCGCGCCGGGCTTCCTAGCCATCGCACTCTCCGGCGGAATCGACCTGTTCACGGCGGCGATTGTGGGCGGCGCCGGCCTGCTCCGCAGCCTGCGAGCCGTGGGCAAACTTCGCCTTCGAATCCGCCGCCGCGCGGCCGGAATCGTAGCCTTCCTGTTGGTCGCCTTCTATCCGTTCGACGTCCTGTGGGTCTCGAGCGATTTCATGCAGGCGTCGGTACGGCTGCTGCTTCTGTTCTCCGCTCTCAAGCTGCTCATCGCAGACCGTCCGAGAGACCACTTCTACGTGGGAGCCTTGGGCTTTCTGCAATTGTTGACGGCATCCATGTACTTGGCCGGACTTCCCTACCTGGCTGTTCTCGCGGTCTTCCTCGCCTTCGCCGCCACGGCCTATATGACGAACGGGCTTCGGAAAGGTTGGAGGGACGCCCCGCGCGTCGTCGCTCCGGCAACTGTCCGGACGGGATTGACGCGGCGGATCATACGCCTAGGGGCCGGACTCTCCGCGGGCGTGCTGCTGGCCGCTTCCGTGCTCTTCCTGGCGCTTCCCAGGCCGCAAGCAGCGACCGGAGGACGGTTTGACGATCCGACCACGGTCGGGTTCTCGCCGGAGATCAATCTCGACAAGACCGGATCCCTGAGCGAAGATCCCACCCCGGTGATGCGCGTGGAATCGCTCGACGACGCGCCGCTGACCGAACACTACTGGCGCGCCGTCACGCTGTTCCATTTCGACGGGCTGCGATGGACGGCGCCGGGTATCCGGTCGCGCCCGCTCAACGGCGCAGTGGGCGGAGCCTGGCCGGGGCACGGCCGACGGATGGGCGAGGGACTGCGACTGCGCTATCGCGTTCGCCTGGAGCCGTTGCCCACCGACGCTCTCTTTCTCGCCGGCCTGCCGGAGCAAATCCGCGGCTCCTTTTCCGGGCTGCACGTCTCCGACGTAGATACGATTCAGGTCGCCGAACTCCAACCCGGCCCGCTGATCTACGAGGCCACCGCGTGGCTGCCGGATCGGCAGACGCTCCAACCCACGGACGTCGTTGAACTGTTCAGCGAACGTTTTCAACGGCGCTATCTGCAACTGCCCGAATACGACGAGCGCATCGGCGAACTGGCCGCTGAGCTGACCTCGGCCGCCGAGTCTCCATTGCGAAAAGCCGAGGCGCTCGAGCACCACTTCCGCACCGAGTTCGGCTACTCGCTGGACCTGCCCGAAGAGCGCCACGCGGACCCGCTGGCCCATTTCTTGTTCGAGAGACGAGAGGGCCACTGCGAGTACTTCGCGACCTCCATGGCCGTCATGCTGCGCGCGGAGGGGATCCCTTCGCGCATCGTGAACGGATTCGCTGGGGGCGTTCGCAACCCCCTCTCCGGCGACTACCTGTTGCGTTCCAACGACGCACACAGTTGGGTGGAGGCTTACATTCCCGGTTACGGCTGGCTCCAGTTCGACCCGACCCCGCCGACGCCGCCCTCCGCCCTCGGCCCCTGGGTCGCGGACGTCCAAGGATGGTGGGAGACCGCTCAAGCCACATGGGCCGAGTGGGTGGTGGGCTACGACGCCTTGCAGCAGGTCGAGTTAGCCAAGAGCTTTCGCGACGCCTTTCGAGAGGCGATCCTGACGGTGCTCGGAGCCGTCGACTCCTTCGCCCGAGCAGTCGCACGCACGTCCGGCTTTGGGTGGATGGCGGATTGGATCGGGCTTGCATTCTGGATAATTCCCCTGTTGGCGGCAGTCGCCGCATGGTTCTCGCGTGGATGGTGGAAACGGCGGAGACGGCAGCGCCGGGTCGCAGCGGGACGGGGTGATTGGAGCGACGCCCGGGCCCTCTACGAGCAAGCTTTGGGCGTCTTGGAGCGGCGCGGATTCAAGCGGGGCGAATCGCAAACCGCCGAAGAATTCGAACGCTCCGTGTCAGATTGCCCGACGCGCGATCTACTCTCGCGGATCACCGCCGCCTACAACGCCGCCCGGTTCGGGTCCAACTCCGCGGCCGGCAGCGGACTGCCGGCTCTCGTCCACGCGCTCGAACGCTTACGCTAGAAGACGTGATCCGGACGCTCTTCCTCGCACTTGCCTTGGCGGCTAGTTCTGCAGCGGAAAACATCGCCATCCACAACGCCACCATCGTGGACGGCACGGGCGCCGATCCCTACGTCGGCACTGTCCTGATTCGCGACGGCAAAATCGAGGCTGTCGGTCCGGCTCTCTCAATCCTGGCCGAGTACCGAGTGATCCGAGCCGAAGGCAAGACGCTCATTCCCGGGCTATTTGATCTCCATACGCACCTGACGTACTCGGCGGTTCCGGGCCTGACGGGCGACTGGCCGAAGAACCTCGCGGCCTACCTCTACTCCGGGGTGACTTCCGTGGTGGAGTTCGGCGCCTACCCGGAACAGTTCGAGCCGATGCGCCGCCTGTTGGCCGACGGAACGGTCCAGGGGCCGCGCATCCACTTCGCCGCCCGTATCGCACCGCCTTACGGCCACGGCATGGAGGGCGGCCGCGGCGACTATTTCTCTCGCGAGTTATTCTCAGCCAAGAGCGCCGAAGGGGTTGCCCGAGAACTGGAGCAGTACAAGCCCGACGCTCTCAAGCTCTTCACCGACGGTTGGCGCTACGGCTACGCCGAGCCCATGGCTTCGATGTCCGCCGATACGATCGAGGCGGCCGTCGCGGCCGCCCACAAGCGCGGCTGGGAAGTACTTACCCACACGGTTACGGTCGAGGGCGCGATCGACGCCGCGGCGGGCGGAGTCGACGTCATCGACCACGGAGTCTCGGACGGCGAGGCGACCCAAGAGCTGATCGACTTGATTCGCGAGAACGGAGTCGCCTACGCGCCCACGCACGCGGTCTACCACCCGCAGGGACGCGACATTCTGGACCCCGTGTTGGCCGCCGTCTTACCGCCCGATTCGCGGGCCGGAGTCAAACCGCCGCTCACGCCGCCGACACCTGAAACCAAGCTCGTCGAAAGCTACGGCGACCCGGAATCCTACCGCGCCAAACGGTGGCGTCGTCTCATCGCCAACACAGCGAAGATGCGAGCCGCGGGTGTCCAGTTCGGCCTAGGTACCGACTCCGGCGTCACCAAGACCTGGCACGGTTGGTCCGCGCTTCTCGAGCTGCGGCTGCTGGTCTATGGCGGCCTCACCCCTCTAGAGGCGTTGACGGCGGCGACCGGAGCGAGCGCGCGCGCATTGAACGTCGAGCAGGAGCGCGGAACCATCGAGGCGGGAAAACTCGCCGATCTCGTGCTTGTAGACGGAGCGCCTCATGAACAAGTCGCCGACATGCTTCGCATTGAGCGCGTGTTTCGAGGGGGAGACGAGATCGACCGCAGAGCCCTCGCAGCATTCATTGCCGAACCTGGAATCACGCACCTCACCGCGCGCCGCCTACCGCCGTTGTTGGACGACTTTGAACTTCCCGGCCGCCGCTCGTCCATTGGTACCAACTGGGTCAACCGAACCGACCCCGGTCTCGAACACGCAACGGTAAGCTTCACGCGCATCTGGCGAGAGCCTGGCGACCGCGCCCTTTCAGTGCAGGCCCGGATGTCGCTGGAGGCCTCAAGCTGGGCCGGCATCGAGCTGCCTCTTTCACCCGGGGCGGTAACGCCGGCCGACCTCAGTGAGTACTCGGCGATCGAGTTCCAAGCGCGCGGAGAGGGCGACTATCTCTTCGAGATCCAGCGCGGGCGAGACCGCCGATACCGCGACGAATCGGCTCGCCCGCATGCGTCCTTCAGTGCGCACGCCGCCTGGGGAACCGTACGGATTCAATTCGCTGATCTGGACACGTTCTCCCCCGGGTTGGAGGACGCGACGCTCCTGCGCTTCCGATTCAGGGGCGAACCAGGCGAGACTCGGTGGCTCGAACTCGACAACCTGCGGCTGGTCCGGTGAGTCTATAATCGCGGGCAATGCCTACGCCCACTCGCCGCGAGTTTCTATCCGCCGCCGCCGCTTCGGCCGCGGCCTGTGGGCCCCGGGCTCCCAAGCAGCCCAACCTGGTTTTCGTCTTCCCCGATCAGATGCGCGGATCGGCGATGGGATTCCTTGGCGAGGAGCCAGTCGTCACGCCTCGACTGGACGCCTTCGCTAAAGAGTCGCTGGTGCTCACGCAGGCCGCCAGCATCTACCCGGTTTGCAGTCCTTACCGGGCGATGCTGATGTCGGGCAAGTTCCCGCATGCCAGCGGCGTGGTATCGAATTGCACGAACCACAGCTTCGCGCACGGCGTGGAATTGCGGCACTCGGACCGGTGCTGGTCCGACGTGATGGCCGACGCCGGGTACTCTCTCGGCTACATCGGCAAGTGGCACTTGGAGGGACCGAAAGAGCCCTACGTCGAGAGCTACAACAACGAAGGCCCAACGGTTTGGAACGAGTGGACGCCTCCCGAGCGTCGCCACGGCTTCAGCTTCTGGCACGCCTACAACACCTACGACCGCCACATGGCGCCGTGGTATTGGACCACCGAGATGAGCCGCGACGACCGGCTCAAGGTCGAGCAGTGGGGCCCTGAGCACGAGGCTGATACGGCGATCGAGTTCCTCGAGAACACCGACGGTTCCTATCGCGATCCGGACCAGCCGTTCGCGCTGGTCGTCTCCATGAACCCGCCGCATACGCCGTATCACATGTACCCGGAGAAATATCAGGCGGCAATGTCCGACGTGACGGACGAAGAGCTGTTCGCACGGCCGAACATTCCGCCCGAGGGGACCGAGTTCGGAGACCGCTACCGCAACAGCGTCCGCAACTATCTGACGATGATCCACGGGGTCGACGAACAGTTCGGCCGCATCCTCGACGCGCTCGACGAGCAGGGACTGGCCGAAGACACGATCGTTGTTTTCACCTCTGATCACGGCGACTGTCTGGGCAGCAACAACCAGCTCACCAAGAACAACCACTATGAAGAGTCGATGCGCGTGCCGTTCCTCGTGCGTTGGCCCGGAGAGATCCCCGCACGCCAGGACGACCTGCTGTTCGCCAACATCGACATCTACCCGACTCTGCTCGATTTGGCCGGACTAGGCGAGGACATTCCAGCCGAAGTGCAGGGAGAGAGCCGGGCCGGACTGTTTCTCACCGGCGAAGGCGAGCGCCCAGCGTCGCAGCCCTACATGAAGATGCCGTTCGAGGCGCCCGAGTGGGGGCGACGCGGCGTCCGCACAGAAAGGTACACGCTGATGCTGGAACGGATGCCGGACCAACCGACGGCGACCGTTCTCTTCGATCGGGACGAGGACCCATTCCAGCTACAAAACATCGCGGAGGACGAAACCGAAACGGTTGATCGCCTCATCCTTGAGGAGCTGGAGCCGTGGCTTGCACGGATGGACGATCCGTGGACGCTAGAGAGAGGTGCTAGCTCGGATCCCCGAAGACATCAGTAGCGCTAAGGGACGCGGACAACTCGGGCGCGTCCAGTCGATCTGTTTCTTGTAAGGCCCGGTCGCGGTAGATCATTAGGGTGCGGGCGGCGGGGTGCACGACCCAAATGTGCGGCACGCCCCAACCCGCGTACTCGTGGAGCTTTTCCAATAATTCGGCCGCCGGATCTCCCGGCGAGAGAATCTCAATCGCGATCAACGGATGATGCGAGGGTACTTCTTCCTCGGGAGGCGCGCCGGCCCAGACCGCCAGATCGATCACTCGCACTCGGTCGTCTTTTGTCTGAACACGTTGCTCAGTTGCGCCGAAGGCGGGCTGGGATTCGGCCAATTTTCCGAAGAGATAGGACAATCTCCATTGGGTGGAGGCGTGCGAATACTTCGGCATGGATCGTTCTAGGATTTCTCCGTCAACGTACTCCCGGTCCGGACCGTCGAAAGAGGTGCGGAGAAATTCGGAAAGCGATACTTGCGTATGGGTCGCCACTTGGCCCTTAGACTATCATGCGTCCGCCGTGCGATATCCTGGCTCGATCGACGCCAATGTCCGCCCCATGTATCTCCGTCGTCGTGATCGGAAGAAACGAATCGGCGCATCTCTACCTCTGTCTCGCCTCGACTGAGGGCCTGCACGACCGTCCTGACGACCTAGAGCTGATCTACGTCGATTCCGGCTCGACGGACGATAGTTGCGAGATCGCAGCAAGATGTGGGGCACGTGTAATCGAACTGACAGAGCCGCCATTTACTGCTGCGCGCGGACGTGAGGCGGGGTGGCGGCGAGCGCGGGGCAAGTGGATCTTCTTTCTCGACGGAGACTGCGTACTGACGCCCGATGCGTTGTCGGTGACCGAGGAGTTGCGGGCGAATCCGGAGGTCGCGGTGGTGTGGGGCGTTTCGCGCGAGCGGCGCCCCGGCGCTTCGTTCCTCCAGCGGGTGTTGGAGTTGCGCTATCGCGGGTTTCCCGAGGGACCGGGGCCGCTGGTCGGCGGGAACTATTTCTGTCGGCGGGAGGCGCTAGAGGCGATGGACGGTTTCGACGAGACGCTCACCGGCGGCGAGAACGCGAACCTAGGCTGGCGACTGCGGCGGGCCGGGCGAGTGGTGTGGCATGTGGAGGCGCCGCTGGTCGAATTCGAATCAGGGATCGACGGTTTGGGAGCGTATTGGCGGCGAGCGATTCGCTTTGGGCAGGATGAGGCGCTGCACCTGTTGCGGTCGAGGAATTTCTTGTCGCGGCTGTTCGACGTAGGGTCGGCCGAGCGGTTGAAAGACTTGACGACGCTCCTGGTGGGCGTGCTGGTTGCGGCGACGGGCTGGATCCCCTGGTGGGGCGTGTTGGCGGCAGTGCTCGGACTGAAGATTTGGCGATCTCGACGAAAGGGGTCGCCGGGAATGGTGTGGCTCTATGTGATCCATACACAGATCCATTGCCTGCCGATGTTATTGGGGCTCTTCGGGTACCTGGTTCAGGCGCCGTTTAGGAAGAGCCGCTGATCAGCTCGACCGCGCCTTGGGTGGCCAGAACGATCGCGGCGGCGGCCATCAACAGCATCACGGCGTTCAACAACCAACCGTTGGCGAACCGGCCAAGTACTCGTTTGTCGGCAGTCAGCCGGAGTAAGACCAGGATCGTCGCGGGAAGTAGCACGACGCCGATAGCGCCGTTGACCAGCCCCAGCCAAACGGGCTTCCAATCGGTGAAGAAGACGTACAAGGGCGCCAGCGTGAAGTAGCACAGAAACCAACGATAAGAGGGCAGGTGGGCCGCGCCTTTTCCGGTGTCCTGCTCCCGGATCACATCCGAAGGCCGGATGTAGCGGTGATAACTCTCGGCCTGCATCAGGCTGTAGCCCGTGGCCGAGGTCACGTGGTTGTTGAACACGGCGGTCCACAGCGCGGCCGCTAGAAGGATTCGCCCCGACTCGCCCAAAACCGAAGAGAAGATGATCGCCAGATCCTCGACCTTCTCCGCCGTCAAACCGGCGGGCTTCAAGGCGCCGGCCGCTGCGACTTGAATGGCGGCAAGCATGACGAACATGCCGACGATGCTCAACAAGAGATCGACCCGTTGCTCCCTGAGGTGCGAGGGATCGCGCCAGCCGCGCTCATGGACAAACGCTCCGTACTTGAGGTTGCTGATGGAGCCGGCGGCGCCGCCCACCACGCCCATCAGCAACATCAACGATCCGTACACGCCTCCCGAGTCCGGCAGTTGAGGCACGAACAATCCGCGTGCGATCCCGGCCGGGTCGGGTTGCGACAAGAACGCCGCCGCCGCAAGCGTTCCGCCCAACAAGACGGCAGCGTAACGGCTGATTTCCTCGACGAGACGGTAGCGGCCCCAATACATGACGGCGAAGGCGAGCGACCAGGAAACCAGAGACCAGATCGCGGCGCTGTGTGGAGTCGGCAGGGGGACCAAGATATCCGCCGCTACGCCGAGCAGGACGACGTGGAAGAGTCCCGCGAAGTGACGCTTGATGAGCGGAGCCAGGAAGACGAGCCAGACCATCCATTTGCCGACGCGCCGGCACCCGACAACCAGACTCTCGCCGGTGGCGATTACATAGCGTGCCGTGCTCTCCAGAATCACGAAGCGTGCGGCGACCGCAATCACGAGGATCCAGATGAGCTGGTACCCGTAGGTCGCTCCTGCGATGGAGTTGGTAATCAGGTCCTGCGGCCCAACCGCCGAGAGCAGGAAGATCAGGCCCGGGCCGAGGCCGGCCGCCCAACCAAACAGCTTGGACCGCTTCGAACTTGCCACCTAGAACCGCAGCTTGAGCCCGAACTGAATCTCACGACTGTCGCGAGCGCTGGTGATTCGCCCGACGTCTTCACGGGTCGAATCATCGTTGAAGATCTCCATGCGCCGCGGATTGGGTAGATCAAAATTGGTGCGGTTGAAGAGATTGAAAGCTTCCGCACGAAAATCGAGGGTCGCCTGCTCGCCGAGAATGGGGAGCCGGAAGCTCTTGGTGAGCGCCGCATCGACTGTCGCTAGGTCCGGACCAATCAAGGTGTTGCGGCCGAGATTCCCAAGGAATCCGGGCGTCGGACGACGGAAGGCGCTGACATCCACCCAGCGTTCCGGGTTGCCGGTCACCGGGTCCGTGGCGCCCGGGGCCAAGTCCGGCCGCTGCCCGGAGTCGAACTCCGACTTCGACGTCTGGGTCCGAGCAGCGTCGTATCCGAGTCGCGCCGAGAAAGGCGATCCCGACGCGTAGGTCCCGATCGCAGCGATCTGCCAGCCGCCCGCGACGCGACGCCATCCGGGTCCGTCCGAAATCGGGAGATCCCAGCTTCCGCTGAGCGCCAGATAGTGACGCACGTCGTGTCCGGACAGGCCGCGATTGAAGCTGGGATCGCCGTTGAACGGTAGACCGATCGAGTTGCTGGACTCGGACACGGCGAAGAAGTCGGAACTGTCGTCGATGCTCTTTGAGAACGAGTAGGCGAGCTGCGCTTGCAGGCCGTCCGACAGACGCCGCCGGAACTGCGTGTTCAGGCCGTGATAGGAAGACTCCGCATTAAACGTTCGGTCGCGAATGCGCCCGTAGACGGGGTTGAGCCGTTGGCCGTCTTCAGGGAAGAACAGCCGCCCATCGGACAAGACCTCCGGCTCGACGAGGTTGGCGTCCTCGGTCAGCGAGGAAAGATTTACGCCGCGAGAGCCGACGTAGCCCACGCGGAAACTGTGCTTGTCGTCCAGCGACTGCTCAATCGTCGCGTTCCACTTGTGCACGTGCGGTTGCTGGATGTCGCGTGCGATGCGTTCGACGCGCAGGTCGGGCCGAGGATCGTTCGCGAGCGCCTGAAAGCCGCCGCCCGGAAAGTCTCCAAGCCCGATGTCGGTGGTCACGCCACGTGCGAAGAACGGTGGGTTTCGGACAGCGGAGCTGAGAATGTACTGCGAGAGCAAGAGATCGGAATAGACGCCGTAGCCGGCACGTAGGATAGTTCGTCCGTTGCCGGCGATGTCCCAAGCCAGACCGACGCGAGGAGCGATGTTGCCCATCGACGGGTTGTCGTAGTAGGGCTCGCCGATACGCATCTCCGTGTCGTAGATGCTGTCGAGGTTGGCGATCTTGCCGTTGACCTCGCCGGGCACGGTCGCCCACTCCCATCTCACGCCGAGGTCGACCGTGATCCTTTGCGTCAGCTTCCAGGCGTCCTGAACGTAGAGTGCGCCGATCCACTGGCGAAGCCCACGGACCGTATCCGAACCGGGCAACTGGGCTCGAAAGCGATTAGGTTGATTGGTCAAGAAATTGGCGATGGAACTGAAGCGGTAGTCGCCGCTGACTCGGTTCTGGCTGTCGGTGTTGAATCGAGTCCGCTCAAAGCGGAACCCGGTCTTGTAAGAATGCGGGCCGCTAACCCCGCTGAGATCGGCGCTGGGCTGGAAGGAGTTGAAGACGTGGATGTCCGAATCGAGCGCGCCGCTGCCGCCGGGCAGCTCGGTGAGACCGGAAATATTGACCAAGCCGATGACGGAGCCGCCCGGAAGAAAGGCGAGCGAGGGATCGTCGGTGGCCGGAACCTGCGTTTCGGTCAGCCCGGAGACTGTGTTCGTCCGCAGGAAGCCGAAGCGTGCCGACCCGATCAGCTTCGGAGAAAAGACATGCGTGTGCTCGAGAACAGTCGATTGGCTTCGGGTCGAGTTCGACTGCAAGCCGAGCCCGAAATCTGATTCATTTTGCAGAGCGCCGTCGTCAAAATTGTAGCGCCAGAAGAGCTTGTCGTAGTCGCTGAAGTTGTGATCGACGCGCCCAGTGATAAAGTCTTGGTCCGCTGTTTGGTCGTTGGAGAAGACGAACAGGCCGGAGTCACCGAAAACCTCGGCGTTGGGCAACGGGTAGAGGGAAGCGACCTTTGTCATGACGGGGTCGACGGCGACCTGCCCGGAAACCAGTTCGCCTAACCGCGCCGCCGCACTCAAGGTCGAGTTCACCGTAGTGTTGCCGCGAGCCTGGCGAAGGGCTTCATAGTTCACAAAAAAGAAGGTCCGATTGCGCACGAGGGCCCCTCCCAGCGAGCCGCCGAATTGATGTCGACGAAACTCCGGGGGGGCCTCGCGGTCAAAGAAGTTGCGGGCGTCGAAGTTGTCGTTGCGATGGAAGTAGAAGAGGCTGCCGTGGGGGTGATTGCCGCCGGACTTGGTGACGGCGTTGATCATGCCGCCGGCGGCTCGACCGTACTGCGCGGAGAAGGTGCTGGGGTGGACGGCGAACTCTTCGACCGCGTCGACTCCGAGGTTGACGCCGTTGATGCTGGCGGGAGTGGAGCCGTTGTAGCTGACGAGGCTCACGCCGTCGAGTTGAAAACCGTTCTGGTAGGGCCGGGATCCAGAGACGCTGAGCTGCAGACCATAGCCCATGTTGACGTCGCGCGAGCGGGCCCTGGCGATGGGGACTCCCGCTTGCAGCGTCGCGAGCTGGATGTAGTCGCGGCCGTTGAGCGGGAGCTGATCGATCGTGTTCGAGTCGACGATGCTGGTGAGAGCGGAGGGCGCGGCCTCAATCAAGACAGCCTGCCCGGTAACGAGGACGCTCTCGGATTGGTGTCCAACTTCGAGAACGATCTCGACGACTGTTTCGCGGTCGAGTTCGAGAACCAGCCCTTCCTTTCGGCCGGACTTGAATCCGTCGGTTGATGCAGTCAGGTCGTAATTACCAACGTCCAAGCTGAGGACGCGAAACTGGCCGGTGCGGCCGGTTCTGGTATTTCGACTCCGTCCCGTATCGAGATTCTCAGCCACAATCTGGACACCTTCCATCAGAGCTCCGGATTCGTCGTAAACGACGCCCGCGATAGATGCCGTTCGATTCTGAGCAGGGAGCGAAAAGGCGGCGCCGAGGAGTAGCGCGCACCCGAGAAGGGTCAAGTTTCGGATCATGGACAGCGTGGGATCAGGCCGCTGTTGCGAGACCCGATATCCAACGTTATCAGACCATCTATTTTCGCGGATCGAAACCGCTAGATCTTCGGCAGCTCGTAGCCCTTGCGGTACTCATAGTGCAGGAATTGGTTAGCGGAAAGCTCGTTGGTGAACTGTTCCTTTTCGCCGTCCCACTCAAGCATCTTCCCGGTCTTCAGGGCGATGTTGCCGATCAGCGTGGCAGAGGTAGAGCGGTGGCCGATTTCGATGTCGGCGTTACAGCGCTCGCGGCTCTTGACGCAATCGAGGAAGTTGCGGGCGTGGAAAGCAGTGTCGGACGAGCCCTGAACCTTCATCGGCTCGATGAAGGTTACCGTCTTGGCTTTGAGCTTGCGCTCGGTGTCGCGGTCGATGGGGCTGCGCTGGTAGCGGCTGTGCTCACGGACGACTTCAGGAACGATCTCAAACCCCTTATTGAAGACGTAGGCCGTGCCCTTCGTGCCCCGGAACTCCATCTCCTGTCCCTTGAGCGGCTTGGCTCCATTGGCGTTGTATTGGTTGAAACTGGCGAGGGCGCCGCCGGGAAACTCCCACATGACCTTGGCGGTGTCGGGGACCTCTCGATTGTCTTCGACGGCGTATTTGCCGCCCATGGCCGCGACGCGCAGGGGGGCGTTCTGGCCGAGAGTCCACTGGATGACGTCCATGTAGTGGACGCCGAAGTTGGTGATCTGGCCGCCGGAGAAGGGGAAGAACCAACGGAAGTTGTAGAAGGTCTTGTTGAGGTTGTAGGGTTGCTCCGGGGCCGGCCCGAGCCAGTCGTTCCAACTGTAGTTCTGTGGAGCCTGGGTGGAGGTCGGCGAGCCGATGCCGTTGGGCCAGTCGTTGGCGATGTAGAACGAGTCCGCTACTGAGATGTGGCCGAGGTGGCCGGAGCGGGTCATGTCAGTGAACTGGTGGAGCCACTTGAGCGATCGGCGGTGGGTGCCGACTTGGCTGACGCGGTCGTACTTGCGGATGGCCTCGACCATGCGCCGCCCTTCAACGACGGTGAGAGAGAGCGGCTTCTCGACATAGACGTCGTAGCCGGCCATGGCGGCCTCAATGGTTTGGAGGGCGTGCCAGTGGTCGGGGGTGCAGATGACGACGGCGTCGAGATTCTTCTGCTCGTAGAGTTTTTGGTAGTTCTTGTAGCGGATGCGTTGGCCGCGCTTCGCTGTGCGCTCGTAGTGGAAGTCGAGGTAGTCCTGGCGCAGGTCGCAGAGGGCGTTGATCTCGCTGTCGCCATGCTCGAGGAAGGCGTCGAGGACCTGATCGCCGCGGTTGCCGAGACCGACGAAGCCGAGGCTGACGCGGTTGTTGGCGCCGAGAATTCGGTTGTAGGAGGCGGCGGTCAGAGCGGCGGCTGCGGTAGCGGCAAAGCGGCGGCGATTCATGGTTCGCGTATCGTAGCAGAGGCTCTGAAAGTTGACCGGACACAAAAACTGCCCGGGCTCGCCTAACAGCGAACCCGGGCAGTCTCAGACAGAGCGACTAGCTATTGGCCGGGCATGTTGTAGTAGAACTCTTCCTGGCTGACCTTGCCGTCTTTGACGGTGTAGAGAGCCATCTCGGTCATCTGGTTGCGTTGGCCGGTGAATTTCGGCGTGACGTCCATCGAGAAACGAACGGCGAATTGGCCGTCGCCGAGGAACGGACCGTCGATTTCAAGACCGTGGACTTCGTGGTTCTCCGCCCACCATTGATTCTTGCCCTTGATGGCGGCGATGCCTTCCTGACGGGCGGGCATCTCGGGGGAACCTACGGGTTCAATGCTGACGATGTCGTCAGCATAGTACTTCTCAATGGCTTCCATGAATTGGCCTTGGCGGCACAAGCCCACCAAGCCGTTTGCAACGTCGGCAACAGACATAGTCGTATCTCCTAGCTTTCTTGATTACTGCGATTTCGATTAGGACTCAAAGACGCTTCGGATGCGCTCGACCGCCCATTGTAGATCTTCTTCCGAGATCACCAAAGGCGGTGCAATGCGGATGACGAATTCGTGAGTCTCCTTGCACAGGAGCCCCAGTTCTTTGAGCCGTTCGCAATAGCGACGTGCGGGGACGTTCAATTCGACACCGATCAATAGGCCTTTGCCTCGCACCTCGGAAATATCTGCATGACGGATCTGTTTCAGCTCGTTGAGGAACCAGGCGCCGAGGCGGGCCGAGCGTTCGACAAGCTCTTCGTCCTTGAGGACTTGGAGGGCGGTGCGGGCGACCGCGCAGCCGAGCGGATTGCCGCCGTAGGTGGAGCCGTGGCTGCCCGGCTCAAAGACGTCAAGCACCTCGTTGCGGGCCACGACGGCGGAGACCGGATAGAAGCCGCCGGAGAGCGCTTTGCCGAGAATGAAGGCGTCGGGACGGACGTCCTCATGGTCGGCGCAGAACATCTTGCCGGTGCGGCCGAGACCGGTTTGGATTTCGTCGAGCAAGAGCAGGACGTTGTTCTCGCGGCAGATGGTCTCGACTTGCTTGAGATAGCCGGCGGGCGGGATGTTGATGCCGGCTTCGCACTGGATGGGCTCGATGAGGAGGGCACAGACGTTGGGCGTAATCGCCTGGCGGAGAGCCTCCGGGTCGCCGTAGGGGATCGACTGAAAGCCGGGCGAGAAGGGGCCGAAGTCGGTGGTCGAGTCCGGGTCGGAGGAGAAGCCGACGATGGTGGTCGTTCGGCCGTGGAAATTGTTGTCGCAGACGAGGATGACGGCCTCGTCTTTGGCGATGCCCTTGTTGCGGTAGCCCCAACGGCGAGCGGCTTTGATGGCGGTCTCAACGGCCTCCGCGCCGGTGTTCATCGGCAGCACGCGATCCATGCCGCAGATCTCGGCGAGCTCTTGGTAGAAGAGCGGGAGTTGATCGTTGCGGAAGGCGCGGGAGGTGAGAGTGACGCGGGCGGCCTGCTCTTGCAGGGTCTTGAGAATGCGCGGATGGCAGTGGCCTTGATTGACGGCCGAGTAGGCGGAGAGGCAATCGAGGTAGCGTTCGCCGTCGACGGAGTAGACCCAGGGGCCTTCGGCGCGCTCCACGACGACGTCGAGGGGGTGGTAGTTGTGGGCGCCCCAGCGGTCTTCTAGCGCGAGGAATTCTTGGGTCTTGGAGGCTGCGGGCGTCATGGTGCTTACAGGCTCCAGTGTGGCAGCCGGTCTGGGGCGGCGGCAATAGATTGCATGTCCGAGCCGTGTCAGGTTTTTGTCATGGTACTGACACGATT
>Ga0070726_10000273_pt1 | contig 75692 bp, 80 predicted proteins | sample tdAd471_FD_67275 | JGI IMG/M metagenome (GOLD analysis project Ga0070726, IMG submission 67275) | Marine sediment microbial communities from the Atlantic coast under amendment with organic carbon and nitrate - tdAd47.1 | ecosystem: Environmental > Aquatic > Marine > Coastal > Sediment | place...
GTATGGAGTGGTAAAGGCGCGAGAACGCAGTGCCTTACCGCTTCATACATAAATTTCGATAAAGAGCGATGCTCCTCACCGACTCTTAATACACGTCAAAAACGCATAAAGAGCGATGCGGTGTCCGCCATGGTACATGAGTCAGCCATATTTTGCAATACCATGCACTATACACTCACCCGTTGAATCTGAGGATTGATACGAGTAACCACTTCGTAGGAGATAGTGTCGAGTGTCTCTGCTATATCATCTGCAGATATATCACCCCCAATAAGCATAACCTCTTCTCCCACAGCCACCTCAAGTCCCGTAACATCCACAACGGTCATATCCATAGAAATGTTCCCTACAATCGGCACTTTCTTCCCTTGTATACCCACATACCCTTTATTGGAAAGTCCTCTATCCAATCCATGCCAGTATCCAACTGGAATAACTGCAATCTGTGTCTCTCGCTTTGTCTCAAAGGTACAGCCATACCCTATCTTTTCCCCTTTTGGAACAGTCTTCACTTCCGTAACCATACTTTTCCAAGATAATACGGGCTGCAACAAAAGTTCTTTCTCCAACTCCTCTTTCATTTCTGCAGACGGCCATAATCCGTATATTAAAATACCAAGACGTACCATATGAAAATGAAATGTGCTGTCAGATAATGCTCCCGAACTTGCAGACGCATGTACGAGTGGATCATGTCCTCCCTCCCGCAGCCGCTGCACCACTGTATTAAAAATATCTAGTTGCTTCTGTGAAAATACATCATGCGTGTGACTATCCAAAGATGCAAAGTGTGTGTAGATACCCTCAATGTCACCGAGGGTATCCAGAATAGTATCTACTTCTTCGGGCAAAAATCCCTGTCGATGCATACCACTATCTATCTTTATATGTACCTTAAGATTCTCTGGAATAGATTGTAGAGAAGAAAGCGTGATTGAGATATCTCTCTCCACCGCTTCTTTGAAAAAGGCAGGAAGCGTATACCCCATGACAAGAATGGGAGTACTGATTCCTGCGTCGCGAAGCGTTACTGCCTCATGAAACTCGTCTACACAAAGCCACGCCACTCCTCCATCAGCCATAGTCTTTGCAACCACCTCCATACCATGTCCGTATGCATTAGACTTCACAACAGCGGCACACTTAGTATCTCCAATTCGTGCTTGGATATGCCTCAGATTTTCTGCAAGCGCTTTTATATCTATCTCCACCCATGTCCGAGCATGTTCTGGTCTCATAGGAGACAGAATAGCATATAAAGAAAGGCTGTCGCTTAAGCGACAGCCTTTTCTGTATCTCTTTCGAGATCAGAAATTGTATTTGAGAGCAATTTGTATAGTTGTGTCTCGACCGTACATGGAGACCTCCGAACCGATTTCTACCGGCCACTTCTCATTCTTGAACCAGACCTGCGGCTGGACAATGTTCGGCGTACCCTTTCGGAAACGTGCAAAGCCAGAGAAGTATAATTCCGTACTTGAAGTGACAGAAATGTCCTCAGACATCCAGGTTACTTTCACTTGTGACGTATCACCGCCGTCACCCATAACTTCTGGATACCAGGTTACTTTTGTGAATACCATACCTGGAAGTGGCAATGCTATACCACCGCCAAATTTGAAGGCGGTACCAAAGTTTGAGAAACCTGCCTCAGTTGAGACAAAAAAGCCTTTTGTCACCTCGCAGTCAACTGTATGGTTAGTGATGTATTCCAGAGAACCTTCAGAATATACATCAAGAAAACCGAAGCCTCCACACTTACCCTTACCCCAAGCATACTCGGGAGTAATCGTTGTAAGCCCACGAGGTTCGTAAAGGACATGAGTGTCACTCACGAAGAAATCACCAGCGCTCGCAGAAGTAGGGACAATAAAAAGTATCGCCGCACTCAGTAGGGTTTTGGACATTTCTGTCTCCCATCTATATAAGTTGAACTGTTTAACTACCTGTTAAAATTATACCATTTTAATAATCTATGTCAATACAAGAAAAAGACCCGCACCATGCGGGTCTTTTTATATCTCTACGCGTCGGTCTTTCCAACACCACGCTCTCGCTTAATCTCTTCTGCAACGTTCGGAGGAACAACTGCATAGTGATCAAACTCCATTGTCATCGATGCACGTCCTTGTGTCATCGAACGAAGTGAACTGGTGTATCCGAACATCTCAGAAAGTGGAACTTTCGCATGAATGATGGTCTTTCCACCAATCTCCTCGGTTCCTTCTACCTGTCCACGCTTTGATGAAAGGTTTCCATTGATGTCTCCCATGTATTCTTCTGGAGTACGTACCTCTACCTTCATCACCGGCTCAAGGATAACAGCATTTGCACGCTCTGCAGCCTCTTTGAAGGCATTGATACCTGCCAACTTAAAGGCAATTTCTGAGGAGTCTACATCGTGGTAACTACCATCAAAGAGTTCTACTGAAACATCCTCCATCTTGTACCCCGCAACGAATCCACGACTCATTGCCTCCTTACATCCCTTCATAACTGCCGGAATATATTCTTGTGGAATGGCACCTCCCTTGATGCTGTTTACAAATTCGAAGTGGTCATCACGTGTAACGTTCTTTGCAACCTCTTCACCTTCAGCAAGCTGCTCAAGTGGCTTGATACGAAGTTTCACGTGTCCGTACTGTCCACGTCCTCCAGACTGCTTCACATACTTGTGTTCCGCTTCTGCCTCAGACTGGATAGTCTCTCGGTATGCAACCTGTGGCTGTCCGATGTTCGCCTCTACGTTAAACTCTCGCTTCATACGGTCAACGATAATGTCGAGGTGGAGTTCTCCCATACCTGCAATGATAGTCTCAAGAGTCTCATCGTCAGTTGACACCTTGAAGGTTGGGTCTTCGTCAGCAAGACGCTTAAGCGCTACAGACATTTTCTCCTGGTCATTCTTTGTCTTTGGTTCTACACGCACCGCAACAACCGGCTCTGGGAAGGTAATTTGTTCAAGCACGATTGGGTTTGCTTCATCACAAAGTGTGTGTGATGTCTTCACTTCCTTGATACCTACCGCAGCAGCAATTTCTCCTGCGTATACTTCCTCAACCTCTTCACGCTTATCAGCCTGCAGACGCACGATACGTCCTACACGCTCTTTATTTCCTGTTGAAGCGTTCAAGATATATGATCCCGCCTTCACGGTACCAGAGTACACACGGAAGAAGGCAAGCTGTCCTACGAACTTGTCGTCTTGAAGCTTAAAGGCAAGCGCACAGAATGGCTCTTCATCTGAAGGCTTCCGCTCGAGTGTCTCCTCTTCATTGTTCGGGTTTGTTCCCTGTACTGGAGGAAGGTCAAGTGGAGATGGAAGATAATCCACTACGGCATCAAGTACCAACTGTACACCGATGTTCTTCAGTGCTGTACCAGTCATAATTGGGAAGAGTTCGTTTGCAATAACTGCCTTACGAAGAGTCTTCTTAAGGTCTTCAAGTGAAGGCTCTTCCCCACCAAGATATGCCTCCATGAGTGCATCGTCGTGTTCTACCACACGCTCGATAAGTTCCGCTCGCCACTTCTTTGCGTCCTCTACCATGTTCTCTGGGATTTCTTCCTCAGTCACATCCATTCCCATCTCACCTGCAAAGCGGTATGCCTTCATAGTGATGAGGTCCACCACTCCGCTCATATCATCCTCTGCTCCGATTGGAAGTTGGATACGTACCGCCTTCTTTGAAAGACGGTCCTCAATAGACTTTACTGATGCATCAAAGTCTGCACCAAGCTTGTCCATCTTGTTTACGAAACAGATACGTGGCACATTCGCCTCATCTGCATATCCCCAGTTTGTCTCAGTCTGTGGCTCTACACCAGCAGCACCGTCGAATACCACTACCGCGCCGTCAAGCACACGCATCGAACGCTTTACTTCTGCGGTAAAGTCGATGTGTCCTGGGGTATCAATAATGTTAAAAGTGTACTGAAGGTCTTTGTTTACACGATCAGTTTCAAGGGTTTTCGCCCAGTTACAAGAAATCGCGGCGGCTGTAATAGTGATACCACGCTCTCGCTCCTGCTCCATCCAGTCGGTAACGGTCTCACCATCGTGTACCTCACCAATCTTGTGACTCATTCCGGTATAGAAGAGTACGCGCTCTGACGTCGTAGTCTTTCCGGCGTCTACGTGCGCAACAATACCGAAGTTTCGTAGTTTCTCTAGTGGAAATGCTCTGCTCATAAATATATCTATTCAATAATAATTACCTCCTTTTAATTCATTCGTGGCGAACGTAAAAGAAAAAGGTCCTGAGACCTTAGGTGCGCACACTATACGGTATTTGGGGGAAGAAAACAATACTTAGATAAACAAAAAAGCCCCTCCTGGGGCTTTTTCTCTTCTACCAAGCAAAGTGTGCAAATGCTCGGTTGGCTTCTGCCATTCTGTGCGTATCTTCTTTCTTCTTCACTGCTGATCCTTCTCCATTTGCTGCAAGCATAAGTTCTTGCGCAAGTGCTTTATGCATAGGAATTCCCTTTCCACTGCGTGCCGCTGCAATAATGGCACGGAGTGCGAGTGCGAGACGTCGCTCTGGACGTACCTCACGTGGCACCTGGTAGTTTGCACCACCGACACGACGTGAACGTACCTCCATCTGCGGACCTGCATTAGAGAGTGCCTTCTCGAAAATCTCAAGTGGCTCTCCACCGTTCTCTTTTGCATTCTTGATTACCTCGAATGCTCCATACACGATTTTACGTGCAGTTTCCTTCTGTCCACGAAGCATCACGTAGTTGATAAGACGTGAAACTTCGATTGAATTGAATCGCTCATCAGGCTGTACCTGTGGCTTCTTTTTTATTGGTCTTCGCATATTATTTCTATCGTTATCTTAAGCGAATATAAACTATTTATGAGTAATTGTGCTATTCACCCTTCGGCTTCTTTGCTCCGTAGCGTGAACGTCCTCGTCGTCGCTCATCCACACCAGTCGCGTCGTACTTACCACGGACCACAGTGTAGTTCACACCAATGTCCTTCACACGTCCTCCACGTACAAGCACTACTGAGTGCTCCTGAAGTGTGTGTCCAATACCTGGAATGTATGCGGTAATTTCCTGTCCGTTGGTAAGGCGTACACGTGCAATCTTTCGAATCGCAGAGTTCGGCTTACGCGGAGTCTTGGTTGTTACACGCGTACATACACCACGCTTGAATGGTGAGTTGTATGCGTTTGGTCGGTTGGTAACCTTGTTGAAACCAGACTGCAGTGCAGCCACCTTTGATTTCTTTGCAGGGTCACGACGACTCTTACGTGTTAATTGATTAATTGTTGCCATATATTTGGTGGCAGTACTCTACTATATCTGTGCGAAACTGCAAGTGTTCTTGTATAAAAAACGCCCTGAGGTGCTGCGGCAACAACACTTCAGGACTTCGTACTGACTCTCTCTGCACCAAAACCCCACCGCGACACTGGCAGAAAGAGACTCCAAGACAATATGTTCAGAATTGCTAGCGAGTACGCAATCGCTCATGCTTCCGAGGAAGGATAGTGTCGCAGAAACCAAACTATGTAAACGATACTACAACCCTCCCAATCCAGTCAAGAAGCCAAATACTTTGAACAACAGTACCGAAAATGGTGTCCATAGTACATTTATAAAGAGGAAAAGGAGGAGAAAGGTAAATAGAAGACCAAGTCGTTCAATTTGTGCCGTCAATTCCTGATATCGCATTGCTGCGTTTGCAGGAAGTAGGGCGAGTAACACCTTTGATCCATCAAGTGTTGGTAGTGGGATGAGATTAAAGAATCCCAGAAGTAGGTTTATATAGACAATATAACTTGAAAGTTCCAGTGCCGCTCCCGTTACAATACCGTATCTAATAAGGAGAGCGAAGATGATGGCCAGCAGAAAGTTGGTCAAAGCACCTGCGGCAGCAACAAACGCCTCAGCATACCGGCTTTGCCCAAAGAGTGGACGGAGATTATATGGATTGTACGGCACTGGCTTTGCCCACCCAAAGAGAAATCCAGCACTTGCAAAGTATAAAAGTGCAGGAATAATCACTGAACCAAGTGGATCTATGTGGCTCACTGGATTAAGTGTAAGTCTCCCCTGTAGACGCGCGGTAGGATCTCCCAACCAATTTGCCGCATACCCATGCGCAACTTCGTGAAGCACAATAGAAAGAATGAGGGCTACGATGATTATGATTTCTGCCATAGTGACCGTATTCTATCACAGAGACACTTGCACTCCACCCCATATGTGGTACGATAGCCGCCACAAATCACACATTTATATTATGGCTAAGCAATGCGACATCACCGGAAAGAAAACCCAGATCGGGGGACGCTACTCTAACCGCACACGTGCGACGCAGTTTAACCCGTGTGGAAAGACACGTCGTCAACCAAATCTCCAGAAGAAGCGTATCTTTGTGCCGGAGATTGGTAAGACTGTTGTGGTAAACGTATCTACAAAAGCACTTCGTACCATTGCAAAGAACGGTGCATACAAGACACTCAAGGAAGCAAACCTTATCTAACCCAGATATCTTTTCCATCAGAGACCATGAAAATACTGCCCTCATCGGCAGTATTTTTTATGATACTCCCCAAAAGCGTCTCCAATACCTCACTGTGCGGGTGTCCATATGGATTATCTGCCCCAGCAGAGATAACGGCATATTCTGGAGAGACTCTCGCTACAAATGCTTTTGATGTAGACGTCTTAGACCCATGATGTCCCACCTTCAGTACATCACTCTGTATCGTGTCAGTAAGCAGTGCTTCTTCCGTTGCAACAGGTGCGTCTCCCATAAAAAGAAATTCGCTTTCTCCATAGACCAGTCGTGCCACAATGGAAGACTCATTACGGTCCAATGCAGAAAAATCTCCAGAAGGAAATAGTATAGAGAGTGTCGCACCACCCCCAAGGTCATAGACCTGTGTGCGACGTGCAATATAGACATCACCCTCAAGGCGCTCGTGTACTGCACGCCATACAGCACTCCCACTCTCCGCTTCGGTACGTATAACCCCACCAACATCATATCTATCAAATACCGAAACCAACCCACCAATATGGTCTGCATCAGGATGTGTGATGAGAACATAGTCTATGGTCTTATCAAAAAAGCCCATCACGGAAGATAGCGGGCGCAGTACTGCACTCCCCCTCCCACCGTCAATGAGCATCTGTACTCCTGTAGGAGATTGTATAAATATAGAGTCTCCCTGCCCAACATCAAGAAAGACGACGCACAGATGTGCAGAGGGGCATGCACCTTGCTTTCCTAGACCAGCCAACTGCGTATCGGGAAGAACATCAATACTGCCCAAGAAAAGAATGAACAATGCACACAACACTATGCCACGAAAAAGGAGTCTCATATTTTGAAGAGTTTCACTCCATACTATACAATGTGTCCACGATTACCCTTAATATATTTTTATGGAATACACAGCAAAGACATTCAATCTTCAAACACTTGAAGGATTGTCTGAAAAACAAATCGAGGTACACCTCAGTCTCTACGAAGGATACGTAAAGCACGTGAATCACTTACGGAGTCAGATTCACGACCTTGAAGAACAGGATAAGGAAAAGTACGCGTATGCAATTGCAGAACTCCGACGTCGTCTTGGATTCGAGTTCGACGGTATGCGTATGCACGAATACTACTTCACACAATTTGAAGGCGGTGCAACAGACGTACCAAAGAATCTCTCTGCACTCGTATCAGAGAAGTACGGTTCGTGGGATGGATTCATAGAACACTTCACTACCGTCGGCCTCACCCGTGGTATTGGGTGGACCGTCCTCTACCAAGATCCTGAAGCGAACACCGTACATGTTGCATGGGTCGGAGACCACGAACTTGGACAACTCTCTGGACTCCCAATTATTCTTGCAATGGATATGTGGGAGCATGCCTTTATGGTGGACTATCTACCAAGTGAGAAGAAAGCATACATCGAAGCCTTTCTCAAAAACACAAATTGGGAGACGGTCGCAAAACGCATCGTCTAGAAAAAATCCTCACGACCTGCGTGAGGATTTTTGTATAAGCATCCACCCCATCAATACATAGCACACCACCACAACCCAAAATGGGAAGGTGGAAACTGCGAACGCTGCGAATGAAAAACTTCCAAACCATGACGCAACAGCCACAATGTACGTGAGGAGTACATATGCACAAAAACCAAAGATGAGTCCAAGTCCCGCCGAAAGAAATCCCAACATCCCAGAAAGGAATGAGAGGAGCATGGCGAGCGGTACTGCGGGAAGCACCAGTACATTCACTAGAGGAGCAACGAGAGAAAACTCTCCCATCATGTAGAGCAGCAGTGGCAGTACTGCAATTTGTGTCGCAAGTGTTGAGACGACAAACTCTTGTATCTGAAATTTTGTTGGCACACGGATGAATATTTTTTCTATGTGCGGCGCAATGAAGATAAGTCCAAGTGTCGCAAGAAACGAAAGTTGGAATCCAGGATCAAAGACTAAGAGGTACGGATTACAAAACACCATCACTGCACCTGAAAAGAGGAGCGCTCGCGTAACCTGATATCGTCTACCGATACTTCGTGCGTAGAGTACCAACGCTGCCATGATGGAAGCGCGTACTACCGTTGCAGACAGACCGACGATAAGTGCAAACGAGACGATCGCGCCACCTCCAAAAAAGACTCTTGTCCTTGGTGTCGTACAAAATGAAAGTAGTCGCATAATACTCTCGACGACAATCATAATGTTGTACCCAGAAAGCACGACGATGTGAATGATGCCCGTCTTCCGAAAGGCTTCTTCTAAATCTTCTCCCAATGCCCGTTTCACACCAAGGAGGAGTCCTTCGCCCAATCCTGCTTCTGGCTCGGGGAGCAGCCCTTCAAGTGAAGTCATAAACAAATGCTTCCACGAAAGGAGTGTTGCGATGAACGGGTTACTTTCTCCAGATGCAAGGACTGTACCCTCCACGGTACTCATGCGGTGGGTCACCCCACGTGTGCGGAGATACCCTGGATAGTTAAAAGTGCGTCCTAAATCTGTCTCAAAAGATTCCGGACGTTCCACAACGCCATGAAACGATACTCGGTCTCCGTACGAAATATCTAAAAATGGATCCGTGGTGATGAGAAGAAGAGCATCGCGTGTTTCATCCTCTACATAGAGGTGTTGTGAAACCGCACGCACATCTGGCTCACGTATCACAACACCCGTGACAGAAATATTAGTGTTTTCGAGTTTCTCATACGGAGATACCTCCCACGTAGTTACATCCATGCGAAACATTCCTACAGAAAAGCCAAGTAAAAACACACTGATATACAAAAAGAACGTGGAGTATCCACGCTGCCACAACACTGCAAGGACAAACGAGAGTACGAGCATCCAAAGCACCCCCTCCTGTGAAACAGGTACGAAAGATGCAATACCAATTCCTATACCGAAACCACCAAGTGCGCTATAGAAGGATCCTGTACTCATGCACCACGGTCCATTGCCTCATTAGCAAGCCGGTCTGCGTCTTTGTTATATTCTCTCCGTACGTGGGTAAATGTGATGTTTGGGAAATGTGCATCACGAAGTGAAACAATCTGTGTATGCAGTGGACGAAGTGTTTCAGACTTCACTTTATACACTCCTTCAATCTGCTTCTGCACCAACTCACTATCGAGCTTTATCTCAAACTGCATGTTATGTGTTTCATCTCCATAGAGTTCACGAAGTGTCTCGAGTGCAACAAGCGCTCCACTATACTCTGCAAAATTATTTGTTTGCTCTCCAAGATAGTGTGACACTTCTTTAACGAGAGTTCCTTCCGCATCTACAATATGTACACCAAGTCCTGCAGGACCTGGATTCCCTCGTGCGCCGCCGTCTGTGAATACAGTGATTTTTTTCATACGAATAAGTATGCCATACATTACCCCTTTGGAAGCACGTCCACAATCCGCAATCGCACCTCCTTCCGTCCCAAGAAAAAAGATTCTTCAACATGTGCAACCAGAGTACAACCATCAGTGGAAAGATGTGCGAATGTTTCTGGTTTCTTAAAAAACGCAATCGCATCTATGTTTCCGAATCGTACTTTCGTATGATCTCCTCCTTTCCCAAAACTTTCTATCTTCTTCGGCTTCACATCTTTCAGACGGAAGAGTGGTTTTGGATTCCCGATACCAAACGGGGACAACTTTTTAAGATCCTTGAGAAAGGCATCGGTGATATCTTCCAACTGTATATCCGCGTCCACAAAAATCTCTTCTTTCTCCCTAAGCGTTGCAGACAATTTTTCATACGCTTCATTGAGTGCATCAGAAAGCATGTGTACCTGTTCATCTGATGCAGAGAAACCGCCTGCTTCTTTGTGTCCACCAAATCCCAAAAGTGCATGACTCGCTTCTTGCATCAAGTCTACAACTGACGCGGAACCGTCGGAACGACACGACCCTTTAATCACTCCCTGTCCGTCTCGCCCCCAGACAAAGACTGGTCGCTGGTATGTCTCCACCAAACTATTCGCGGAGAGTCCGACGAGTGCCGGTTTCCATTCTGGATTTCCAATGACAATGACGTTTGGAATTTCCGAGAGTTTCTCAAGTCGTCGTTTCAGTTCCCGACTCATAACAGCAACGGTCGTCTTCCGTTCTCTGTTTAACTTCTCCAAATGTGTCGCACGCACCCCTGCCTCCACTTCGTCTTTTGTCGAGAGAAGTGTGAATGCATCTTCAGGTGTATCCATGCGAGATGCAGCATTCACTCTTGGTGCGATCGTAAATCCGATATCATCTTCGGTGAGCATATGCTGACGAAGTCCATTCTTCCGAACCAGATGATGTACTCCTGGCCTTCGAGATTTATGCAGCACCTTGAGTCCATAATGTGCAAGCACTCTATTCTCTCCGGTAAGAGGGACCATGTCTGCAATAGTTGCCACACCCACCATATCGAGAAGCCACTTCTCCCACCCTTCTGGCAGAGACACTTTCTCTCTTTTTCGCCCTTCTGTTATCAACGCTCCTACAAACTTATACGTAACCCCTGCTGCACAGAGTCCTTTGAAGGGATATGCATCATCACACTTTGGATTGAGAAGCGCGAATGCGTCAGGAGCTTCTTCTCCAGCCTCGTGGTGGTCTATGATAATGACTGGGATACCTGCTTCTTTTGCAGCACGAAGTGCATCGTGATCTACTGTCCCACAATCTATCGTGATAATGAGATTCACTCCCTCTTTCACGAACTTCGCTACCGCTCCTGCATTAAATCCGTATCCCTCTTCGTGTCTGTGAGGGATATAGTTTTGGAAGTTCTTATATTCAATTGCTTTGAAAAAGTCGTGAAGCACTACCCCACCTGGAATACCATCGCAATCATAATCGCTGAAGATAGCGATATGTTCCTCCTTCTCAATTGCATCCCACGTACGTGAAACTGCCTTTTCCATATCAGACATGAGAAATGGGTCATGGAGATGTGTATCATAATCTGGATTGAGAAAAGCTTCAGTATCGGTAACTCCCCGATTCTGGAGAATACGTTCTACCAGAGAATCTGCAGTGGAGTCATGGAGTGTGTAGATTCGTTCAGGTTGCATACGAGGAAGTGTACCACGAGGTATAGAAAAACCCGTAAATTCGCAAACTATTTGCTATACTCTACACATGGAAAACTGTCTTTTCGATAAAATCATTGCAAAAGAAATACCTGCCGCCATTATCTACGAAGATAACGCGACTATAGCATTTCTTGATATTCGACCCACAAACAAGGGGCATGCCTTGATTGTGCCAAAACAACACTCTCGCAATATTCTCGATATTGAAACACAAGATCTACACCACCTTATGACGGTGGCACAAAAGATTGCCCATGCAATGCGGGACACCCTCTCTGCAGATGGCATCACCACCACTATGAATACCGAACCTGCAGGAGGGCAGGAAATATTTCATACACACATACATGTCATTCCTCGTTTTGAAGGTGACAATATATTTCAAGCACCGACACACACGGAGTACGAAGGTGATGAAAAGGAAGACTTTCGAGAGAAATTATCCAACGCACTTAGTTAAGTACTTCAATCCCTGGCAGTGTTCCCGTCTCCAGAAATATCAACATCGCTCCCCCTGCTGTTGAAAGAAATGAAAACTCTTTTTCAAGTTGTAATTTTGCAGTCGCTGCAATAGTATCTCCGCCACCAAGTACGGTATGTGCGTCACTTGCTGCAATATTCTTTGCAAGCGCTTCGGTATATTCCTTAAATCCTCCTTCATAATTTCCAAGTGGACCGTTCCACAGAATAGTGCGTGCTTCTTGTACATACGTATGCAACATCTTGATAGTCTCCGGACCTGCATCAAGAATTGTCTCATCAGTATGCACATCATCTGGACTGGTGATGCGCACGTCTCCTTCAGCATTTTGTACCGTGACATCTACCGGAAGAAGAATGTTTTCTTTTTGTAACAAAGATGCGTCCACTGCAATATCAGATACCAATGATGTTCCCACCTCCAACCCTTTCGCTTTGAAAAAATCATTTGCAAGTGCGCCGCCTACAAACACACGATCATATACATCTGCGTATGTTTGTATAAGCGGAGCCTTTGTCTCAAACTTCGCACCACCGAGAATAAACAATGAGGGAGACTCTGGAGTACGCACTGCAGAAAGTGTGTAATACTCCTTTTCAAACGACAGTCCCATGTAGTGTGGAAGATGTTTCGGGATACCCACAATAGATGCATGCGCTCTGTGTGACGCTGCAAAGGCGTCATTCACATATACATCTCCAAGTGCCGCAAGCTTCTCTCCAAACGCAGCATCATTTTCTTTTTCTCCATCATGTTGCCGTACATTCTCAAGAAGGAGTACCTCTCCATGTTCAAGAGCATCTATCATCTCTTCTGCTTTCGAGAAATCTCCACACCATGAGAGTGACATTCGTCGACGCATAGCCTGATACACCGGCTCAAGAGAATCTGTCTTTTCTCGACCTATATGTGCAATGATAATCACTTTCGCTCCTTCACCTGCAAGGTAACCTATCGTCTGCATTGCTTTCTCTATACGAAAGTCATTTGCCACCTCCCCATGTTCAACAGGTACATTCAGTGATGCACGAAGCAGCACTCTTTTTCCTCGAAGATCTCCACTCTCTACGATAGATTTCATACGCCGTCGACTATCTTTGCAATCTCAATAAAATGCTCAGCCTTTAGACTTGCCCCTCCCACCAAAAATCCATCAACCTCTCCTTGCACAAACAATTCTTCAGCATTTTTTGGCTTCACCGAACCACCGTAGAGTATACGCACCTCCCTAAGCGCTGTTCGTCCAAACATATCACTCAAGATTTTTTGTATAAAAATCTTCATCTCATGTGCATCATGCGGCGTTGCTGTTTCCCCCGTACCAATTGCCCAGATTGGTTCATACGCAATGACCATCTTTCCAAGTTTTGCCTTTGGTACACCTCCAAGTGCTGTTCGCAATTGTTCTTCTACAAACGAAAGGTACTTTCCGTGTGTGTCACGTTCTTTCTCTCCGACACATAGAATTGCAGTCTGTCCTGCTTTTACGGTTGCGGACACTTTCTGTGCTACGTCTGCATCAGTCTCTCCCCGCTCTCGGACTTCAGAGTGTCCAATGATGATATGCGATATACCAATACTAGAAAGCATTGCATTTGAGACCTCTCCAGTATGCGCACCTAGTTTTTCCCAAAATACATCTTGTGCAACAAGTGCAGTTTTCTTCCCTTTCGCTTTCTCAGAAAGTGCAGAAAGGAACACCGAAGGTGGCGCTACTGCAACTTCGACTTTTGTAAGTCGTGCCACCCCCTTCTGCACGTCTGTATATAAGGTATTCGCAAGCGAAAGCGATGTTGGATTCAGTTTCCAGTTACCGATGACAATTGGTTTCATATGAAAATTGTAGCATGCTACCCCTTCGTTGTGAGTATACGAAGCACTTCCTCAATACTGGTCTGTCCAAGTGCCGCCTTGAAGAGTCCATCCTCTGCAAGAGTTGCCATACCTTCCTTCATCGCATGTTTCTGTATTTTTTCTATGTCTGCTTCCTCAAGTATAAGTTCCTTCAGTGCTGGAGTGATGCGCAACACCTCATGTACACCGATACGTCCTAATCCTGACGTAGACGCTCCTTGTTTTGCTCTATAAAACGGAATCGTACTCCACGTTGCTGTCTTTTTCACCACACCCTCTACTTTCAAATGCTTCAGCACCGTGTCCATATCTATATATTGTGCGAGTGCGTCTCGCTCTTCTTTTGAAAGCGTATATACCTCCTTTTCTTCTGGAAGTTTTTCTACCAAACGAATCCCTACCGCAAGTTTCAGTGTGTGTGCAAGCACAAATGGCTCTATACCCATTTCACGAAGGTGGGTAATGACATCAACAGCACGTTCTGCATACATGCCACCGAGCATGAGATGTCCACTCTGCGCAGCATGTGTGGTGAGCGTCGCAGTCTGCGCATCTTTAATCTCTCCCACCATGACAATGTCAGAGTCCTGTCGGAGTAACGCACGGAGTCCTGATGCGAACGTAAGCCCAAGGTCTGGTCGCACCTGCGTCTGATTCACGCGCGCAAGTTGATACTCTATTGGGTCTTCAATGGTTGCCACGTTTACATCTGGTGTATTGAGGACATCGAGCATAGTATAAAGTGTCGTGGTCTTTCCAGAATCCTCTGGACCAGCAAGGACGATAAGCCCTTGCTTCTCACGGATTGTTTCATGAATATGTTCAAGCGATTCTCCGTGGAACCCGATACTTTCAAGGGTAAATCCTGAACGATTCTCTTCCACAAGACGCATCACGACCTTCTCTCCAAAATATACCGGCACAACTGATACTCTAAACACTACCTTTTGTTTCTCAAACTCCATTTTGAAACGTCCATCTTGCGGAAGATACTTTTGATCGAGTCGTAACCCTGCAATGTTTTTTATCCGTCCACTTATATATGGTGCAAGTCTTTTCGGAAGCACCATTGCATCATGCAGTACACCGTTGATACGGTAGCGAATGACTAACTCATTATCTCCCGGCTCTATATGCACGTCTGAGGCAGACTGTGCCACTGCGTGTCTAAGGAGCATGTCGACAATACGGACTACTTCTGGACGTTCGATACGCTTCCCAAGCGCACTGATGTCGACCTTCCCGTCTGCAGTCTGTGGACACTCTGCAATACCACGTGCTTCTCCTGCAATACGGCTTCCGAAGGTTGTCTTCAGTCCCTCGTGATATTGTCCCAATGCATACTTCATAGATGCAGTGTCGGTAAGACGTGTACGCATACGATATCCTCCTCGCTTTGCGAGTGCCTCAAGCGCACTGATGTCTGCCATATCAAGCACTGCTACCTCAAGCACATTCCCCTCTTTCTTAAATGCAATAACATTATGTCCACGTGCAATTGGCTCTGGGATAATGGAGAGTACATCAAAAGAAAGGTCTGTTCCTTTCAGTTGCACAAATGGTACACCAAGGATATATGCCTCTATGCGACGGAGATCGTCTTCGGTAAGAGTTCCGTTGGAGATAAGTGCGTCTGCAAAGGACATGTTGCGGTCCTCTGCAACAGTCTCTGCAGCATCAAGATCCTTCCGGAGTGCCATACCGGAATCGAGCATAAATCTTTTTAGTTGAGCGTCTTGAATGTGCATACCTCCAAAGTATTACTCTTAGTATACCGCAGTCCTCTGCTTTTATAAGTGTCTGACTCTGGACACCGTGAGATTGACACCCTCCCCCACATCAGATATACTCTCACCACTGAAGGAAGTCGGCATGCGCCGGCATTTTTTATTAAAAAAATTACATACAGAATTATGTTTGACCTTAAAGTAATCAACTCCGTACTGGATCAAATGGAGGAAGAGCGTGGCATTGGACGTGAAAAAATGCTTGATGCAATCGAGCAGTCTCTCGCTACCGCGTATAAGAAAGAATATGGAAAGCGTGGACAAATTGTACGTGCTTCTTTTGATATCAACACCGGAGATACTTCATTCGAACAGGTAAAGACTGTCGTAGACGAGTCTCTCGTACGCATGGAAGACGACGAGGATATTGAAGAGGTAGAGAACGCACCTGAAGTTGAAGAGGAGGAGGAAGGAAAACTTCCTCGCTTTGACGCTGAAAAGCACATCATGCTTGAGAATGCGAAACTCATTAAGCAAGGTGCGGAACTTGGTGACGAACTTGTCTTCCCTCTTGAGCCAAAGGATGATTTCGGACGCATCGCAGCACAGACTGCAAAGCAGGTCATCATCCAGAAGATTCGTGAGGCAGAGAAAGAATCTGCACTCAAGGAATTCGGACAGAAAGCAGGAGATATCGTGGTGGGACACGTACAGCGTTTCGAACGTGGAAACCTCTATGTAGACCTTGGACGGGTAACGGCAATCATGCCGTACGACGAGCAGATTCCTGGAGAACGTTTCAAGACCGGAGACCGTATCCGTGCGATGCTCAAGGCAGTAGAAGAAACACCACGTGGTATCTTCCTCAAACTTTCACGCTCAAGCGCAGACTTCCTTAAGAAACTCTTTGAGGTAGAAGCTCCAGAACTACAAAATGGAGCAGTGGAAGTGAAGGCGATTGCTCGCGAAGCAGGTTCACGTTCTAAAATTGCGGTATACGCGACAGACTCTCACATCGATCCTGTCGGATCACTTGTCGGACAGCGCGGAGTACGTGTATCTACCGTAATGAGTGAACTTGGTGGTGAAAAGATTGATATCATCGAGTGGTCTGAAGCACCAGAAGACTTCATTGAAGATGCCCTCTCTCCTGCACAGGTACTTGATGTAAAAATCGAGGAAGAAGGAGGTGAAAACGATGATATTAAGGGACACGCAACGGTAGAAGTTGCTGAAGACCAGCAATCTCTCGCTATCGGACGTGGCGGACAAAACGTACGTCTCGCAGCAAAACTTACTGGCTGGAAGATTGATATTCTTTCTGCACAGACAGGTGAATCTGAGGAGGCGGAAGTTTCTGAACCAACTCCCGAAGCTGTGAAAACACCAGAAGAAGTACCTGCAGAGGAAACTGCTGAAGAAACAAAGGAGTAACCCATATAAAAAACCGCAGGACATCCTGTGGTTTTTTATATGGGTTACCCTATATCCATACCGAAGTCTCTCCAATGAGTAGAAATACCCCAAGAATGATAAGTTGGAGTACACTGATTAACAGTGTCAATCTCCAATAGAGCGACCAGGCCATGCCAATCATTGTCTTTTTTGGATGTTTTTCTGCAAAGTCCTTAAACTGTGGGTTCATTCCACCAAGATTCCACCAACTCATAGATATTATTTCTTATCGTATATGGTTGTATTGTAGCAGATTAAAATCCTGCTATACTGACCTTCATAAGTTAAGACACAAAACCATGAACCTACTTCACGATATTCCTGCGGGAACAGCAGAAGAAATGAACGTTATTGTTGAAATCCCAAAGTTTTCTAAGAATAAGTACGAGATTGATAAAGAAACCGGTATTATTGCACTTGATCGTGTGATGCATACCGCGCAGGACTACCCATTTGATTACGGATTCGTCCCGCAGACACTCTTTGATGACGGAGATGCCCTTGATGTCGTACTCATCACCACCTATCCTCTACAGCCGGGTATTCTTGTAAAAGCACGTCCCGTAGCCATTATGGAAATGGTAGACGGTGGAGAACGAGATGATAAAGTCGTCGCAGTTCCCGTTGAAGACCCCCGTCTTGAACACATCAAGGATATTAAGGACCTCAACCCACACTTTACAAAGGAAATGGCTCACTTCTTTGAGACATATAAAAAGGTACAGAATAAGGAGGTGTCCGTAGGAGAATGGCATGGTGCTGACAAAGCCAAAGAAGCATTCGAACACAGTCGTGAACTCTATCTAAAATAGAGCATGAAATAAGGTTTTGTGTACAACCGACCCCGTCAAAATGACGGGGTCGGTTTATACTTAGAATAACCAACAGTGTATCTCTCTGGTGGTTATTATCCCTATCATAAGTATATGAATTCATCTATATCACATTTTAAGGTTGCAACACTTGCAGGAGCGCTCGCCTTCCTTCTTGTTGCACCTTCAGTATTTGCACAGACTGGATACCAGCGTGTGCAACGTGCTGACATGCAAGCACAGCAGGTAGAGCGACAGGAGGCAGCGGAAGCAAAGAAAGGAGAGATGGAAGCGATGCAAGCAGAGCGTCAGGATGCTATGGAAGCAAAGAAAACTGAGGTAGAGGCACAAAAAGCCGAGCGTATGGAGGCAATGGAGACCAAAAAGGCAGATCATGCTGCTGCTGCAGAAGAGCGTGAAGCAATGATGGCTGGAAAGAAAGAAGAAATGGAGGCAAAACGCGAAGAACGTGCTGCTGCCATGGAAGAGCGAAAGGCGGAACTTGAGACAAAGCGTATTGAACGTGAAGCAACTATCGAAGAGAAGCGTGCAGAAATCGAAACACGTAAAGCAGAACGTGTTGCAGCGCTCAGTGAACAGCGACAAGAACGTGTAACACAAGTTGCAGCAAACGCTACAGACCGCCTTGAAGCAGGTATCACAAAAGTACAGGGAGCGATAGACAGTATCTCTGAACGAGCACAGTCTCTTGAAGACCAAGGTGTTGCTGTTGACACTGCGTTTGCGACACTTGCCTCTGCAGAAAGTACTCTTGAAGAAGCAGCAATATTGGTAAGCGGACTTTCTGTAGAAGTGGAATACGCCACTACTTCAGATGATCCACAAGCGGACTGGGAAGGCGCTCGTGCGCAGTTCGATGCTATTCGTAACCTCATCAAAGAAGCAGCAGAACTCACACGACAGGCTGTTGCGGAGTTAAAGGCTGCAGCAGGTGCGTCTCGTGATACAGTGGAGTCAGAGGCAACTACTCAGTAATTTATTCATCTAACATATAATTATGGAAGAAAACAAACAAGACGGTATGACCACTCCAGCGTCGGAGTCTATGGATACCGAAGAAATGCACATGCCGGAGAAAGCAGCACCAGCACAACAGGAAACTCCTGTTGCTGACACACCTATGGCAGAGGCACCTGTTGCAGAACTTGAGAAGAAAACGTCTCTTCTTGGTCCAATCATTGGAATCATTATCATCCTTGCACTTCTCATCATCGTTGGACTCTACGTGCGTGGGGCAATGATTCGTGAAGATGCGATGATGGAGAACACTGAAGTAATGATGGAAGAAGAAGATACTACTGCAGAACTTGAGGCGCTTACTGAAATAGAAGCAACAGTTGAAGATCTCGGTATCGACGAGATCGATGCAGAACTTGAGGCAATCGATGCAGAACTCAGTGATATATAAGAGAGATACATATCCTAAAAATCCCACGTCTACCGACGTGGGATTTTGCATATACAGCATTTCCGTGTACACTGTCCCCCACTATGACAAAAGATGAACTGAAGAACATTAGCGTAGAAAAACAAGAGGGTTCAGCGGTAAAAATAACCGGAGAAATTCCGTTTGAGTACCTCGCAAAACACCGAGATGCAGCGGTGAAGCATCTTGGAAAAGATATTGAGATTGATGGTTTCCGTAAAGGCAATATCCCTGAAAAAGTCCTGGTAGACCGTGTTGGAGAAGGACCTATTCTTGAAGAAATGGCACATCGTGCATTGCAGGAAGCATACCCAGCAATTATCGAAGCACACGATATTGATGTTATCGGACATCCACAAATTTCTCTCACTAAACTTGCAATGGACAACCCACTTGGATTCACTGTAATGGTAGCAACCGTACCTAAGATCAAACTCCCAGACTACAAAAAGATTGCTGCAGACATCAACAAAGACAAGGAGTCTGCAGAGGTCACCGATGAGGATGTAGAGACTCAGATAAAGGACATTCTTCGACAGAAGACTGCCTACGAACGTCTTCAAAAGAAAGCAGAACAGGCAAAGGAAGGTGCAGAAGCACCAACGGACGAGCCAGACGGAGAAGTGAAAGATGATGAACTTCCAGAACTCACCGATGACCTTGTAAAGACACTTGGACAGCCTGGACAGTTTGAGACCGTCGAAGATTTCAAGGCAAAAATGCGTGAACACCTTACGATTCAGAAGAAGCAGGAGGTTGAGTCTGCACATCGTGCAAAAATCACTGACGCTATCGTAGAAAAATCTGAAATGGATCTTCCAAAGGTACTTATCGACGCAGAAATTGCACAGATGTTTGGACAGATGGAACAGGATCTCACCCGTGCAGGACTTAAGATTGAGGACTATCTCAACCATATGAAGAAAACACGTGAAGATCTGGTAAATGAATGGAAGCCAAGCGCAGAGAAGCGTGCAAAACTGCAGTTGGTACTCAATGAGATTGCAAAGAAGGAAGAAACGAAGCCTGATGAGACCGAATTGAAGAATCAGACTGACGCACTCATTGCACAGTACAAAGATGCAGATGAGACTCGCGTACGCACCTACGTCGCATCAGTACTCACCAACGAAGCGGTGATGAAAATGCTTGAGACACAAGCGTAGGAAAATATTCACGTGGTAAAATATCCACATGAATACAAAAACACTAAACGCTGGAAACATATACACACTCGTTGGAGTGTGTATATTTGTTTCTATTGCTTTTCTGGCTACAGATAAGGGTATTGCAGACTATAAAAACATCTCCTACTCCATTGAAGGAAATACGATACCACTTCGTGACGGGATACACGAAGAATCTGATACACAGTACTTTGGAAACGAGTTTGTAACTGATCTTGATGGAGACGGTGATGAAGATATTACGTTTATCCTGACACAAAACAGAGGCGGTTCCGGCACGTTCTACTATGCAGTGGCTGCACTACAAACAGAATCTGGATATGTTGGTTCTGATGGATATCTGCTTGGTGACCGAATCGCTCCGCAAAGCACCAACATAAGCCCTAATCCGCGACATAAAAACGTAATGGTCTTTAACTACGCTACACGAGCGCTATCTGAACCTATGACCACACCCCCTTCAGTTGGCGAAAGTGTTTATCTTAAGATAGTCCCCGAGACAATGCAGTGGGCTATCGTCGTGCCAGATTTCGAGGGAGAGAGTACGTTATAGTGCTACACCTTGAAACCTAGGCACTTCGTGATACACTCACCTGATATGGAACAGAAACAAACTGAGACAAACAACTTCCTCGTACCAATGGTGGTAGAGAAAAGCGCTCAAGGAGAGCGTGCATTCGATATATATTCACGTCTTCTTAAGGAACGTATCATTTTTGTGACCGGACCTATTGAAGATCATATGGCGAACCTTATCGTTGCCCAACTCCTTTTCCTTGAGGCAGAAGACCCTAAGAAAGATATCTACCTCTATATAAACTCTCCGGGAGGAAGTGTAACTGCAGGTCTTGGTATTGTAGACACTATGAACCATATCAAGCCAGATGTCGTGACGGTATGTGTCGGTATGGCAGCCTCTATGGGGTCTATCATTCTCTCACAGGGTGCAAAAGGTAAGCGAAGCATCCTTGCAAACGCTGAGGTAATGATTCACCAGCCATGGGGTGGCGCGCAGGGACAGGCATCTGATATAGAAATCACTGCACGGCACATTCTCAAGACACGTGAGCGGCTAAACAAAATGCTGGCAAAGGCAACAGGTAAAGCACTTTCACAAATTGAGAAAGATACTGACCGAGACTTCTTTATGACCGCAGAGGAAGCAAAGAAATACGGTATCGTTGACGAAATAATGAAGTAGGAAAAAGACCACCGGTGCACCGGTGGTCTTACTACGTACCTTGCAGATTCAAGACCCTGTCCAACAGAGGCAATCCTTACGTAGCGACGGCTATTCTAGCATACGTAACAATTTTTTGTATTCTTACATCAGAACACAAAAAATACCCTGTTACTAGTGTCTTGCATCAAAAAAAGCGTACTATATAATGGTTTGAAGCCACAGAATTGGCATCAAGTGGAAAGTGCAAAACGTTTTACCCACCACATTAAAAAATTCAGTAACTACTATGAACAAAGCAGATATCATCAATAAGGTACACGAGACTCTTGGAGGGACTCGTGCTGACGCAGAACGAGCAGTTGACACTATGGTTTCAACTATCGTTGACACACTTAAGGACGGTAACGAGGTTTCTATCGCAGGACTCGGTATCTTCTCAGCTAAGATGCGAAACGCACGTACAGGACGTAATCCACGTACTGGTGAGTCAATTGAGATTCCAGCAATGCGTGTTCCTAAGTTCCGCGCTGCAAAAGCTCTCAAGGACGCTGTTAAGTAAACACTCTTTGTTCAAAAAACCACACGCCAATGGCGTGTGGTTTTTTGTTATATCTCAGCGTAATTAAACAATACCCCAAACGGTACACACCAGTACATCACATACTTGTATTCTGAAACATCAATGTTTTCAGGAACAACGTAGTTTATATTCCCTTCTGTCCCCCGTATTGGTCCAAGGTCTATAAACTCTTTTGCTTCAATATCTTTTGCGAGATACACATGCAAATTGGGTCCATTTATAGTCTTAAAGTTCTCATAGCGAATGAGTGTCGTACCGTCTTCTTGTGTAAGAAGACGCACCATTCCTGATGCAGAGTGTCCTGGTGTGTCCATTATCTCAGCAGACAATACTTCCATACTTTCTGGAGTCTGTTCATCAAGTGTGACATTTCTAAAGAGTGGTGAGAGAGTGTAGTACCCGACAGCAAGAATAATAACCCCCACAACAGCAATGATTACTTTTTTCATATACAGTAACGGTAACACAAAAAACCGCCTTCCGGCGGTTTTTTGTTATTGTGCGGGCGAGAGGAATCGAACCCCCAACTACTGCTTGGAAGGCAGTCGTTTTACCATTAAACTACGCCCGCAAGTGAATAGGATTCTATCACACTTTCTGTTTTACTCAACAACCTCTTCAGTTGACGTTGCAGTGTCTGTTTCCCCTTCTGTAGTATCTTTCTCCTCTGAAACCTCTTTCGCCTTCTCTAGGAGCATTTTGAGCGTCTCAAGATGTACTTTCGCTTCCTCTAGAGATTCTTCCGCAGTATCTAGGTCTTCTTGCGCAAGTGTTGATGATGCAGTTTCAATACTGGTATCAAATGCAAGTGTTGATGATGCAAAGTCTGCATTGTCCATATCAATATCAAAAGTACTCCGTGCATTCACGAGTTCATCTATAGATCCAAGAATTGCACTGACACGTTCTTCGTCAGTACGTTCTGCAGGTACAAGTTCTTCGAGACGTACGCTCTGACGCACGTCGATGTCGGTCAGGAAGAGAATGAGTTTCTGAATATCACGAAGTGTTGTCGCAAGGAGTGCAATTGGGTCTACTGTGTCTTCTACCACAGTATCAGTGGTAGTTGCAGTGGTGGTAGCACTTGCTGTTTCATGTACGCTACGAGCAGTAGTAACTTTCTTATCAATATCACCAAGTCTGCGCTCGATATCTGTACGCTCCTCTTCAGTTACCGCATCATCAATTGCTGCAAAGAGATCGGTTGCGCGTGTAACTCCTTCAGTTACTCGTGTATTGAGTCGTTCGTATGACGGTGTCGTGGTACTTACTGTACTCTGCGCATCACGAAGCGCTCCTGCAACACCCTCTGAAGACCCCCCTACTCCGCGAGCCTCGTCGCTTGAAAGTACCGCTGACTGCACCTCAAGTGTAGAACTAAATGCAATCTCTGCAATCGCTGCTTCTTCAGCATCACTGTTCTTTAGTTCATTAATCCCCTCTTGTACTGCAGACGCATGCCCTTTTACTGTCTCTGCAATAGCAGCCTCGGTCTCTTCACTAAGTTTTCCTTCTTTTGCAAGTAGACGTGCTTCCGCTACACGACGTTCAAGGAGTTCTGTCTCAAATGCAACTTTTTCGTATGGAGAGTCCGCAAATGACGCAAGGATGGTTTCATTAATCTTTGTCTTTATAGGATAGAGTACATCTCCTGGCACGGCCTTCTCTGCCGCAAACGGAAGTACAAGTACAACAAACACTGCCATGAATGCTCCTGCAAGTCCTCGTGTATGTGCCTGGCTCCAGGTACGCACCATTTCTATAGTGAATGGTGAGCGAACTACCTGACGCTCTGTCTGCATAGACTCCGGAAGTGGATGATATTCCATATATGAAAGGACACGATCACGAAGGACACGGCGCTCTGCCGCTTTCAAACGTGTTTTCTCTGAAACTTTTTTAATGTCGATATCAAAAGACTTCATAATCGTGTGGAACTATTTGAATGCGCGACGCATTCGGGCAGCTTCCTCCTCCCCTGCTTCTATTTTCTGCTTCAAGAGTTTCAGTCCTCGGTGTAGACGAACAGAAACAACATTTTCTGTTTCTTCCACCAACTGACTTATTTCCTTCGGACCAAGTCCGTCAACGAACCGAAGTACCAATATCTCTCGATATGTATCTGGTACTTCTTCAAGTAGCTGGAGCGCACGTTCCGCATCCATTGAAAATGTTAATTCTTCAATGGAGCCTCCATGCAACTCATCAAACCTTCCCTCATCAATCCCCTCCTCTTCCAGCAGCGCATCGAGAGAATGTTCTTTGCGTTTACGATACTCATCAATGATGAGATTGTTAAGAATCTTGTACAGGAATGGTTTATAGGACTGCACTTCATGTCCGCTGCGAATGTACCCCCACACTTTCGTGAAGGTATCATGCACCAACTCTATACCACGCTCTCTGTCAGAGAGCCGGTACACAGCATGGCGAAAGAGCGCATCACTGTACTCGTCAAAAGCTTTCAAGAAACGATCCTCGTGGTTCCCTTCCGAAGCGATGTTTTCTTTTGTGACTCCATCTTTCTCCATGTGTGAACCATTATATACGGAGACGGACGAATTGCCGACTTCTTTCACAGAATAAGACTCGATTTTTCTCAAAACAAATGGTATGATTTCCGCTGCACAATTTGCATACACCATCTTTTTGGTTAAGTCGGGGTGTAGCATAATGGTAGTGTACACGGTTTGGGACCGTGCGGCCGGGGTTCGATTCCCCGCTCCCCGACTTAGTCTGAAAGAGAAACAAAAAGAATATGCTTGTTAGTATGTTCTTTTTGTTTCATATGGAACACTCTCACTCCGTTCCATGTGAAACACTCTATATTTTATGCCAAATAGTTCCATGTGGAACGTTTCTGGATCAGGAATATTGTTTCATATGAAACATGTTATCCTGAATATGCGGTATACACCGCATACTTCTGTTGCTGCCATAGGTGTACCAAACAGGTATGAAAAGTAACATCATAGAACTTCTTATACTTCTTGAGATTGTAAGAACAATCTTGAGTTAGAAGTTCTACAAAACGCCCATATACGGGCGTTTTGTGTATATATGTTCCATATGGAACATATATACAGTGTTTTTCATGTTATAAGACCTAAAAATACCCGTTCCACGTGAAACACTTATAGTGTCTTTTTGTAAAAACTATGATATAAGCCATATTTATAAAAGACGTGTTTTTTAGAACAATGTCCTTTATACACATATCCCCTTACTTATACACAGTTTTACACAATTGGTATATACTTTGCACATATGGAACTATCTGAACGATATATACAAAAGTTAGAGTCTGAGGGATTCACGCATGTGTACGACTGGCAGGATGCTGCAAATACCATTTATAAGGAACACGCTCATGGAGACAAGACCGTTATCATCATAACGGATGGATCTATGGAGGTAACCCTCGACGGTGAGAAAAAAGTACTCTCAATGCATGACAGATTGGACATCCCTCCCAAGGTGAAACATTCTGTGATTGTGGGTCCTTCTGGGTGCGGATATGTAGTGGGCGCTATGAATGAAGAAGATTCTTAGAATCACCATTTATCAACCTATGTATAGAACGAACTCCTGTACTATGCTAGTATAGTACATATGAGTATACTTAAAGAGAAGGCTTTTTCACTCCGAAAGAAGGGGAGAAGTTATCGTCAAATAGCAGAAGAACTTGGCGTAGCAAGAAGCACACTCTCAGGCTGGTTTAAGGGGCAGTCTTTCTCTGAAGAAATCACTGAACACCTTCGTCGAGAAGCACGAGGAGTGAGTATTGAACGTATTGAGAGACTCAACAAGGTACGTGGTGAGAAACTCGCTGCGCTGTATCAAAGAGCCGAGGAGGAAGCATACTCTGAGGCAGGGAAGTACGCCTTCAGCCCACTTTTCGTTGCCGCAATTGCCGCATACTGGGGGGAAGGGGATAAAAAGTCCAGAAATAACGTACGCCTCACCAACACAGACCCTAAAATGATAGCCCTTTTTAGGAAATTCCTTATTGAACTCTGTAAAATACCGGAAACGAAGATAAAAGGTGCTTTATTTATCTATGAAGACCTTGATGAGGAAGTTTGTAAGGAATATTGGACTAGAGAAACTGGTATTACCGCGTTTCATAAGACAATGGTACTACCGAAGCCACAAAATGGAGAAAGTGTTTCATATGGAACATGCTCTCTTATTGTCTCAAACACCTATTTGAAGACTAAAATAAAGGTTTGGATTGACCGATTACCGGAAATAATATTACAATAGCGGTCTTGCGGCCATGGTTAAGTGGTATAACGGGTCCTTGCCAAGGATCAGTCGGGGTTTCGATTACCCCTGGCCGCACAAATGCAAAAAGCCGCCACAATGTGACGACCTTTTGCTCTCTAGTGCACCCGGAGGGACTCGAACCCCCAACAACTGATCCGAAGTCAGTCATGATATCCATTTCACCACGGGTGCAGCCCGCACATAATACGTGGCTTAGAGCGAAATTGCAATAAAAGTCTGTTAGAATAGCCCTATAATGATTACCAAAGAACATATACCTCTTGAGGTCCGTATCATCGCAGAAACGCTTGAAAACGCTGGTTTTGAAGCATATTTAGTGGGTGGCTGTGTACGTGACATACTCCTTAATAAGACACCGAAAGATTGGGATATCACCACCAACGCACACCCAGAAGATATCGAAAAGACATTTGAAAATACATTTATCAATAACGACTTCGGAACTGTCGGTGTCGTAAACGAGGAAACTGAGGATGCATCTCTTAAAGTTGTAGAGGTTACCCCATACCGAAGCGAGTCTGGATACTCTGACTCACGCCGACCAGATGAGGTCACGTTCGGTGTCTCACTTGATGACGACCTTACACGAAGAGACTTCACCGTAAACGCCATAGCATACCGTGTAAAAGACAATACTCTTGTAGACCCTTTTGACGGACAAAAGGACATAAAAGACAAGAAACTTCGGGCAGTGGGGGAGGCAACTCTACGCTTTGAAGAAGATGCGCTTCGTATGATGCGTGCTGTACGTCTTGCTGTGGAACATGATTTCACCATTGAAGCAGAAACTATGGCTGCAATTGTACAAAATGCAGCAAACCTTGAACGTATATCCAAAGAACGTATCCGTGATGAATTCATTCGCATTATTAACTCCGCACAACCTATGCAGGGAATTGTATTCTTAGAGAAACTATCCCTTCTTCCGTATGTGCTACCAGAAATTGCAGAGGGTATCGGTATAGACCAGAATCAGGCGCATGCATACGACGTATACGAACACAACCTCCGCTCTCTCCAGCACGCCGCAGATAAAGACTACCCATTTGAAATACGTCTTGCAGCACTCCTTCACGACATAGGAAAGCCGGCTACACGTGAACATAGTGAAGAAAAGAGAGATTGGACTTTTTACAACCACGAGGTGGTGGGGGCAAAAATGGCTAAAACTATATTGAAAGACCTAAAGTTTCCACGTGAAACCATTGAGACTGTCACGAAACTCGTCCGCTGGCACATGTTTTTCTCAGACCCAGATCAGGTAACACTCTCTGCGGTACGCCGAACCATTAGAAATGTAGGAGAGGATCAGATTTGGAATCTACTTAATCTTCGTATCTGTGACCGTATCGGTACCGGACGTCCAAAAGAACAGCCCTTCAGATTCCGTAAGTACAAATCTATGGTAGAAGAAGCGCTTCGTGACCCTATCTCTGTAAAGATGCTTAAAATGGATGGTGGAAAGATTATGGAAATAACTGGAGAGAAGCCAAGTCCGAAACTTGGAAATATACTCCATGCGCTTCTTGAAGAAGTACTTGATGACCCACAAAAAAATACAGATGACTACCTGACACAGCGTGTAAAAGAACTTTCAGGAATGCCTGAGGAAGAACTTCGCGCTCTTGGAGAGAAAGGGAAGGAGAAGCAGGCGGAGACTGAAGCACAGGAGATTAAGAAAATACGGCGTAAAAACAAAGTATATTAAATAAAAAAGCCCGTGGGGATTGAATGCCGAGCGTATGCTCAGTGCCCAATCCCTACGGGCTTTATAGAATGGGGTGGTTTCAACGTTGCGAAGTTTCACGAGGGCCTTTGCCCAAACGCAGTGAGTCATTCCATGCTCAGACTGCACAATAGTGATAATCCATTCGCACTTCAAGATGGCGAACATATGTTTGCGTCATCTTGGAATTATAGATGAACTATAGAGTTTACATTTTGGAGGTATTACTCTTGTATAAAGATCTGCTTTAGGGGGAGTAGTCATCCCGCCCGCCTTTCTGGCCTACCTAAAGTATATGTCCTTTAGAGACTTTGTAAAAGACATTCCTGTGGATAAATGTCCTTTATAAAAAGTCCTTTTAATCAAGTCTTACATCAATAGAGACTGGGCAGTGATCACTTCCCATTACATCAGCATGAATGCGTGCATTCTTGATAAGTGGGATAAGTACTTCTGACGCCATGACATAGTCTATACGCCACCCAACATTTCGCTCTCGTGCGCCACCCCAGTGAGACCACCATGTATAGTGACCGTTTCCTTTCTCAAAGAGTCGGAGTGTGTCTACAAATCCTGCTGCCAGCATATTATCAATACCTTCCCGCTCTTCAGTGGTAAATCCTTTTTTACCAACATTCTGTTTCGGACGTGCAAGATCATCCTCAGTATGTGCAACATTAAAATCACCGCAGAAAATAACCGGCTTTTCTTCGTTAAGACGTTTCATGTACTCCAAATATGCTGGATCCCACTGCTGCCGCATCGGAATACGAGACAAGTCCTCCTTCGCATTTGGCGTATAGACCGTTGACACGTAAAAGTTTTCAAACTCAAGCACAAGCACACGTCCTTCTTTTGCGGTATCTCCATACGCATCAGTAAGTTTGTATTTCTTAATAAGATCCTTTGGAAGTCCATACAACACTTCAATAGGGGACACTTTCGTGAAAATGGCAGTACCAGAATACCCCTTCTTTTCGGCAGAATGCCAATACTCTTCATAATCCGGCAAATCTACCTCTACCTGGTCCTCATGTGCTTTCGTCTCCTGAATACACAGAATATCTGGCTGGTACTTTTCAATAAACGGCTCTAGTTCTTCTTTACGGATAACTGCACGTATTCCATTCACGTTCCACGAAAAAATTTTCATAAAAATAGTATATACTAGAGGGCATATACATCAAAAATAGTGATTCAAAATTATGGAAGAAACACAAAAGACATCTATGGAGACTCCTGAAACTGCTCAGGAGGTAGAACAACCAGGAGAAGGGCGTATGCATACACGTATTATCATTGCCGTTGTTGTCGTAGTGGTACTTGCACTTGGATACTTCTTCCTCGTTGCAGACCGTACCCCTACAACACCAACGACCGCAGAAACTGTTGGGCTTATCGATACAAAAGCAAAGGACCCTGTTGCACGTGTTAATAATGAAGAGATTGAGCGAACACTCTACAACAGTCTCGTAATCAATCTCACCAATGTAGCAGAGCAGCAAGGACTTGCTGTTACTGACACTGCAATCCAGACAGAAATTAAGACGCAGGCGCTTAACTCTCTTGTAAACAATGAGCTTCTTCTTCAGACTGCCTCTGCGGACGGTATCACTGTAGACGAAGAGACTGTGGATTCGGAATACGAAACACTTGTTGCACAAGCAGGTGGAAAGGATGTACTTAAAGAGCGTCTAAAGGAAGCCCGTATTACCACTGATATGCTCCGAATGAATGTAGCAGAGCAACTTGTGGTAAATCAGTATCTTGATGGATTCCTTGCAACACAAGACCTTTCTGTAACAGAAACAGAGATTTCTTCCTTCTATGATTCTTTGGTAAGTCAGGCGGGTGAAGGTGTTGATGTACCTACTCTCACTGAAGTACGCACACAACTCGAGCAGCAACTTGTTGCACAGAAGCAGCAGGCTGCTGTTGGCACTCTCCTCGAGACACTTCGTGCAGGAGCACAGATAGAACTACTCATCTAGCACCTCTACCACCCAAAGACCCTCGCAAAATACCGCGAGGGTCTTTGCTTTTTTAGCAATACTATGTTTCAATACCTGCAACAAAGCGAACTCCTTTGTGGAATTTCTCTTGAAGTGGTGACGTTTTGTAGACTTAGCACATAAACATATAGAAGATGGTAGGAAAAATTGCACGTCTTACTGACCGTGGATTCGGATTCATTACTCCGGAGGACGGTGAGAAGGACCTTTTCTTCCACGCACGCGACCTTGTTGACGTCATGTTTGACGATCTTAAGGAAGGCGAGACTGTGAACTTCGAAGTTGTTGATGGACAGAAAGGTCCAGCTGCAGCAGAAGTTACACGTCCTGCGTAGATAGAAAAAAGAAAACCCCACGCTCAGCGTGGGGTTTTCTTTTTATTCTCTTTGGGGTAGCATTGCGGCAGGATACACCGTACACAGGAGACACCCAATGACACATATCGAACAACTTGCACAGCAAGGGTATGCGGAGTTTCCCATACCTGCGCTGGAGTACAAACTTCTGCAACACGCAATGTATGTCTTCATGCAGACACTTGAGATTCAACATGAGAATCTTTTGGAGACACAATTCTTGCAACACAAGAATCTGGAAAACCAAACTCCCTTGGGGTACAACCGCAAAGAACTTTGCGTGGTAGAGGGCCAGCAACAAAGTGACCCGAAGTGGTATTGCCACTTCCACCCCGCTGGACGGTCTCGGATATCAGACCTTGTTTCTGCATATAATTACAACTGCATTAAAGAGTTTCTCTTCTATGCAGACAAAGTGTATGCATATGCACAAGAAACAAGTGTTACCGTGCTGAAACAACTGGAACGTGAGGGTGCAGAAGGTTTGTGTGCCGCGTATATTCGCGATGGCATCATTCCAAACCTCATACTGAGATTTCTTGCATATGACCTGCAGGAACACGACGGGTACTTTACCGCTCGTGGACACTTTGATAAAAGTGGTGGAACGATTCCATTGTTTGAAACGTCGTCAGGACTCTGTATTGGTCCAGAGAAAAATGGTGCAACTTCCGTTGTTGAATGGATGCGTACCAAAACAATCTTCATGGCAGGACTGGCTATGAAGGAATATTTTGGACTGACACCTGGATGGCATCACGTGCAGCAGGAGATTCAGGAATGTAGTGGTCGTGGTGCAATCATTGCATTCATTGACCCTATAGAACCCTATACGGTCACAGAGGCAGAAGCACATTAGAAAAAGAGCCATTGAAACATTGTTTCAATGGCTCTTGTTTGTACTGTGTCTCATAAATGAAACTCAAGAACCTCGTCATCCATAGTAATATTTTCTATGGAATGACGTTCTAATATTTTTATGATCTCTTTGGCACCTTTGTTACTAGTAAGAATAGTGAGGAGGTCCTCAAATCCCTTCTGTAGAGTACATGGAATCATTTGATTCTCTGGAGTGCAGACCGAAAGGATCCACTGGAAAATCTCGTCCATTACTTCTTTGGTTTCTGGGCTAGAATCAGCAACTCCTTCAAGAGTTACTGTAACCATACCTCCCCCACCGTAGAATTTTAAAAATCTCAACTTTTTTCTCCTTTTCTCAAGCAACATCCATTATACCATTTATAAAAATAGTGTCAATTACCGAGAGTGATACTTCTTATGTACATCTCGGAGATGTTTGTCCGTTACGTGTGTATATACCTGTGTGGTAGCAATGTTTGCATGCCCCAGAAGGGCTTGTACCGAACGAAGGTCTGCACCATTAGAAAGGAGGTCTGTTGCAAAAGAGTGCCTGATAACATGTGGGGTCACCTTACGGGTAATACCGGCAATGGTCGCATAGCGTTTGATGATGCGCTGCACCGAACGAGGGGAGAGGCGTAGGTCTTTGTTTTCTTTCTTTGCTTTCGCAACGGCTTTTCCATACTGCACAAACATAGCATCATCCATATCCTTCCGTATTTTCAGATATTTTTTTAACATGTCCTTTGCAGCATCGGAAAGAAACACCACACGTATTTTATCTCCCTTTCCTCGTACAGAGAACTCCTCTCTGGTAAGGTCTACATCTTCAATAGAAAGCGCGCAGAGTTCTGAGACACGGAGTCCGGTAGAGAAGAGAAGTTCAAGAATGGCCCTGTCTCTAATTCCTTGATCTGTCGCCATGTCTGGTGCATCCATAAGTCGCTTCAGTTCTGCAGGAGTAATGAGGTCTAAAGAACGCTCCGGTACTTTCGCCAGTTCTATATATTCTGGATTGAGGGAAGCCACTCTCCGCTTTCGCAGGTACTTCAAAAATGCACGAAGGGCTATGAGGTAGTAGTTCTGGGTTTTCCGACGTAATGTTTCCTGATTTCTTCCCACTTTTTTACCCGGCTGCCGGTTCAGCCAGAGGCGATACTCCCGCACAAGGCTCTCGGTAATTTTCTTAGGGTCATCCGTTTTTGCAAACTCAAGAAAACGGGTGAGATACCGGTCATAATTAGACACTGTATGGAGACTTCGTCCTTTTTCTATCTCTATATATTCCAGAAATTCCTGTTTCAGTGTTTTGAGCGACATAGGTAGGTATAGTATATCGTACTTGGGCAACACCTTGCAAAGATAGTCAATCTATGGTAGAGTAGTGACACCTTCGCAGGTAGAGGAAAGTAAGCAATTCCAACATTGCTTTTTATTTTTCAACAGAATTTATGCTAACAAAACGAAAGAAAGAGAACGCAACAAAAGATGTGAAGCGTCATGACTCTGACACTGGTTCTCCAGAAGTGCAGGTTGCCATGCTTACCAAGCAAATTGACGAGCTTTCTTCTCACCTCAAGAAACACGCTAAGGATTTTCATTCTCGCCGTGGACTACTCCAGATGGTAGCTGACCGACGAAAGCACCTCAAGTATCTTGAGAAGAAAAACGAGAAAGCATACAAGAGCATCATCACAAAACTTGGTCTAAAGAGATAAAGACTGGCGAAGGCACACTCTAAGGTGTGCCTTCATGCTACAATGCGAGGGTATTCTGGTTTTCTTTTTATATAGCGTATACCAGAAACACTTTTAATATATAAACACATACAGTATGTCTGTTATAAAACACAAAGAGCAGCGTGTTGCTCTCTTTATTGACACGCAAAACCTATACCATAGTGCAAAAAACCTATACCGTGCGAAGGTAAACTTCGACGCAATTGTAAAAGCAGCAGTTGGAGACCGTAAACTCGTGCGGGCGCTTGCATACGTAGTAAATACGGAAAGTGGGGAAGAGAAGCCCTTCTTTGAAGCACTTGAAAAGATTGGGATTGAAGTAAAAACAAAAGATCTTCAGATTTTCTTTGGCGGTGCAAAGAAAGCGGACTGGGATGTCGGTATGGCAATCGATGCCTGCAAAGTTGCAGATAAAGTGGACGCAATCATCATCGCCACAGGAGATGGAGACTTCATTCCACTTGTAGAATATGTCCGTTCCCACGGAGCGCAAATTGAAGCAGTGACATTTGGACGGTCTGCATCATCAAAACTTCGAGATTTTGTAGATGATTTCATCGACCTCGATGAAGAGCCAAAGAAGTACCTCATTGGATACCGACCACCTCGAAAGCGAAAAAGTCTTCCGAAGAAGATTCAGCAAGTGGTAGGGACTGATACCGACGACATCTAGTCTTATTCCCGCCATCCAATTCTCAAGAGGAGTCCTCTACGATACTATAGAGGTATATGGCGGAGGACAAACCTCTCATACAAAGACAACCAGGAACAGCCAAAGACGACAGCGTCTTTGATATTGGACATGCCTACAAGACAGGAGAGTCTGCGGGTACGTTTGTGTCTGATAAAAAACGGACCGGTGTCTTAGGGCAACTCAAGAACGCAGCAAAGGAAGTTGCAGGTGGCGCAACAAAGGCAGTGAAGGAAGTTGCAGTAACTTTTGAAAAACCGGAGAAACCGAAAGTTGCACCCGGTACAGAACGGAAGGATATTATCGAGCGAGCAGTGCAGCAAGATGAACAAGCACCGAAAGATGACCATGATTTAGTCATTGAGCGTATTCGTACGTTCCAGAAAGATGCAGAGCGAGTGAGTGGTAAGCCGTATCTTATTACCAAAAACAAAGAACAGAAGAAATCTTCATGGTCTCATGTGCTTGGAGATAAGCCAGAAGAAACAAAAGAGGAGACTGCTACAGTACCAGAGCCTACTCCAGCACCTGCACCAAAGCCTGTTGAAACTATCAGACGTACCCCAGAACCTCAAATGGAACAGATCGTTGTTCCATCGAAAGAAGTTCTTCAAAAAGAAGAACTGGCTCCAGTGCCAGCACCTGCACCAAAGCCAGAACCTCAAACACCTCCTGTACAAGAAGCACCAAAGCCTGCGCCGAAGCCACCAGTGCGACAAGTACCTCCAACTCCAGTTCCACAAGAGTCTTCTACACTCCCACGAACCATTCTCTTTACCGTACTCGGTGTCGTAGTGGCTGCGGGGCTGCTCGGTGGTGGATTCTATCTCTACACTACCTTTACCAGTGGAACAAGCACTACCGTAACCCAAGAGCCACTAGAGTTAGACCTCAACGAATATCTTCCTGTAGAACAGTTGGCGACACTGCCTGTACGTATTGATGGGCAAGAAGGAACACTTTCTCAGGTAACTGTGGTTGGTACACTTGGAAGTACCGACGCACTCAGCACCGCAGAGTTTCTAGAAACCATTGCAGAGAATGTACCAAACGCTCTTGTTCGCTCACTTGATACATCTATGGCAATTGGTGGGGTACGTGGCAGTGCAGCCGTTGTGCCATACCTCATCTTCCGTACCCAAAGTTTCGACAATGCCTTCGCGGGCATGCTTGCATGGGAAAGAACTATCGGCACAGACCTTACTGAACTCTTTAGTCGCGCGCAGGGGACCGCATTTGTAGACCGTGTTGTAGAAAATCATCATGTTCGTATCCTCTATGACGTAAATGGAATAGAGCGTCTTGTCTATGGATTTATAAATGGACGAACCCTCGTCATTACTGCAACTAGTGCGCACTTCCGTACCATTACCTCCGCCTTTTAGCACATGCTATACTTTTGCTGTATGAACGACACAGCACAATATAAAACAAAACTTGAAGAGGAATTGAAGACCCTTACCGAGGAACTAAAAACTATCGGTATTCACGACCCAGAAAATACCCAGAACTGGGTAGAGTCTGGTGCAGACCTTAATACACGTGCAGCAGACCCACTCGATGTTGCAGACCGTACGGAAGAATATGACGAGCGACGAGCGACGGTTGCCGTGCTTGAGACACGATACAACAATATTGTTCTCGCACTTAAGAAAATAGAAGAGGGAACATACGGAGTATGTGAAGTAAGTGGAGAACCTATCAGTCCAGAAAGACTTGATGCCAATCCTGCCGCACGAACGTGTGCAGCGCACATGGAGAAATAGAGAAAACCCGCTCATATGAGCGGGTTTTCTCGTATCTAAAATGGATTCCTTGCTCCACGAACCTCAAAGTGGAGATGTGTTCCGGTAGACCGTCCTGTATTTCCAACACCTCCAAGTGTTTCTCCTGCATCTACTGTATCTCCTACAGATACTGACACTGATGAGAGGTGTGCGTAAAGTGTCTGTGTACCATTACCGTGTCGCACCACCACATAACTTCCATACCCACCATTCCAACCGTAACCCTTTGCGACGATAACACTTCCGCGTGCTGCAGAACGTACTGCTGTTCCAGCAGAAACACCTGCAAGGTCTACACCGTTATACCCGTGAATACCCTGTGTACGTACTGATCCTGGGAGTGGGTGAACAAATCCTGCGCTTCCGTTTCCAGTGAGGGTAACTGATGAAGAAGAGCCGCGAGACACAACCGGAGCAGCCATTACACCGCTTGGTACAACAACAGTGTCTCCAACACTGATGTCTCCTGCGCTTGCAAGACGGTTGTATGCAAGAATCTCTTCAGCATCTCCTTCATACTTCTTCGCGATAGATGCAATGGTGTCTCCTTTCTTCACTACGTGACGTACACCGGTGATAGGGAGGATGACGAGCGTATCTCCTGGACGAATCACACTTGGGTCAGTGATGTCGTTAGCCCAGAGAATTGTATTTGATGACACATCAAACATTTCTGCAATCTGTGAAAGGGTGTCTGCCTCACGTACAACATAGACACTAATTTCTCCATTTTCAGTCCGACTCTCCGTATCAGTATCCTTTCGTACATCGCCGTCAGGAACAAGCGCGCCATCTTGTACAAGAATATCCCCACCACCTTTAGCAGGATTTGGATCAGAGTGTATTGCTGCTTTCAAAAGTGACGCAGACTGTGCTGAAGCAACCATTGTTTCTTCAGAAAGAGTAGTGTGTGACGCAAAGAGGTTTCCAATAGAAGAGAAAAAGCCTGCCTGTACAGACAAGGGGAGGATAATCGCAAGAAGTGCTCCAAGTACGAGGGAACGCTTTGTGCGTGTATATGTCATCCGTTTATCAGTTTCGTCGGAATCGTGATGTGTAGGTTGAATAAGCCTTTTCGTTTGGTCTCGCCGCCTGCTTGCTTCCACTACGGTATATATCGTCTACCTCCCTACGTTTTCGGGATACCCACAATAGTATAGGAGCGTGGGCGTGGGTCAACCTTGCTATTTCACAGTATGCACCGTCTTATCAAAGCATCGTTTTCACCGCTCTATATAGCCACTTTTTATATATTGACACTACATTATATTGTTATCTAATATAATGTAGTGTCACTATGGTATAGTGCTTCCTACCATCGTATATGCTTGATTTAGACACACTCAATGCACCTCAAAAAGAGGCGGTAACAACGACAGACGGACCGGTGCTTGTGCTTGCAGGAGCAGGGTCTGGAAAGACCCGTGTCATCACGTACCGCATCGCACATCTTATTGAAAAAGGTGTTGCACCACACAATATTCTTGCACTTACATTCACCAACAAAGCGGCAAAGGAGATGCGGGAGCGCGTATATACACTTATTGCAGAAAATGAAACAACAAACCGTGCGGAGTCCACACCACTCGTCACCACCTTCCATGCACTTGGCGTTCGTATCCTTCGAGAACACCATGACCGTATTGGTCTGAAACGACAATTTGCTATCTATGACCGCAGTGACTCCAATCGGGCGATAAAGAAGTCTTTGGAAAAAGTGGGATACGACCCAAAACAATTTGAGCCACGCAAAATGCTTAGCATCATTTCTCGAGCAAAAGGAGATGCACTTTCACGTACAGATTTTCTTGATGGAGCGCGTTCTTTTCCAGAACGTGTTGCGGGAGAAGTGTGGGGACATTACGACAAAATACTTCGTGAGGAACAGGCGGTAGATTTTGACGACCTTCTTCTTCTCACCCTCAAACTACTCCGTACCCATGAAGATGTACGAACCCAGTACCAGTCTCGCTTTAAGTATGTACACATAGATGAGTACCAGGACACCAACAAAGTACAGTACGAGACTGCATGCCTTTTCTTAAATGAACAGAAGAACCTCTGTGTGGTGGGGGATGTGGATCAAAACATCTACAGTTGGCGTGGTGCAAACGTTGCAAATATCCTTAAGTTTGAAAAACATTTCCCAGGGTGTAAAACCATACTTCTTGAAGAGAACTACCGCTCTACCCAAACCATCATCGCAGCATCAAACAGTATTATTGAGAAAAATGTGCGACGTCCGGAGAAAAAAGTCTTTACCAAAAATCACGAGGGTGAACTTATTTCACTCTATGTCGCTATGAATGGATTTGAGGAAGCACAGTATGTTGCCCGACGTGCGCAGGAACTAATTGCAAACGGCGCATCTCCCGCACATATTGCGGTACTCTACCGAACAAACTTCCAGTCCCGACTTCTTGAAGAAGCATTTCTTTCCGCAAATATTCCATACCAACTTTTGGGAACAAAGTTCTTTGAACGCAAAGAAATTAAAGACATCTTGTCATATCTTCGATATGCCTTAAACCCAGAGATAACCGCAGACCTTGCGCGCATTGTAAACACACCAAAGCGAGGTATCGGGAAGGTGACCCTTTTGAAACTTATTGAAGGAAACCGTGTCGACATTAAAGGAAAAACCCTTGAGAAGGTGGCACTCTTTGAAAAAATAATTGAAGACATTGCTGTCTATGCAAAAGAACACTCTGTCAGTGAGACATTAAAATTCATCATGCAGCATTCTGGCATGGAAGCAGCACTCAAAGATGATGGGGAGGAGGGACTTGAGCGCCTTGAAAACCTACGAGAACTCGTGACCCTTGCAACACGCTACGACTCCTATGAAAACGAAGAGGCAATTGAGCGACTTCTTGAGGATGCAGCACTTCAGAGTGACCAAGACGAAATGGAGGAAGAAAAAGAAGCAGTACGCCTTATGACCATACATGCCTCGAAAGGACTGGAGTTTCCGTATGTATTTATCACTGGACTTGAAGAAGGACTCTTCCCGCATGAACGAATTGTAGAAGACAAAGGGCGAAGCACCCATGATGACGAGGAGGAACGACGACTCTTCTATGTTGCACTGACTCGTGCAGAGAAAAAAGTATTTCTTTCATTTGCACACCTGCGTACTATCTTTGGGAGCGAACGAGTGAACGCTCCATCTTCCTTCCTTCAGGATATCAGTGACGACCATCTCCAAGAGGAAAACCCTGGAGGGTACGGAGGAGGTGGGGGAGGAGAAACCGTTGTATACTTGGACTAACATGATTGAAGCAAAGAAGTCTCTGGGGCAAAACTTTCTCACAAATCCAAAAGTGCCTGAATGGATGGCTGACGCAGGAAGTGTACAGAAAGGAGATACGGTCCTAGAAATTGGTCCGGGGACTGGCATGCTCACCCGAGAACTCCTGAAACGAGGAGCGCACGTCGTTGCTATTGAAGCAGACCCACGTGCAGTAGACATACTCCATGAAACATTCGCTAACGACCTAGAAGAGGGGACACTTACCCTCATACACGATGATATTAGGGAGATATCACCTGAAAAAATCCCTGTTTCACCACATAACTATACGTTAGTAGCCAATATTCCGTACTATCTCTCGGGATATCTCTTCCGTTTCTTTCTCTCTGGAGTTATACAGCCAAAGACCTTGGTATTTCTCGTGCAAAAAGAGGTGGCTGCCCGTATTGCACGAGATGAAAAGGAGTCTCTGCTGTCACTGAGTGTGAAAGCATTTGGGCAGCCGGAGTACATAAAAACAGTTTCACGAGGGAATTTCAGACCACAACCGAAGGTGGACTCTGCAATTATTGCCGTGGAACACGTATCGAATGATAATTTCGCTGAGATTCCGACAGATTTCTTCTTTGAAATACTCCACCTTGGTTTCGCAGCAAAACGAAAGCAACTTCTTGGAAATCTTGCGAAAGCATATGACCGTTCTGTCCTGCTCAATATTTTCAATACCCTTAATATCAAAGAGGACAGCAGGGGAGAAGATATACATATAGAGACCTGGCTCTCGCTTGTACACGCGTTATACACAGTTTCTAAACAGTAAAATCAGGTGTTCTCCACTGCTTTTCCCTATAGATACCAAGATATGTGTACATTCTTGATATACTAGAGGTACTTATGTTTCCGGAAAATAGAAACGTGCGGATTGGAGGTGCGGTACTTGCAGGGCTACTGATTATTCTTGGTGCGCTGTATTTGCGAGAGTCTCAAAAAAAGGAACAGTCAAGCGGTATTTCTGTTGTCTCTGAGGATGCGTCGAATAATTCCTATGTACCGTATGAAGATATTAATAAAGACGACTGGGAGCAAGTACTCCAAGATCGTACTCGTTCTGTGTCTGATGTGACCACCATCTCTGGAGAAGGAGAGTTGTCTAACACGCTTACCGACTCTTTTGCACGTGACTTCTTTGAGGACTATATTCGAAACACCTCTTCTGGAGCGCTCACCGCACAAAATACCGATGTATTCCTTGATGCATCACTTGCATCTGTATCTGGGGAAGCAACGAATGACTACTATACAAAAGCAGATATCAGCACCGGTCCTGCGACAATCATATATCTACGTACGTACGGAAATAGTATTGCGGGAATTATTCAGGCACATTCCACACAAGAAGAATCCGAGATTGAGATTTTTGAACGAGCAGTACAATCTGAAGACTCTGAAGATCTTGAATCGCTTAATGCATTCTTGGATATTTATGATACCGTTATCGCACAGACACTTTTGGTTGCCGCTCCACCTGCACTTACCGACCAACATCTTGGGCTTATCAACTCCTATCTCGCCGTACGTAATAACATTGAGGGTATGCTGTATGTATTCGATGATCCTCTATATGCAACACTGCGGATAGCGCGGTTTGAGTCTGATCTTGGATCACTGTATACAGCGCTTTCTGACATATATACCTACATATATCAGCAGGGAATACGGTATACTGATACCGAGCCAGGGTCTATGTTTAAGTTGAACTAATTATATGAAACGTTTCCTTCCAAAAAATATTTTTGTCTCACTCCTCATTGTTGGAATGGTCTTTGCACCACTCTCTAACACACTACAGATACAACGAGCGCACGCTCTTTTTGGTGTTGGTGACACCACGTTTGTTATCGGAGATATTCCTCAAATGCTTAAGGAATATGTGGGAGACAGTCTTGCGTACACTCTTGGGCGAGCAGTTATCAGCCGCATGGTAGAAAGTACCGTACGGTGGATTAACTCTGGATTCAAAGGAAGTCCTTCATTCGTTACAGACCTCGATGGATTCCTTCTTGATGTTGCCGACGGTGTGGCAGGAGACTTTATTTACGGAACAGACTTAGGATTCCTTTGTAGTCCATTTGAACTTAACATTCGCTCTGCGCTTGCAATACAGCACTATGGAACAGGTGCAAGCCGTAATCCAAGCGCATGTACTATTTCTGGTATCGGAGACAATGTCGACAATTTCCTTGATGATGCAGGAGATTCTGGATGGGGACGGTGGTTTGATGTAACAACCCAACCACAGAATAACCAATACGGTGCATACGCTATGGCCGAGGCACAATTGAACGCAAGTATTGTAAATGCACGTGGAGAGGAGTTACAACTTCTCAACTTCTCTGGTGGATTTCTCTCTTTTGAAGAATGTACTGAGATTGAAGGGGGAGGAGAGGAGTGTACCATTAGTACCCCAGGGCAAGTAATTGCAAACTCTTTGAATAAGTCTCTTGGAGCAGGGCAAGACTCTCTCATTCAAGCAGATGAAGTAAATGAGATTGTAGGAGCGCTTCTCTCTCAGCTAGTAAATCAGGTACTCGGTGGTGTCGGAGGTCTTACAGGTGTAAGCGGTGGAAGTAGTGCCGGGAATGACAACCGACCATATCTTGATCAACTGTCAGATGAAACAGCAAGTTCTGAATCAGACGTAGAACGTGGTCTCATTACACAAGCACGAGATCTTGAGCGTCAAATACAGTCACAATCTGCACAAGTTGTGAGTGTAAGAAGTGATGCTATTGCTGCCGCCGAAGAAATCGAGGACGCAGAATCTTGTAACGCTACAACTCCGCTACCGGCAGTACTCTTAGAGTCTGAGACAAAAGCGCAGGCATACAATGAAGCAAGTAGTATTAATATACGATCTCTTGAGAGACTTCTTCTTCAATATGCAACAACACCAACAGATGCAATCGATGATTTCAACTTCCTTCTTGATTCTGGAGTACTCCACACTACAAGCGACCTGGCGGAGGTTGGATATCTCCAAAATGATGCCTCTATTGCGGCATCGCTCTATATTAGTGACGTAACACAGGAATGTGGCGGAAGCGCATGAGTATTTCCAAAAATACATTTCGGATAAGTACACTCTTTCTTAGCATAGTACTGCTGAGTACACTCTTTCTTGCACCTGTTGCACACGCACAAGGTGTCTCCAATACACAGTATGTAAGTGCCGCCTCAGAGGGGAGTGGTTTTGGTGTACAAGTTGGACTATGGATTATGTCCACCGGTGCATATATAACTCTCTTCGGTGGTTCGCTGCTTGATAATGCACTCAGTGACTTTGTTATACATTTGGCAACCACTCTAAAAGAAGGTGGTATTGCAGATGTTATTAACGACTCGTGGGATATTATTAAAAACGTTTCAAATATAGTCTTCATCTTTGGATTCATTTATATTGGTATAGCAACCATATTGAATCCAAGCAGTTCTCGTCTAAAAGGTTTTATTGCACAACTTATCATTGCTGCCATCCTTATTAACTTCAGCCTCTTCTTTGTAAAGGCATTGATTGATATCACAAACTTCTTTGCATATCAGACACTCACACTCTTTGGAGGAGACGCAGAAAACCTCAATCTTGCATACTCTTTCATGCAGGCAATGGGTCTTTCAACACTCTATGAAATTAGTAACACTACTATTGCTTCATTCTCTTCTGGTGGTGCAGTAGCATTCTTCATTGCAGGGACACTCTTTCTCCTTATTGCAGGATTTGTGTTTGCGGCAGCAGCGATCCTTCTCACTGTCCGATTTGTTGCTCTTATTCTCTTTATGATTTTCTCTCCACTCCTCTTCATTGGGGCAGTATTCACGAGTATGCGTGAGTGGTGGATGAAACTGATTAGTTATGCAATTTATGCTCCAGTATTTCTTTTTCTCATGTACCTATCAGTGCGTATTCTTAATGCGTCTGCATGGACCAAAGAAACAGACCTTGCAACACTTCTTGCATCAGGTGCTGATACAACTGACGGGTTTGCGGTAATCCTCCAATTTACCGTTGCAACAATATTCCTTCTTGTTTCCCTCAAAGCAGCGGACAAACTTGGTGTAATGGGAGGGAAAACCGCTATCACCGTAGGGAACAAAATTCGTGGATATGGACAGCGGGCGGTTGGTGCAGGTACGTTTGGATTGGCTGCTGCTGCAGGAAGAGGTACGGCTGGACGTGCCGGGGCCTGGGCGGAAGGAAAATTGAAAAATCCTGCTTCAAAGTCTGGTATTACCGGATTTGCCGCACGTCGTGGACTTACACTTTCTCGGGCTGCCGCTGACGCAAGTTTTGATGCACGTAAAGTTGGTGGCGTGGGAAAGAAAATTGGTATAGGTGAAGGACAGAAGGGAGGATTCAAGACTGTTCGGGAAGAAATTAAGAAGAAAGAAGAGAAATACAGTAAGAATCTTGGCACTGTCTCGGACACCGATGAAAAGATGAAAGAGTGGCAGGCTAAGATTGATACTACCGACGCTGAAATTAATACTATTACTGAGCAACAAAAAGTTGCACCTGAATCTCAGAAGAACGAACTACAAGGACGTTTGGATGCGCTTAAGTTCCAGCAAGAAAACTATAAACAAGCGAAAGAGTACGAGAAGAATCGAAGACAAATTGGTGACGCAGCAGCCAATGGTCTTATGGGGACTATGTCTCATGGGCAACGTTCAAATCTTAATGCTGCTTTCAGAGATATTGCTGTTGCCGACTCACCTGAACGAAAACAGGCAGCTGTCCTAAAACTTGCACAGATGAAGAAAGACATCCAAGAAGAAATTAAAAAGACACAGCCAGATACTGCAGAGCGTGGTTATGCGGGAGTACTTGAAAGTTCTCTCATTGCTTCTTGGGTCAAAGGAAGAATTGCTGCAAATGATAACTATGCTGGTAAGGAGATTCGATCGGCTGTTGAGAAGAATCTCAAGAAGAGTAAGGAAGACAAACAAACAGATCGTATCGTTAATACCCTTAAAGAAAAGTCTGCATAGTCTATGGAAGTATCACAAACACAACTCGTGGAGGTTATCCAAGCACAGTTTTCAAGCATCGTGCCTGAACTTCGTGATTTTATTACCAGCACAGAATTAGACCAAGCACTTACTGGTATGTGTGAGTCTTACGAAGTACCTGATGCAATCGATAGGGTACACAATGACGTGACACTCATACTGCTTGGTATTGCTTCTCTGGAGGATTTTAATACTCGCCTTGGAGAAGAAACAGGTCTTTCTGCTGAAGACGCAGACCGTATGGCGACTGATATTCTCACCATTACACTTGCTGATGTACTTGGATATGTACCACAAACACTCTCTCCAGAAGCACAGGCGCTTGCAGATGAGTACATCACCGAACCACCAAAAGAATCTCCAATTCTTCAAGCAACCCGCACAATGCAAGGAGATGTAGCAGAAGCACAAGGAGATTCACCGAAATGGAGAACGCTTGACGAAGACGAAGGACCACAAGAAACATCTGGAGTAGAATCAGCAACTGAATCTGGTGACGTGCCTCGCTACGCAAAGCCACTCACCGATACCCCAAAATACGAATAATCCACGGGCTTGTGACTGTAGATGATGTACAATGGAGGCATGCGATTTGAAGTGCCACAATTTATCGAAATTGAAGACAAAATCATTGGACCACTTACGTGGAAACAGTTCATATATCTTGCTGGTGGAGCAGGAGTTATTGTCGTTACCTTTCTTGCACTTCCATTTTTTCTCTTTGTTATTATCGGTCTTCCTATTGGAATCCTTGCTGGATTTCTTGCGTTTCATAAGGTAAACAATCGACCGTTTGCGACATTTCTTGAGTCTGTTGTGGATTATTCTTTGGGAAACAAGTTATATCTCTGGAGGAAGCGGTCAAAATCTGTCATTTCTCAACAAGAAAAGACACCCACAGCAGGAAATACTCCTGTGCAAGAGAGTCACCTGCCACAGGCAGAGACAAGTTCTATTTCTTCAATGTCTCGTAAATTAGAAATTGATGCGCTAGAAATTAAAGAGTAGGTATGGCGACTGATAAAACAGCACAAGATTTTATAGCAATTAAAGACATCCGTGACGGTATTGTTGTCATGCGTGACGGACGTCTTTGTATGCTTCTATTGGCGTCTACGGTGAACTTCGCACTGAAGTCTACTGATGAACAGCGTGCAATACTTGGGCAATTTCAAGGATTATTAAATACCCTAGAGTTCTCCGTACAGTTTTATGTGCAATCTAGGCGGTTGGATATTCGTCCGTATATGGCACAACTCCGAGATAGGGAGAAAGATCAATATAATGACCTTATGCGTATTCAGCTCAGGGAATATATGGAATTTATCCGCACCTTTACTGAAGAAGTAGAGATTATGACAAAGAATTTCTTTGTTGTTATTCCATATACACCTATTACAACTGATATTGGTTCTAATATTAAGAAGGTGTTTGGACGATCTGGAACGTCAGTATCACTTGATGACTCTCGCTTCAGTGAGTACCGGACACAACTAGAGCAGCGGGTGAGTGTTGTCCGACAAGGACTTGCAAGTATCGGTATAAAAACCGTGGATTTGGGGAACGAGGAACTGACCGAACTCTTCTACCACATTTATAACCCGCATGAAAAATCTGCTGCACCGCAGCGTAACGTATAATTAATATATGGCATTTTCTGATATCTTCAAAAAGAAAGAGTCTGAAGCATCTGCTGCAAAAGAAGCACAGGGTTCACTCTCTGCAAGTGATGTTATTGCGCCTTCTGCACTGAGTGTGAACTCTCGAAGTATCAACGTGAGTGGACGACTTACCCGTGTCTTTTACGCAGTGTCATATCCACGATATCTAAACGATGGATGGCTTGAGCCAGTACTGAACCTAGAACAGGAAATGGATATCTCTATTGTCGTACACCCAATAGATACCGCGGAAACACTAAAGAAATTCCAAAAGAAAGTGGCTGAGGTACAGTCACAGATAAATGCACGTGCTGCTCGTGGGCAGGTGCGTGATCCACAACTTGACGCAGCGTACCGAAACCTTGAAAACCTTCGTGACAGTCTGCAGCAAGCAGAGGAACGACTCTTTGATGTAGGACTCTATATCGCAATCTATGGAGATACTGAAGCGGAACTAAATAAAGCAGAAACAGAACTGAAGACTATTCTTGATGCACGGTTGGTATACATCAAACCAGCACTGTTCCAGCAGGAGCAGGGATTCCGCAGTGTCACTCCAACACTTTCTGACGAATTGTTGGTACACAGTAAGTTCAACTCTTCGCCGCTTTCAAGTTTCTTCCCATTTACCTCATTCGACCTCACTGCAGACTCCGGAATCCTCTACGGTATTAACCGACATAACTCTTCACTGGTACTCTTTGACCGTTTTTCTCTACCGAACTACAACTCGGTCACGTTTGCTACCTCTGGAGCAGGGAAGTCCTACGCAGTGAAACTGGAAATCCTTCGCTCCATGATGTTTGGTACTGAAGTGATTGTTATCGACCCAGAACATGAGTACGAATATCTTGCAGAGGCAACAGGTGGACGTTTCTTTGATATCTCTCTTTCATCAGACCACCACATCAACCCATTTGATCTACCAAAACCACTTCCTGACGAAGATCCAGAAGATGTACTTCGCTCACATATTATTGAACTTGTTGGTCTTTTCCGTCTTATGCTTGGTGGACTTACTCCAGAAGAAGATGCACTCATCGATCAGGCACTTCGTGAGACCTATGCATTGAAAGACATCACTGGAGATTCTGATTTTTCTGAACTTGAACCGCCACTCCTCTCTGACTTTGAAATGGTGCTTGCCGGTATGGAGGGAAGTGATTCTCTTGCAACACGACTTTTGAAATATACGTCTGGTACATGGTCTAGCTTCTTAAATCGTCCATCGAATGTAGATATCAATCAGAAGTTTGTAGTGTTCTCCCTTCGAGACATGGAAGAGGAGTTGAAGCCGATTGCCATGTACATTGTGACCAACCATATCTGGGGACAGGTACGACGAGAATTGAAGAAGCGTCTCTTGGTTATCGATGAGGCATGGTGGCTCTTGAAACATGAAGAAACTGCACAGTTCTTACAGAATATTGCGAAACGAGGACGTAAATACTATCTCGGGCTTGCAACCATTACCCAAGATGTGGACGACTTCCTTCGTTCTCCGTATGGTGTGCCAATGATTACCAACTCTTCAATACAGTTGCTCATGAAGCAGTCTCCAACTGCAATTGATACCTTGCAGAGCGTCTTTAACCTCACTGACGAAGAAAAATATCTTCTTCTGGAATCTGGGGTAGGGGAGGGAATCTTCTTTGTGGGTCTGAAACATGTTGCCATTAAAATTATCGCCTCATACACCGAGGATCAAATCATCACTTCAGACCCATCGCAGTTGCTTCAAATCCAAGCAGCACGTAAAGAACTTCGTGGTACGATGTAGGTACTATGGCGGTTACCAATACGCGTATAACTCCTAAAAAAACTCCTAGCGCAGGAGGAAATACTGTTGATATACAATTCCGAGAACGAGAAAGTGTGTCCGCACGTGCACGCCGTGCACAATTTCAAAAAAAACTTTCTGCCGAAGAACGCGAGGAACGAATGGTTGCAGGAAGAAACCTTGCACGTGTTGTACCAAAACGTCTTCAAAAAAAACTATATAAAAAGGTGCTTACAAAAGGTGCTTTGAAGGCGGTGGGTCCAGCATTGCTCTATATAAGTGGTGCAATTTCAATACTTATAGCAGTTCTTGGCATACTCTCGCTTGCGCTATTTGGTGGACATTCCGCAGTGCAAGACACATGGGTTGTTTCCTGGGTTGCAGGAGACGATTTTCTTGAAGCAGCAACTTTTATGACTATCCTTACCATGATTATTTCTTTTATAAGTTATCTCGGGTTTATTATTTTTTTCAGTGTGTTGCAATCTAATCCTTTGAAGTCTCTTTTGGGACTTGGGACTACCGTTGTTGCTTTGGCACACGACATGCTTCCAATAGTACAGATATTTCCTTGGCTTATGATCTGGGTACTCCTTGTGGCATACACACCAGTAGGGGAGTGATGAATATACTGCGTGATACACTATATTCATGAGAAAACTATTTCAACTCTGTGTATTTGCGTGCGTATTTTTCTTTGCTACACCCGTAGACGCACAGACCCTTTTTGGAGAAACCGTACACCTTGAACTTACCCCAAGAAACCCAGCACCAAACGAGCGTGTGGATGTGCGGCTTAATGCCTATTCTGTTGATGTATCCGGGGCAAGTATTCGATGGTTCATTGATGGTGTAGAGCAGGACAGTTTTGACGATGAGTATGAAATGACTACCATGTTGGGGGCATTAGGTACAAAAACACGTATCACTGCTGAAATATATCGCCCGGGACGCTCCACACTTTCAGTGACAGAAGTGATTGCCGCACAGAGTGTAGACCTTATCATAGAGCCACAAACAAGCGCGCCTGTCTTCTACAAAGGAAAACCTCTTCCTGCACCAGATGAAGAAATTAGAGCAATTGCTGTGCCACATACTGGTGGTAGCGACGTGTATACCTACACATGGAAATTGGGACAAGAAGTACTTGGTGGTGCTGCAGGAAGAGGGAAGGATGTGGTCACTTTCACCATGCCACGACGTGAGACACTACTTACTGTCTCAGCGACAGACAGTCGAGGGGTGTACGTGGGTGGGCGTACTATTCGCCTAAGTCCAAACAATCCAGAGGTACTCTTCTATGAAGAGAACCTTCTCCGTGGTATGCGACAAAATGCAATTGGGAATACCCTCACACTGCCGCAAGAAAGCGAAACTACCATTCACGCAGGAGTCTACAATCTTGCACAAGATCTTTTTGAAACCAGTAATCGGTTGTACTGGCTTCTCGATGAAGAACGTGTGTACACACACAATCAGGATGGGCAGTCCCTTACACTCCGAAACGAAGGTGGTTCACAACGTGTTGAAGTTGGTTTCTTTGCACAAAATACAGACTCCCTCACACAATTTGTGGATGATTCCTTTATGTTATTCTTTCAATAAAGACTATGGTTAAACTACTTTCAATACTTTTTGGTACTTTTCTTCTCGGAACATCTGTTGCGTCTGCACAATTTGATGCACTCACTACTATTCCTGGACTTACCGACAGTGGTGAAATTGGTATTGCAGGATTTGTAAACCGTATTCTCATACTTGCTATTAGCGTTGGTGGTCTTCTGGCGGTAGTGAAGATATCTATTGCGGGATTCAAGTACATGTTTACCGATATCGTCTCCTCAAAACAGGGGGCAAAGGAAGATATTTACGGTGCATTGTGGGGACTTGGTATTCTTCTTGCCGGTGTACTTATTTTGGTAACTATCAACCCTAGTTTTCAAAATCTTGATGTGTTTAAGGATGCAGTGAAGGTGAGTATTGTTGATGGAAACTTTTCATCTGAAGGCGAGAGCGATGTTCCACCACCAAAGTTTTTTGAAGAGGGGGAGGAAGATGCAGCAAAAGCATATGCAGAGAATCAACTTGAATGTCCTGCACCATTTAAGCCTGCGTATGAAGACCCAGTGTTTGGTAAACCGCGAGCATATTGTGATGATAGTGAGCACAGAGAAACATATTCAGGAACTGTATATGCTGCATATAACGATGAAGGTAAAAGAATTGGAGACGCTGACTGGCGTAAACTAACCCAAGAACAGCGAGAAGCAATTCTTGAAAAGAATGCAGGTATTGCACGGTCACTTATTGACGGATGTCAGAAATACGCAGGATTTCAAGCAGATGTAAATGATGTTAACATTTCTCCAAATCTAAATACCGGATATTGGAAAATTGACTGTGAAAACACGCGATAACACTATGAAAAAAATACTCATCATCAGTTCTGTAGTTGTAGTAACCCTCCTTCTTCTTATTTTTGTCTACATCCTCTTCTTTGGCACACCAAAATCTGTACAAGATGTGTTTACCAACTTCAATATCGGTGGGGGAGCAGGTCCAGTTATTACCGACACACCCGGCACTGTTATTGACACTCTTACAGAAACCGAAGGATTTCTCTCGTTTGGTGATGGGCCGTTTTTCAAACTAACTACCCGACCAGTTGCCGGTATGGGGTTTGTAGGTACAACTACACTGCGATATGCAGAACTTGGGACCGGACATATTTATGAAATAGACTTGGAAGAACAATCGGAGTCACTTATCTCGAGCAGGACATTCCAAAAAGTGCGTTCTGCAACCTTTAGCACCGAAGGCTCTTCAGTTATATTTGAGATAGAAAAAGAAAATGTGATGGAATCTCTTGTGGGTTCTCTCGTTAAAAGTGATACTGGTGAAAATACGCTTAATGCCATTTTTCTTCCTGAAGGATCACATGATGCAGGATTCACTGAAGAGGGAACTGTACTGTACCTCCAGACTGTCTCAACAGGAACTGAGGTGCATGAATACGACCAAGCAGAGGCAGTAGACACACTTGTTCTTTCTTTGCCACACCAAAGACTTCGCGCTGCATGGCCATCACATGTATACACAACACCAACCGCCCAACTTTCAGGGTACGTATATGATATTTCTGCAGGTTCTATAGACTACGTACGAGAGGGAGGTATGGGACTTACTGCATACCCATTTGATTCTGGTGTTATTGTCACCACACCAGAAGATACTGTTGACCTTGCATCATATGCAATACAAGAAGGTGTATCGTACGTGCTACCAAAAACTGTGGTGCCAGAAAAATGTACTGACACACACCAAGCAACTACCACTATCTTATGTGCTGTTGATACAGACACCCTCCACGAAATTACCTACCCAGACGATTGGTATAAAGGAAAGGAATCTTTCACTGACACGTTCTGGACACTTCCTATAGACGGACAAGGTGGCTTAGACCTATTCCCAGCATCAGATTATATACGAGATTTTGATGTATTGAATATAGTAGGGGACGCCACCGGAAACCTCTATCTCTTTATCGATAAGAATGATAATTCACTTTGGCTGTTTGGACTGCCACTACGCGTTACCTTTTAGTTTTGCACGCTCTTTTTTCACCACATACTCCTGAGCAATAGATGCAATGTTGCTCACTACGAAGTAGAGGGCAATTGTTGCAGAAAGGGTGTATGCAACAACAAAAATAATAACGGGCATAACGTACTTCATCTGAATATGCATACTGTGTGCGAAGTCTTCTTTGAAGTTTGGAGCAGCGTTTGGATCACGTTTTTTACGTGCAGGAAGAAGGAATGATGTATGAATATACTGGGTAATACCAGCGAGCGCTGCAAGAGGGAGGTTGCGTGTTGCCATGTCTATTACTCCAAAAAAGAGCATGCTTGCAACCGCAGGTACAGGGATGAAACTGTAGAGAAGGTCTATATTTATATCTGGAAGTGCAACCCCACCACCTCGAAGTACAGAGAAATAGAGTGCAATAACAAGAGGGATCTGGATAAAAAGAAGGAGTATGCTTGAAAATGGATTCACGCCCGCTTCTCTATACACATCCATAGTGGCACGAGCAAGTTTTTCACGATTATCCTTGAACCTTTCCTGAATTTCTTTCAGTTTCGGCTCTATCTCCTTCATTATCACCTGCGTACGAGATGCTTTGAGTGAAAGCGGGAGGAGTACCACCTTCACCACCACAACGGTACCAACGATAGCGAGACCTATGTCCCCACCAGGAATGACATCGATGAAGAAAACAAGAAGGTTATATACCGGGTCAAAGAAAATTGTGTGCCAAATCGTGCTAAACATAGGTTATATACTCTTGTTAAGGAATGTCTGTATCCCTTCTTTTAATACAGCGTATTCTACCTCAAAAGCTTTCTTTTTCATAAGAAAAATAAATGTTCCTTTATTTTGTGTATAGTTCTGCACAATGCTATACACACGCCGGCGCATAGCATTTCTGTCCACAGCCCGGCGTGCTACTTTTTTTGATACCACCACTGATGCATGGAAGGTGGAGGAGGGGACATACACGACGCTGTAGAGTGGTGTGTGTACTTTTTTACCTGCCTCAAACAGTGTTTTGAATTCTTTGGTTGTGAGACGTTGTTTCTTTGTAAGCATATACTTGAGTATAGCAAAGAAAAAAGCCGGATATCCGGCTTTTTTCTTACTTATACAGAGAGTTTTGCACGTCCTTTTCTTCGACGGGCGCGAAGAATGCGAGACCCAGATTTTGTCCCGCTACGCACAAGAAATCCGTGCGTTGTTGCACGCTTTCGCTTCTTTGGTTGATACGTTCTCTTTGGCATGCGCACAACTGTACACTAGCAGGAGAGGGAAATCAAGTGTTTTTCATCGCGTATGTTATGCAGCATCCCTCCACACGTAATCCACAGAGATATAGACAGTGTGGATAAAAAGTTCTGTATTGCTGCGGTTTCTTTCAAAAGAGTTTACAGGTGTCATAGGGAGCGTATAATACCTTCTATCATTCCTATGAGTTCAGCAACACACACATCACGCAGTATCGTCCAAACAGAGAATGTTGATGTGAAAAGTTTGTGGGACAATGCTTTGGTAAACATAGAACTCTCTGTTACCGCTGCAAATTTCAAAACATGGTTCCGTGACACACATATTGTGTCTCTCGAAGACGGGACAATTACCCTTGGTGTACCGAGTGTTTTCGTTCGTGATTGGATCGCGGATAAATTCCAGTCTCTTATCCTTAAAACACTCATGGAACTCTCTCCACATGTACGCAGTATTGAGTATGCGGTGGTACAGAGGAGTAGTAAGAAGTTTGAATCTACAAAAACACAGACTGTGAACGCGAGTTTGCCGCTTGAAGAGTACTACATAAATAAAAACGACAACCTTAATCCAAAATATACCTTCGACAATTTTGTTGTCGGTCCTTTTAACCAACTTGCACATGCTGCGGCACGCACAGTAGTAGAAAAGCCAGGAATTACATATAACCCACTCTTTATCTACGGAAAGACCGGGCATGGAAAGACACACCTTATCCAAGCGGTAGGGAATCACTTGAAGCGAGTGGGAAAGAAAGTGTTTTACGTAACCTCAGAACGCTTCACTATCGACTATTTCAACTCTTTACAGAACGGTACTGCGAATAACTTTAAGGATAGATACCGACAATACGACGTGCTTATCATGGACGATGTACAATTCCTGTCTAATAAGGAGAAGACACAGGAAGAACTCTTCCACTTATTTAATGCGATGCACGATAATAACAAACAGATTGTTTTCTCGAGTGATGTACACCCGTCATTGATGTCTGGAATGGAGGAGCGATTACAATCTCGATTTAATCAAGGAATGATCGTTGACATCCCCATGCCTGACGTGGAGAGTCGAGCAGCAATTCTCCGTGCAAAAGCCTCACAGACAGGTATCGCCCTCACTGACGAGGTGGTGACATACCTTGGAGAGACTATTGAGGGCAACATTCGGGAACTTGAAGGGGCGCTAAACACCATTATGTGTCAATCACAGCTTTCAGGACGCACCCTTGCGCTTGATGAAGTGGTAACCCTTATTAAAAACAGCACCCGTCCACGAAAATCTCTCGCAGTGAGTGATGTGGTGGACAAGGTTGCACAATATTTTGATATTGATCCTTCTAGTATCTACGAAAAAACTCGCCGAAAAGAGGTAGTGAAGCCGCGACAACTTATTATGTACATCCTTCGTGAAGATTTTAAGGTGTCATACCCTGCAATAGGGCAGAAACTAGGTGGTCGTGACCACACTACTGTTATTCACTCCTGCGAAAAGATTAAAAGGGAGATTGAAAAAGACCAAGACCTTGAGGAGGAGATAGCCCAGGTTCGTGCAATGCTAAAATAGTTTCTCTTTTGAGAAACTATTTTAGCATTCCAGGAGTTTGTGGAGTGCGTTGTGTGTTCTTTGTGTATAAGGAAGGTATAGTGTGTGTAGGACGATGTGTATAGAACAGGAACAGCACACCTCGCCTGGGTATAAGTTCTTATTTTTAGAGTTATACCCACACCTATACGAACACTGTCTCCCTTTTATTCCTATAGTTGTGCAAAAGGTCGAGGATAAAAGAGGGGAGTAGTTAGGTATATATTGGAGTTTTCCACCTATCTACAGAGCTAATAATAAGGAGTAGTATCTAAAAAATAAAAAACAATTATGAACATCACTGTTCACCACGAAACATTCAAGAATCTATTGGAACATGCAGCACGCATTAGTACAAAACACCTCACACTCCCAGCACTAGAGTGTGTCCTTCTCACTGCGAAAGATAATACGCTTTCAATACGCGCAACAAACCTTGAAATTGGAATTGAAGGAACAGTACAAACACAAGAGACCGAAGCGGGGTCGGTAAGTGTGTCTGCGCAGACACTTCTTCAAACAGTTTCTCTTGTTACACAGAAAGAAATTACCTTAAAAACAGAAGACAACGTACTCGTGGTAGAGACACCAACCTCACGAACAGAAATAAACACAACAGATGTAGAAGAGTTCCCCCACATCCCACGTATCGAAGGAAAAGGACAGAAGATACATGGAAAGAATTTCTCGCGCGGTATAAAAAACAGTGCCTTCGCGGCTTCACAGTCTTCTATTAAGCCAGAATTAGGGAGTGTGTATGTATTCCAAAAAAAAGAACAAGCACTCACATTTGTAGCAACAGACTCCTTCCGACTTGTTGAAAAAACAGTCCCACAGCCAGGAGTTACACTTGAAGAATCAATCCTTATTCCACACAAGAACGCAATGGAACTTGCTCGAGTTTGTGAAGTGTATGAAGTTGATCCAGAGTTTCTTGTAAACGAGAATCAGTGCGCCCTCTCTTTTGAAGATCTCTACATCACTTCACGTTTAACATCAGGGACATTTCCAGATTACGCACAGATTATCCCGAAAGAATATGCAACCCACACTACTATTCTTGCAGCAGATCTTGTAAACGCACTTAAGAAGACAAATATTTTCCTTAATAAGTTTATGCAACTTACTCTTGAAGTGTCTGGTGGGGAACTTCGTCTTACCTCTAAAGGAGAAATTGGTGTTACAAAAGAAAAAATAAGTGCAGCGACAGAAGGAGATGATATTACACTCAATGTAAACCAGCGGTATATCCAAGATATTCTTGGATATGTTGTAGACGACAGTGTTGTTATACACTTTGCAGGTATTGGACGCCCACTTGTGCTTGAAAGTGTGCATGATCGCTCGCTTCGGTATCTTGTGATGCCAATGAATAAATAATATGGCCCGTGGAGAAGGTGTTAAAAAACTTGGAGATTTATTCTCTGTATATAAAGAACGATTAGTAGCACCACAAGGTGCGGTTATAGATACGTTTCTTGAGGTCTCACACGACCTTCTCAGCGTTCAAATAGCAAAAGAGAGGGTTTCATACAACCCTCGCTCCAAAACCCTCTCTCTCGCAATAGGTGGGCCTCTAAAAGCAGAGGTTCTTTTACGTAAAGATGAAATTCTTTCTCATATAAAAGCACGACTCTCTGGAAGAAGTGCACCAACAGAAATTCTTTAGTTATTTAGAAGGGAACGTTTCCACTCTGACACCGCGTATTCCCAGTATCTAAACTGACTGTCCTTGTCGGGATTGTTTGGAATAGGTCCTGTTGGATTATTTTTATCCACGTAGTAGAGAATAGAGTGTGCATCGGAAATACTTTCTGTTATATCGATATCACCCGTTTCTACTCCAGGGATACTAAACCATACACCGTTTAATACCGCCTTATCACTTGAGGACTCTAATGCTTGTGGAAATGGTTCTGCGTCACGTGCTGCAAGCGCGACATCCATGTATGCACGCCAAAGTGGGGTAATGATAAGCCCTGAAAGATTATTCATAGGACTGTTGTCATTGTTTCCAGCCCATGCACCCACCACAAGGTTTGGTGTATATCCAAGAATCCATGCATCACGCCGGTCATTTGTGGTACCGGTCTTTGCGGCCACATCACGACCAGGGAAGTGCATCAGAGAGTTTGCTCCATACAGTGGAGTACGTGCAACATTGTCGGAAAGTACATCAGAAATTTGTAGTGCAACGTTTCGTTCAAGCACACGAGACTGTTTCAGTTCCGCTTCTTCAATCATATTCCCATTGTTGTCCTCAATATAGAGGATTGATATTGGTTCTGTCCGTATACCTTCGTTTGCAAATACACTATAAGCGTTCACCATGTCAAAGAGGCTCACTTCAGCACCTCCAAGCACCAGTGTGAGTCCGTAGTCCCCAGTCCCATCAAGGGTGGTGATACCCATGTCACGTGCAAGTTTTATAGAGTCATTAATACCTGCAAGATACAAGGTTTTAACCGCAGGAATGTTAAGAGACTGCGCAAGTGCGTTTTTCATGGTCACCGGACCACGAAATTCATCATCATAGTTTGTTGGAGAGTAACACCCATCTTCTGAAGTGAGGTTGTCCACACTACACGCAGTCGAGAACTGTGTTTTCAAGTCAAAAAGCACTGTGTTTGGCGTATATCCTTCACGAAACGCCTGTGCATATACAAAAGGCTTAAAAGCAGAACCTGGCTGTCGCCCGGGAGACTTATTCACTGCAACGTTAAAGTTTCCATCGATGTCTTCATCAAAGTAGTCTCGTGAACCTACCATGGTGAGAATTTCTCCTGTCTTTGGATCTGCAGCAACAAGTGCAGCATTTGACGCGTTAAAAGTTTCTGCGTTTGAAAGTGCATATTCCCGTACAATATCTTCTGCTTCACGCTGTAGTTCCCAATCAAGGGTCGTTACCACCTTAAATCCACGTTCTGCAAGACTCAATTCTCCATACTTTCGTGCAAGATACTCTCTGATATAAAACACGAAGTGTGGTGCGCGAAGACCTCGAGATTCTTGCTGGCGAAATACCACTTCCTCATTTTTTGCAGACGTAAGTTCTTCTTCCGTGATAAATCCATTGAGAAGCATGCGGTCTAGTGCGTGGTTTTTTCGTGCTTCCAAAGACTCAGTGTTGCTTCCGTACGGAGAGTAGTATGTTGGCGCTTGTGGAAGGGCTGCAAGATACGCTGCTTCTGCAAGAGATACTTCTGATGCTCGCTTACCAAAGAAGGCTAAACTTGCCTCCTCCACGCCGTAAATAGTTCCTCCATACGGCGCTTCGTTGAGATAGTGGGTGAGAATTTCTTCTTTAGTCAGAGACTGTTCAAGACGAATGGCAAGAATTGCCTCTTTAATCTTACGGGTGATAGTTTTTTCTTGTACCAGGATAGAATTTTTAATCACCTGCTGGGTAATGGTAGAACCACCTGCTCCACTAAATGGACTGCCCCCATTCTTTACATTGGTCACCATAGACCGAAGAATAGATAGCGGGCGTACGCCAATATGCTCAAAGAACGCATCGTCTTCAAGTGCAATGGTCGCATTCTTTATGTGGTGAGATATTTCGTTATATTCCACTACCGTACGTTTTACATCTTGGTGGAGGTCGTAGAGGAGAATTTCACCGGTACGGTCATAGATTTTTGTAGACTGTAGCACCCGCCGTTGATCAAAAGCACTCAAATCTGGGATTTCAAGTGTGGCAATCCATAGAGAAAGTGTCCCAAAACCAACAAGCCCAAGGACAAAACAGACGAGTAGAATGTCGACTAAAATCTCCTTAAGTTGTATACGTGCACGTTTCTTTTTCATAGCAAATGATTGGTTTTAGTATACGCTAAAAAGTGAGAGAATCTCAACAGTTATGCCGATATGTGGTACAGTAGATGCACCATGACACTATCGCAGGAACTGACAGAACGCGGCTTAGTAGAGCATTCTAGCGCTGATGTTGAGAAAATATTTAGTGAATCTCGAACAGTATATATTGGTTCTGATCCAACTGCGGATTCTTTGCATGTCGGACACCTGGCATGGGTGACACTCCTTAAGCGATTGTATGACGCAGGACACACTCCAATTCTTTTGGTGGGAGGGGGAACGGGAATGATTGGAGACCCAAAAGAGAAAGGAGAGCGAAGCCTACTTTCTGAGAAGGTGGTAGATGCAAACGCAAAGAAATTGCGTGCGCAACTTTCAAAACTACTTACGACCACCCGACGTTTACGTATGGTGAATAACGCAGACTGGCTGCGGAAAGTGAAACTTATTCCATTTTTGCGTGATGTGGGGAAACATTTCACGGTAAATGATTTGATAAAGCGTGACCTTATTAAAAAACGTCTCGATACTCCTGATGAGAGTATTTCATACACAGAATTTACGTACTCTCTCCTTCAAGCCTATGATTTCTGGCAACTACATCAGAAATATAAGTGTAACCTTCAGATTGGTGCGAGCGACCAGTGGACAAACATGCTTTCAGGGGTGGATCTTATACGAAAACAAGAAGGAGAGGAGGTGTTTGCACTTGCAATTCCACTTATCACCGATGCGTCCGGACGAAAGTTTGGAAAAAGTGAAGGAAACGCAGTGTGGCTTGATGCAGAAAAGACTTCACCATATGAGTTCTACCAATTCTGGCTTGGTGTGGAAGATGCAAAGGTTATAGACTATCTACATATCTACACATTCCTTCCACTTGCAGAGATTGCTGAGATACAGAAAGAACATGAAGCACATCCAGAGAAGCGATATGCACAAAAAGTATTAGCGCGAGAAGTGACTACATTTGTACATGGGTTGGACAGCGCAGAGAAAGCACAGAATGTCTCAACCCTCCTGTTTGAAGGAGGAGATATACAGAGCCTTTCACGAGATGAGAAGAACATGCTTCTTTCAGGAGCGCCATCGTACAAGGTCTCAACATCCATGACACTCCTTGAACTTGTGACGAGTGCAGGACTAGCGCAGAGTAACAGGGAGGGGCGTACGTTTATTGAAAGCGGGTCTATTTACATAGACGGAGAGAAGAAAATGGATGCAACTGAGGAGATTCGATTATCTTACGGAGAATTGAAGCAATTGCAGCGAGGGAAAAAGCAGCGGGTAATCATTTATTAATAAAAAACTCCCCGTTGGGGAGTTTTTTATTACATCAAATCTTGATCATCGAAGGAATCGAAGTCCACATCCTCAGCATCATCCTCAAAGAGATCGTCGTCATCTTCCTCCTCCTCGTCAGATTCTTCCTCTTCCTCAACCTCTTCTTCAGGTTCTTCAGTATCAAGATCGTCCTCTACATCTGCGTCATCATCATCGAGGTCAAGCATTGCATCATCAACCTCGAACTCATCTTTTTCTTCTGGCATATTTATACAAAATACTTTTTACTCCGTAGTTTTATCAAAACTATACCGAGCATGCAAGGGGATAGTTACCGAACAGTTGCGAGGTGGGTAATTCCTACTGCTATCGCATCATATTCATCATCAAGCGCGCTTTTTGGCACACCTTGTGCGAGTAGATGTACCATGTCAGTCACTGCCTTTTTATCACTTTTTCCGTAGCCAGTAGTCGCTACTTTAATAGTCTGTGGATTGTACTCAAAAACAGTGCATCCTGCTTCTTGTGCAAGGTACATTATGATGCCGCGCACCTCTGCAACCATAAGTGCAGTCGTCTTATTCTTGCTAAAGAAGAGTGTTTCGAGCGCACAAGCGTCAGGAGTGTGTTCCTCAAGTACTTTTTTAAGTTGCACCCCAATCTCAAACAGTCGTTCGTGTGGCTCTTTTGCAGTATTGGAGGTTATACAGTCTGAAAAAAGTACAGTGTCCTTTCCGTTTACACGCTCAAGTACCGCAACACCAAGTCGGTCGTATCCTGGGTCTAATGCAAGTACGCGCATAATTATTCGCTATCAGCGGTGGTATATACCTCCTGAATATCGTCCTGGTCTTCTAGTTTTTCAATAAGGTCTGCAAGTTTCTCTCCGTCCGCATCGCTCAGTTCTACTGGAGTATTTGGCATATATCCATCAACTGTTTTCGTAAATGCCCACGTTGCAGATCCAGGCGCTCCCAGTTCGTATCCTGCTTTGCTAAGGATGTGACGCACTTCTGGTGCAGTACGGTTGTTGTTATCAGTAACTGCTGTCGCGATAATGGCAGTCCCTCCAGGACCAAACATTTCAAAGAGTACTTCTTCAAGAGAACCGGCATCTGCGCCACTTCCTTTTGCAACTGCTTTTTCAATATTATCCTTCGGCATCGAGTCTTTCTTTGCCCGTTCAATGGCAGCAAGAAGTCCTGGAGCGTTTACGTCCCCGTTTGCCTTCTTTGCTTCCATGGTGATGAGTGCAGAGTGTTTACTGAACACCTTACTCCTTACTGCATCAGTTGCAGCTTTTTTATGTTTAATCTTTGACCATTTATTATGTCCAGCCATAGTGAAATCTAGTTATCGGTAATATGGGTATGTGCCGCAGCAGTTGTGACACGTCCTTTTGGTGTACGTTCGAGAAATCCTTCTCGAATGAGATATGGTTCGAACACGTCTTCAATAGTTGCCTGTTCCTCACCAGTTGCCGCTGCAATGGTGTTAAGTCCTACCGGACCACCATTGAATTTCTCGATGATAATCTCGAGAATAGCACGGTCTGGTTTATGGAGACCACGGTTGTCTATTTCCAGGAGATCAAACGTACGATTCACAATGTCTTCGGTAAGCGCACCCCCTTCAAGTTGTGCAAGGTCTCGACATCGCTTGAGAAGATAGTTTGCCGTTCGTGGTGTTGCACGGGAACGTGATGCAATGTCTACAAGAATAGTTTCTGGCGCGTCTACCTCAAGAAGTGCAGCAGAGCGCCTCAAAATATCCGCAATCTCTTCGTCAGTATAGAACTCTAAACGAAATGTTCCCCCAGAGAACCGAGAGCGTAGCGGGGAAGAGAGTAGGGACATACGTGTTGTGGCTGCTACAAGTGTAAATGGAGGGAGTTCTAACTGCACGGTGCGTGCAGACGGTCCTTTTCCAATGATGATATCAAGAACACCAGACTCCATAGCAGGGTAGAGGACCTCCTCAATACTTTTGGAGAGACGGTGTATCTCATCAATGAAGAGAACATCTCCTGGAGAGAGGTTGGTAAGAATCGCTGCAAGGTCTCCGACACGTTCAATGGCAGGACCTGAGGTGGTCTTCATGTTTGTGCCAAGTGTTTTGGAGATAAGGTGTGCAAGCGTTGTCTTTCCAAGTCCTGGTGGACCGTATAAAAGAATATGTTCTGCCGCATGTCCACGTTCACGTGCCGCAGTAAGGAGAATACGGAGATTCTCTTTTATTTTTTTCTGTCCCACATACTCTTCCCAACTCTGTGGGCGGAGTGTTTGGTCTAGATTACTCGCGAAATCTCGCGATATTTCAGTATCAGACTTTGACATACACACATTCTAACAAACATGCGATAAGAGTGGTATGTATAGCAAAAGGGTTGACAAAAAAGTGAGGTATGTTAAAATAGCAGCGTTCAGGAGTTCTCCAGTCGTGGAGATAGTCTCTACGACACATTCTTTACATCAAGGGTTATCAAGAATATAACCCTCTAAACAACAAAAGGTTGCTTTTCGAGGACAACGTGGTTCTCACCTGTGAGTGAGGTCGCGACGTTTATCCTTAGGTCTGTAACCACTTCTTCCGGGAAGTTTTGCTTAGAGGGTTATATTCTGGATAGTACAAACTATTCCGAGAGGTATGCACTCTCGTAACTCCATCCACTATAGCATAAGAGACCAGGTCACTATATTGACCTGGTCTCTTTTATATTTCTTATACAATATGCTCTGAAAAATCTGTATTATCAGGAGTATCTTCTTCTGAAGCCTTGCCTGTATTGTAGAGATCAAGGATACGCTCGAGTTCTTCAAACGAGGTGACACCCGCATACATTTTCTGTACACCGTCTTGCTGCATAGAAGGAATATCTTGCGCTGCTGCCGCTTTGAGAATATTTTCTTCGCGTGGATCTGCAATGATTGCATCTTCCACTGCACTGTCTACACGGATTGCTTCGAAGATTCCAATGCGCCCCTTATATCCACTACCACCACAGACTTCACAACCGACGGGTCCATAGACTGTCCCCTCGGCTTTAGTATCTCCCATGACACGCGAAACAATCTTCTGCTCCTCTGCCGTGAGTTGCAGTGGTTTCTTACATGAATCACACAATTTTCGCGCGAGACGCTGTCCAAGTACTATGTTGTACGCACTTCCAATGGAGCGGTAGTCTACACCAAGATCTATGAGACGAGGGAATGCACCTACCGCACTGTTTGTATGGAGAGTAGAGAAAACAAGATGTCCTGTTTGTGCTGCATGTGTTGTTGTTTCTGCAACATCACGGTCTCTAATCTCTCCTACCATAATGACATCAGGGTCTTGGCGGAGAATAGAGCGGAGTCCGGATGCAAAGGTATAGTCGTCCGCAACCTGTGTTTGTACCAATCCAGGAATTTTATACTCCACCGGATCTTCAATGGTAATGATTTTCTTTTCGGGAGAGTGTACTTTTTGTAGAAAGGCATAGAGTGCAGTTGTCTTACCAGATCCTGTTGGACCAGTAGTGATAATCGCACCATTGGGACGTTTCAATTCCTCTTCCATAATTTCTTGTAGTTTTGGATTAAGACCCAGGTCTTCAAATCTAAACCCAGCAGTTTTTGGATCAAGGAGACGCATTACGATAGATTCTCCAGAGGCTCCTGGAATAACAGAGGTACGTATCTCTAGTTTGTGTGTTCCCACATCAAGGGTGAAACGTCCATCTTGTGCTTCATTTCGTACGTTTAGCGTCAGTCCAGAGAGCAGTTTAAGACGAGAATCTAAGAGGCGGTAGATTGCTTTATTAAAATCAATAATATCAAACAGAATACCGTCGACGCGATAGCGTATACGAACTGCTTGCTCGCTTGGCTCTATGTGAATATCTGAAGCACTAAAAGCAAGCGCACCACCGAAGAGTGTTTCAAGGATACGGGTAATTTTTTCAGGGTCACTTCCTTCGTAGAGTGTTCGTAACTTCTCGGTAACATCTTCGTGTTTTGTAAGTGTTTCTGATAGTTCTGAGATAGTGTTTGCGTCGATACCAAGTACTCCTTTTTTCTCTGCTTCAGCTTTTGGCTTGTCACTATATCGTTCAAGCGCGTGATTAAAACTGGTGCGAGACACATAGTATCCTTCGGTCTCATAGCCATTTTTCTTTAGCATATCAAGCACCTGCGGCAGATTCGCATTATTAGGATTTTGGATTCCTAACGAAAGGGTCTTATTCTTCTTTTCAAAGATGACCACCTCTGCTTCACGTGCAGTGGTCTCTGGAATAACATCCAACGCTTCGGGATTAATAGGTATGCCGACAAGATTGATGTAGGTGAGGTTGTACTTTGCCGCCATTGCTTCTACATACTGTTCCTCACCCTGTTCTTGGAGGGCCGAAACCTTTTGTTGGATGCCTGCGTCATTGAAGTCTTTCATGCATGTATGATATCACGCACGGTATATACAAGAAGGAAGGAAACGAACAGTGTATTGACAATATATATGTATATGATATAATATAAGCAGGTCAAAAAGAGGAGAAGACCAATGCCTACTTTCAAAATCTGTATGGGAGCGGCAATGGCGTTGCTCCTTAGTGCTTGTGTCACCGTTGAGTCGGGAGTTCGTGTAAAAACGCATAACAGCCATCCACCACAACGACTGGCATATGCGCAGCAACCGATTTTCGTTTCTCACGAAGAGTGGAGACAGTTCCGGATGCACGAGACTGTGCGATACGGACAGTCTCGCCGAGTGGTGAAAGCATTTGTGTGCCGCAGGGCGCCGTCGGGACATTTGTTCTGCTACGACCCGCACAATGCACGAAATGCACATTACCGCAGTCGCGGTAATCACGAACTCCAGTGTGTATACAGGGAAGTTCCAGTATCACGGTATAAATGGCTTCGTGCATACATTTGTAATGCAGAAGCCGACAATCGCTACCGCTGGTAGTACAGAAACATAGTTCGAGGCGGAATCACGAGATTCCGCCTCTTTTTGTATTTGGTGGTATGATGTACATACTATGGAAACGCGGAATATAGAGACAGCGGAAGCGTTTGAAACCTTTGCACACACTGTGCTTGAAACTCTCCCGCAGCAGGAAAAAGCAACGGTCATTGCACTCACTGGAGACTTGGGGGCAGGAAAAACTACCTTTACACAAACGCTCGCAAAAACGCTGGGTGTGACAGAACATGTCGTATCACCTACTTTTATGATTATGCGTTCATACAAGACAACACACGACTGTTTTAAGAAACTAGTGCATATAGATGCATATCGCATCGAAGACGAGGCGGAAGTTGCGGTGCTTGGTATTGAAGAATTATTTGCAGATTCAGAAACACTCGTCTGTATAGAATGGCCGGAACGTATCCCAGGAAGTATCCCGAAGAACGCATTTCATATTGGAATAGATATTGCGGAGGATAACACACGCACGGTAACGTATGGCAAAAAAGACTGATAACAAAACACTTGTGTTACTTGATGCGCATGCAATCCTGCATCGTGCGTATCATGCATTGCCAGATTTTTCTTCACCGACAGGAGAGCCGACAGGAGCATTGTATGGAGTGGTATCCATGCTCATTAAAATTGTGGAGGAATTGAAGCCAGACTACATTGTGGCTTGTTATGATCTCCCAAAACCAACATATCGCCACGAGGCGTATGCGGACTATAAGGCAGGGCGCGCGAAGACAGACGATACTCTTGTGCAACAAATAGAGCGGTCTCGAGACATCTTTGAAGCATTCGGTATACCTATATATGAACATGAAGGATTCGAGGCTGACGACATGCTTGGCACGATTGCAGAGCAGACAAAAGCACACAAAGACCTTACGGTCATTATTGCCTCAGGAGATATGGACACACTCCAACTCGCAGAGAAGAAGCGGGTGCAAGTATATACCCTTCGGAAGGGGATAAAAGATACGGTCATGTATGACGAGAAGACGGTAAAGGACCGATTTGGATTTGGACCACTTCTTATTCCAGATTACAAAGGGCTTCGTGGAGATCCTTCAGATAACATTCCGGGAATTAAAGGTATTGGAGAGAAAACGGCTACAGAACTCATCACCAACTTTGGGACGGTAGAGGATATATATAAGAAACTAAAGAAGAGTGAAGCAGCCTTTGAGAAAAAAGGAATCAAGCCACGAATCATCACCCTCCTTACCGAAGGAGAAGAGGAGGCAGCGTTTTCTAAGATGCTTGCTACCATTCGGCGTGATGCACCCATCACGTTCTCGCTCCCCGATGACACATGGAAAGAGAAACTTGATATAGAAAAGGTTCTAAAACTCTTTGCCGAACTTGGTTTTCGTACTCTTGGAGAGCGGGTACAAAAAATGTTTGGTGGAGACATGCAGGTAGATGAAGAAGGGGAGGTAGTAGATGAAGAAGAACTACAAAAGACTGCACTTGCACTCTGGCTTTTGGAATCTGACACCACCAATCCGACACTCGATGATGTACTTGCGTACGCTCGTGCAAAAGGAAAAGACGGAGATTTCAAAACAGCACAAGAACTCATTTTTGCAGATTTGAAAAAAGAGAAACTAGAAACACTCTATACCGATATAGAACTGCCACTTCGTGAAGTGATTGCTGCCATGCAAGAATACGGTATAAAACTTGATGTCGCGTATCTCAAAAAGGTAAGTGTAAAAATGCATAAGGAACTGGCGACACTTGAGCAGAAGATTTATGCGCTTGTAGGAGCAGAGTTCAATATAAACTCCCCAAAGCAGTTAGGGAATGCGCTTTATGACACATTGGGACTTAAGCCAAAGAATCAGAAGAAGACCGCAACGGGACAGCGGTCTACCCGAGAGTCTGAACTTGAGAAATTGCTCGAAGAACATGAGGTTATTGGACACATTCTCAGATATAGAGAATTGCAGAAACTCGTTTCAACATATGTAGACAGTCTGCCGAAACTCATCGGTAAAGATAAGAGACTTCACACTACCTTCCTGCAGGCAGGAACGACGACTGGTCGCATGGCGTCAAAAGATCCAAACATGCAAAACATTCCTGTTCGTTCTGAAGAAGGACGTGCAATCCGTAAAGCATTCGTTGCTGAGAAAGGATATGAACTTGTCGCGATAGACTATTCACAAATAGAGTTGCGGATTGCTGCATTTCTTTCAGAGGATGCAAAACTCATGGATATCTTCAAGCGAGGAGAAGACGTACACACGGGAGTGGCAGTGCGTGTCTTTGGAGTGAATGCAGAGGATGTTACCCCGGAGATGCGTCGGCGAGCAAAGATAATTAACTTCGGAATCCTCTATGGAATGGGTGTGAATGCACTCCGTAAAAATCTTGGAGGAGAGACTACGAGAGCAGAAGCGCAGGAGTTTCTCAACGCATATTTCAATACCTTCACGCGTCTTGCAGAGTATCTTGAAGAAACAAAAGCGTATGCTCGAACACATGGATACACAGAAACACTCTTTGGACGCAGACGATATTTCCCCGGTATTACATCAGGCGCTCCATTCATCAGAGCGCAGGCTGAGCGTATGGCAATTAACGCACCGATTCAGGGTACCGAAGGGGATGTGGTCCGTATTGCAATGGTGTCGGTATACGAATACCTAAAAAAGGAAGGATGTCTCAATGATGTTCGCATGCTTCTACAGGTACACGATGAGCTTATCTTTGAGATTAAAAAGGACGTACTTGATACGGTCATTCCCGAGATTGTGAAGCGTATGGAAACAGTCATTGATGCAAAAGCCGCACATGGTATTCCAATTGAAGCAGAGGTGAAAGTGGGGCAAAACTGGGGAGATATGAAAAAATACGCACAATGATACATTCTTTTTTTGGAACAGACGTCATACAAGCACGTGCTGCAGCACAGGATTTTATTGCCACACAAAAAGAAAATGGTGTGTCAGTGACTCGTTTTTCTGGAGATGTGTGGACACAGGGAGATATGGAACAGGCGCTTGGAGGTACGTCACTTTTTGGAGAAACACATCTCTACGTACTTGATACACCAGAGGAAAATAAAGAAATGGAAGAATATGTATATGCACACATACAGGACTGTGCGGAGTCTCCAAATACGTTTGTTCTCATCACTGGTAAGGTGCTTGCGGCACAGAAAAAGAAGTTAGAGAAATATTCAGAAAGCATATCGGAGCATACGCTTTCAAAGGAAAAGCCATTCAATATTTTTGCACTTGGAGACGCACTTTTGCGAAAAGACAAAAAGTCTTTGTGGATACTCTATACCGAAGCAAAGCAGAGTGGACATTCTGATGAAGAAATATTGGGAACACTCTTTTGGCAGGTGAAAGTATTGTCACTTGTAGGCACTACACAAAGTGCTGAAGAAGCAGGGGTGAGTGCGTTTCCATATGGAAAAGCAAAGCGCACGCTGTATTCTCCAGAGGATATAGGAACTATGCGAGAGACACTGGTACGTATATATCACGAAGGACACGGGGGAGTGCGGGATATGGGGAACGCACTTGAGGCTTGGATACTCTCACTCTAAGTTTTTTGTTCCGAACATGAGTTTCTTCACGGAACTCCCGATGATGGCAATGAGGAGACCAAAGAGGATAAGTCCGGTGAACCGGGCAAGTATTGCGACAATTTCTCCAAAGACGGTAGCAGGCATTTCTTGTGCAACACCTCCAAGAAGGGGCTTAAGCGCCCAGAGCATAGCACTTGGAATACTACTGAAGGTAGGGTTTGATCCTTCCACGATATACATAAGTGTACCGAAGAGGATTACGGTGCTAAACAGTGCAAAGAAATAGATACCAATGTTTAGTCTGTAGATATCGCTGTATTCTTCGAGGTCTCGTCGTTTCTCTGTACCGAAGCGGGCAACCTTTGCGAGACGTACCATACGAAGCAGTCGGAGAATACGAAGGATACGCGCAGTTTTAAGGAAGGTGAGATTAGAGAACCCAAGGTACGTAGGAATAATGGCAAGGAGGTCTATAATTCCAAAGAAACTAAAGATATACGAACTGACATGTCTTTTGTTTACAACGACACGCGCAAGGTATTCAAGGGTAAAGAAGAACACAGAGATATATTCCACTGCATTGAAATACGGAATGTACGGAGCGAGCCGTGGCACAGTCTCAAGTATGAGTGAAAATACGGAAATAAGGGTAAGGAGTGCGAGGAGGTCATTGGTTATCGCAAAGAGTCTGCTGCTTGGTTGGTACAATGCACGATGTATGATTCTTTTCATATATACAGTGTAATATGAAATGTATTGAAAAATAGAAGTGTGAAGGGTATAGTGTTGGCTACCCGCCTATAGCTCAGTTGGTAGAGCAATCGCCTTTTAAGCGATGGGTCCTTGGTTCGAGTCCAAGTGGGCGGACTATATAGGGAGATCAAATGCAAAGAATCCCGCACCAAGAAAGAGAAGGGAGAATGACATAACGAACAGGAAGAAGTGCCTTGCGTCCTTTTTGTTTTCATAAAAAAGAATAAGAGAGAGGAGGGCGAGAAGGAGCGCTCCAAGTTGCGTGTATGCACCAAGAATAAGAGAGATACTTCCAAGAAAGGAGAGTGTTTGTAGTACATACGTCACAAAAGTACCTCGTCCCTCTTTTACAAAGAGACGTTTGAGAGAGAAGAGAAAATATAGCCCTATCGTAAGTCGTAGTATGAACGGTACGAGAAGTGTAAAAGCGAGAAGGGTGGGAAAGAGTGATAACATAGTGGTAGTATAGCACTGCAATGAAACGAGAGACATTTGTCATACTCCACAATATACGAAGCGCCCACAATGTGGGTTCCATATTCCGTACTGCAGACGGTGCAGGAGTTTCCAAAATATATCTCACAGGATATACACCACTTCCCGTGGACCGCTTCGGAAGAGTTGTGTCTGAAATTGCAAAGACGTCACTTGGTGCTACCGAGAGTGTCTTGTGGGAGCATCATGAAGATGTAGAGGAACTTATACAGACGCTGCAGCGTGAAGGGGTAACAGTGGTTGCGGTAGAGCAGGATGAGCAGGCAACTTCATATGACACCTATACTCCAGACGGGACCGTTGCATATATTATGGGAAATGAAACAGAAGGAATTTCAGAAGAAGTACGTTCCATGGTAGATACGATTGTAGACATACCAATGTGCGGAGAGAAAGAGTCTCTCAATGTGTCAGTTGCAACGGGAGTTATTTTGTATCAGGATCTCCGCCGAAGAGTGCCTTCATCTCTTGGGTGACAACTTTCGCGTCACTCCATGGCGTCTTTGTATTATGTGGCCCCATGATATAGGGGTCTGTTCCTTTTCCGGTTACAAGCACGACACTGTTGGCGGTTGCCATTTCAAGTGCATGACGAATTGCTTGTCGTCGATCCATGATGATAGATAGTTTTGTGTCATCTTCAATACCACGAGCCATATCATCTACTATTTTTATCGGATCTTCATCATACGGATCTTCATTGGTGAGGATTATATGGTCACAATATTTCTCAGCAATATGTGCCATTTCTGGACGTTTCCATGTATCACGACCGCCACCGGTATTTCCAAGTACGCAGATTTTCTTATCTTTTTCAAACGCTTTGTATAGTTTCTCGAGTGAATCTGGGGTATGTGCATAGTCTACAATAGCAGTTACTTTCTTCTTTGCACTCTTTGGAGATTTGAAGCGCTCCACACGTCCTTTTACAGGTTGTAGGTCTCCAAGACCTTTTGCGATGGTGTTCATTGGGATGCCAAACGCATGTGCAACTGTAATAGCAGCGAGAGTGTTGTATACATTAAAGAGTCCTACCAGCGGTACACGAAGTGTCTTCTCTCCAATAACAAGACTACTGTCCTCTTTGTTAAGTGTATAGAGGTCCAAGTCTTCGAGAGAGTAGGGGAACTTTTCTTCCACATCAGCAGCAAGGAATTTCTTTCCATGCCCGTCATCTGCATTTGCTACCATAACTCGAGGGCGTTTCTGAGAATGTTCAAGCGCACGTGCAAGTTGTAGTTTTGCAGCAACATATTTTTCGTACGATCCATGGGACTCTATATGTTCTGGAGAAAGGTTCGTGAATACCAACGCGTCGAGATGGATGAATTTATGTCGGAATTGCTTTACGCCCTCTGACGTCATTTCCATGATTGCAACATCACATCCTGCGTCTACTGCGTCACGAAGAAACTTTTGCACGAAGAACCTTCCTGGCATACTCATTTTATAGAGATTGCGGGTACTCTTCTCTCCAATCTTAAAACGAATAGTACCTGAGAGCGCCGTACGTTTTCCGTCTGCTTCAAAAAGTGTATTGATAATTTCAACCGTCGTTGATTTTCCTTTGGTGCCAGTAACACCAATGACGGTAATTTCTTTAGAGGGATGTCGGTATATAATCGCACCAAGTATCGCAAAGATGAAGTGGTACACCGGTTGTATGATGCGAAATACCGGAGTCGGTATGAGTTTCTTAATATAAAAAAGTATGTCCTCCATGTGTATAGAGTATAGCGGCAGCGGAGCGTTTCTCAAAGTGGAGAGTTATGACGAGATAACTTTGAGTGCCGCAGCAATACGTGCGCGTGTTTCAGTAATGTCAGACGGCACATGTTTCAGTGCCTCGCGAGCGTCTTTCTGCGCATAGCCAAGTGCAATGAGGGCTTCAATAATTTCATGTGCTTCGTGTTCTGTTTCAGACCCTGCTTCAAAAAGTGCCTCAGCGTCCAGTTTTCCTTTCAGTGCCACTACAATATTTTCTGCAGTCTTTTTTCCAATACCAGATACTTTGGTGAGGAATGAAGGGTCCTCATTTATGATTGCTTTTTGCAGTGCGGTGACATCAGATTGAGAAAGAATCTGTAGAGCGCTCTTTGGCCCCACTTTCGGCACCATAAGAAGCAGTTCAAACATCTCCAACATCATCTCACTCTCAAATCCATAGAGATCAAGTGCATTTTCTCGTACTGCAAGATAGGTATAGAAGGTTGCAGTACTTTCTAAGTGTGGAAAGTCTGTGGTGTACACGAGGTATCCAATGCCGTGTACGTCTAAAACAACTCCTTGGTCTTCGTGAGCAATAATCGTTCCAGTGATACGTCGAATCATATGACTATACTATCATGAAAAAGGGAGGTATTGACAAGTAGGTGATTTATTGGTAACATTTTGCCGAACTTGTTTTTTATCAACTGCATACGGGAGGATTCCAATGCAACGTATTACGACCGCACTCCTTGTTGCGAGTGCACTTTCAACTGCCGCATCTGCGGAGGACGAAAAAAATTGGACTGGCTTTTACGCTGGTGTCGGTGGAGCTATTGTCTCAGCCGATTCCGACACGTCGACGTCGGTCGCTGAAGGGTTGTCCGATACCCCGTTTGTTTTTTCGAACGATTCATCGAAAGAAGCATTCGAACTGATGCTGGGGTATAAGAAGGACTTCGGTCCTGTTGTGGTGGGTTTTGAACTTCGTCCGACATTCGGGGGCAGTTCTTCCGCTAGTTTTTCGGAAGAACGGCCACTGTTCCAGGGTGCGCCAGACTTTCTGACCATCAACACTGATGTGGACGTTGAGACGAAATTCAAGGGTTCGCTCATGGCGACACTTGGTGTTCCGGTAAGCAATCGCTTTCTCTTTGAAGTCGGCGGTGGGTTTGCACAGGCAAAGGTCTCATCGCAGGGTTCCTTGTCCGGACCGTATGATTTCTTTGATGCAACAATCAGAGAAGACTGGGGTTCATTCCGTGGTTCTGAAACCAAAACATCCTTTATTTGGGATGTTCGCGGGACATATCGGGTAACCGATTCGTTTTCAGTCACTGCACGGTACTTCCAAGCAGATTTCGGGTCTATGACTGGTACTGCGACACTTGGTCCAGACCTGGACCTCGGCGGCGGGGAACTTTTCCCGCTTGAAACATCATCCAAAACCTCCGGTTTTGGAGTGAATGTAACGTACTCTTTCTAGGTGAAGTGAGTGCGACAGGGCAGATTCTATACAGAATCTGCCCTTTTTCTATAGAGAGGCATACTTGATTTTCTGCATATAATGTGGTATTATATAAGTAGGTGCAGACAGTAATGTCTGCTTTTGACAATTTAGGAAAAAGGAGAGGGCGATGAAACGCTTTTACCAAGCAGCGGTTGCTGCAACATATCTCTTCGGAGGTATCGCTTCACCTGCGTTTGCTGGTGAAACGTACGACAGTGTACTCTCTGTCTTCATGAATGAAGCGCTGTTGAAGTGTTCAGACAGTAGCAAGGTGCGGCGAAATGTAAGAACCATTATGCAACACAAGGCGCTGTCGCCAACTGCTTGTATCAATAGCACCGACGGTTTTGTATCTTTGGATCAAGTCAAAGCATACAAGGCAACGGTAGGACTTTCGGATCAGAAGCAGGGCGTTGTTCCGCTTTCCTTGATGGACTGGGATGGCGATGTTGTCGTTGCTGGTCTACCTACTGATAGTGAAGCGTTTCGTCTCGGTATCCGAGTGGGTGATGTGGTTGAGAACGTTTCTGAAGAAAACAGGGAGGAAAGATGCCGCCCTAAATTCGAAGGTAAGAAACGACCTCGCCCCAAGGCAGCAGACAGAACTCGTTGCCTTTCTGGCTTGCAAGACAGAACTGTTGAGGTGGAATTCGAAGGTAAGGGGTCGTTCGACCTCATACGCGAATACCATGTAGCACCTTCCGTGTTTGCATATCGTGATGGGAACATGACATATGTGCGTGCCACTACTTTCACGACGGAGACGATAGACGACCTACTCTCTGCTGTAGAGACAGCAGACGTTGTTGTACTGGATCTTCGTGGAAACGAAGGTGGTGTTGTGACAGGAGTCGAAAAAGTTGGTGCAACTATGGTGCACAATCCTGAGGATACAATCCTAGTTGATCAACTTGTCGGCGGTCTCCAAAAAGTAATAACTGCTGAGGGTGCAGAAGAATACCTTGGAATGTTTACTGATAAAACCATCGCGGTTTTGACAGACGAAAACACTGCTTCAATTGCAGAAATAATTGCAGCCATGTTGCAGTCGCTTCGTAGTTCAGAAAGGCATGTCATGCTTTTTGGTCAGGAGACGTTTGGTAAGCGTACCAAACAAAAATGGTATAACGTTCCGAGTAAAGGTATTGCCAAAGCGACGTTTGCAGAGACTTTCACTCTCAAAGAGATTGAAAATCCTGAAAGACAGGACAGGATGATTTTGGCAAAGTTCAAGACAATTCCAGATGTTCTTGTCTCTGACTCTCGTGATTCCTTCGCAGAAACAGCGACTCGTGCTGACGCACAATACGTTGCTGCAGTAAACTGGATTCGTTCCCAGCGTCCTGCAGAGACCATTGTTGCTCTTGTCGAACACTAAAGTTCTTTCAAATCTATAAGACCATACGCTACGGCGTGTGGTCTTTTTCTGTGTCTGTGGGTAAGCAAATATCGCACAGATGCATTTAGACGTATACTTTATATATAGGTAACAGGCGTAAACTGTTTATCCACATAAAAGTATATATATGACACGTTTTTTAACATACTTTCTTAGTATTTTTATTAGCATCTTCATTTTTTCTGGTAGCACATATGCACAGGAAGAGGGAGTTCTTATCGCAGATGTAGATATTCAAAATGCACAGGTTATTGTTCAAGACAATAATGTTGCAGAAGTGTATTTTGACCTCACTGCCGGGAGTATGGCACAGTCTGGTATCAAATATGGTGTGCAGGTATGGAGTACCGAAGACATTCCAACACTCGTGCATGAGGTAACCTCTGACGAGGTGGTAAATCTTTCTATAAACGAGTCTGTACCTGTTGAAATATCTTTTCAAGTTCCTGAGTGGCTTGCGGGAAGTTACACACTCCAAGCAGTAAGTTTTAGCGCCGAAGGACTTCCTTTCTCTGCATCATTTGTTAGTGAATTGGAATTCTCTGGTACGGGAGAGTATATAGAGATTGTCCCAGGTTCTTGTGTGCTTATGGTGGATGGAGCAGTTTCTCCTGTTGAGGAAGTTACTATCATTGAGGATGAACAGAACGCATCATTTACGTGTTCTGTAGTGAGTCACTTTGCTGACCCTGTAGATGTTTCTGCTGCAACACTGGTATTTGAAGGTTCAACATTTGGAACGGGAGTAGGAGCTTTTCCAGAAGGTCGTACCCTCACATTTGAACCTGAAGAAGAAAAAGAGGTTTCCTTTGTGGTTCCAAAACAAACAACAGGAGGGGTCTATGAGCATAAAGTCTTCTTCGAGTATGAAAACATGATTGTGTCTAATCCTGTTTTCTATGCATATAGCACAAACATATTTGAAGCCACCATCCTTAATGTGACGACTGATAAACAGTCATACAAGAAAGGAGAGGAAATGCATGTGAATGTATTTGCTTCTGGAACAGAGGACGTGTTTGTAGACCTCGAAGTATTTGCTGCGGATGGAGACATATGTATCGAAGAGGGTGTGACACAGATGCTACCTGCAGGAGAGTTGGAAACAACATTCATTACACCAATTGCTACATCATGTGATGGGGCAGTAGTATCGGTAACACTTACGACAGATGAAGGAAGAGTGCTAGCAAGCACTGTTTCTGGTCTTGCTATGGAATCTGACGCCCCAATCTTCCCGTTGAAGGAAGTGGGAATAGGTATCGCAGTCGTTATTATTCTGATACTCGTATACCTTCTTATCTTCAGAAACAAGAAAGAGGAGGTTGTGACGGCAGGAGTACTATTCTTTGCATTCTTCCTGTTTGGAATAATGAGTGTTCCTACAAGTGCTGATGCGAAGACGTGGTCCAAGAATTTTGGAAACGTTACAATCACCATTGCAAATGCAAGTCTGAACAAATCTTCCTATACAGTAGGTAGTACAATACGAGCTGCTGCAAGTGGATATGCATATGGAACGTGTTGTGGTGCGCATGGAGGAGGTCCAATAGAGGTTTCAGTTTCGACTTCAGGCAGTTCAGGCTCATGGTCAGGAAGTGGCTCTGCGTCACTTCGTGCACCATCTTCAAATGGGTCATACAATGTGACTTTTTCAGCAGGGTGGTCTAATTGGATAGTGAATGGATCAATTGGGTATACCGTAACAGGAGCAACACCTGCTCCGAACGCAACACTTTCTGCAAGTCCGTCTTCTATTACAAGCGGAAGCAATTCCACACTCTCATGGAGTAGTTCCAACGCCACCTCATGTTCTGGAAGCGGCTCAGGCTTCAGCACTGGAGGCAGCACCTCAGGAACAGATGGTGTCTCTCCAAGTAGTACCACTACATATCGTGTTACCTGTACCGGACCTGGCGGCTCTGATTCTGCTTCTGCACGGGTGACGGTAAGTGCTGCAGCACCAAGTGCAAATCTTTCTGCAAGTCCGTCTTCTATTACAAGCGGAAATAGCAGTCGTCTTTCATGGAGTAGTTCCAATGCCACCTCATGTTCTGGAAGCGGCTTTAGCACTGGAGGAAATACTTCTGGATATCGATACGTAAGCCCCTCATCAACGACAAATTATTCTGTTACCTGTACCGGTTCTGGAGGAAGCGACAGTGACTCTGCACGGGTGACGGTAAGCACCCCATCCCCCTCCGTATCCCTCAGCGCATCACCAAGCACCATCAGTAGTGGTGGAAGCTCCACACTCTCATGG
>Ga0070726_10000275_pt1 | contig 75107 bp, 75 predicted proteins | sample tdAd471_FD_67275 | JGI IMG/M metagenome (GOLD analysis project Ga0070726, IMG submission 67275) | Marine sediment microbial communities from the Atlantic coast under amendment with organic carbon and nitrate - tdAd47.1 | ecosystem: Environmental > Aquatic > Marine > Coastal > Sediment | place...
CCGCAACTCGTGGATGTCCAGAATGCGCGGATCAGCCCGTGCGATATCGAGGATGGACTCCCGCTCCGTGTCTGGCAGCTCCCGGTCCATCAACTGGTCAGAGGCTTTCTTGGCAATTTCCCAGGACGTCCAGGCCAGCCAGAAGGCCACGCCCAGCGCCGCAATACCGTCCAGCCGGTCAAAGCCGAGGAAGACTGATCCGCCTATCCCGGCAATCACAGCCATATTGGCGCCGAGGTCGGAGAGGTAGTGGGCACGGTCGCCTTCGACAGCGACAGAACCCGCTTTCTTCAGAGCCTGGGTCTGCACATAGAGGAGACCGATGGTCAGGACGATGGAAAGCCCCATCACCCCCATGGCCCAACCGGATGCCTCGATCTCAACCGGGTTGAACGTGTGTTCAATCCCCTCGCGGAAAAGCAGGGTTGCGGATGCCGCCACCAGGATTGCCTGCAGAACCCCCGCAAACGCTTCCGCCTTGCCGTGCCCGAACCGGTGCTCATCATCAGCAGGCTCCGCAGCGTAGCGCACAGCGAAGAACACGGTGAGAGAGGCCGACAAGTCGAGAAAACTGTCCGCCAGCGAGGCCAGCAGCGCAACCGATCCGGACAGCCACCAGACGATCGCCTTGGTCACCACCAGAATACTGGCAACAGCCACGGAAGCGCGGGTCGCCACACCGGTGACGGCGCGCGCTTCCTGCGGCGTGATCCGGCCGGGGCCTGCGCCCTGATGTGCGTGATCGTGCGGCATGAAAACTCCTGCTTCGCTTAAAGCGGGCGTTGCGCGCCCGGTCAATCCGGCGCTTCCCTCGCGAGACAGGCTGCAATCCATTGCAGAGCGGGGCGCATCTGAATGTCTGTGACGACCTCCACCGGTCGAGCCGTGTCGTCCGGACGCATCAGCCCCGGAAATGCGCCGCCCTCGTCGAGCCGGACTTTCATCGTTCGGCTGGAGATGAATTCAGGCTCCGCCGCGACCGCAACTGCCAGCGCATCATGCGGAAAACAACCATCAATTCCCTCGAGCGCGCGATAGCGATCCATGTAGTGCTGATGCGCTCGGCGCAGGAAATCCGCCAGGCGGGACGGGGCCCGGTCGACCATTTCAGCCAGGCGCTGGCGACGCAGGCACACTTGGCGGCAGGCGTTCAGCGTGACCACCGTCAGGCGCGGCGCCAGGGCCAGAACCTGACGCGCAGCCTCCATATCCGACGAAAAGTTGAATTCCGATCCGCCCCGTCGCACTCGAGGTACGGTCAGCGCACCGCCCATCACGGCGATCCGGCCGATCCGCTCGAAGGCGGAGGGATAAGCCTGCAGGGCTTCCGCGAGATTGGTGAGCGGCCCGGTCATGATAATGGCGCCGTCTGATCCCTGTACGTCGGCAAACGCGGCCATGGCCTCAGCGACTCCGGCAATACCGCCGCCCACCACCGTTTCCTCTTCATAGGGCAATCGATGTCCCAGACTGGCTCCCCCCAGCCCGTCCTCTCCATGGATATCGCGGGCATTGACCCACACCCCGGAGAGCGGCTGGCTTGCCCCCACCAGAACCGGACACCTGTCGGCATCTGCGAGCGACTGCACCAGGGCGGCATTCCGGGCCGCCTTGCGGGCCGCGACATTCCCGGAGACAGTGGAAATGCCCTCCACCCGAACCGTCGGATCCCGGTAGGCGCAGGCCAGAGCCAGCGCATCATCCACACCGCCATCCGTGTCGATCCACAGACGAACGGGCGAGGCATTGGGTCGGGGAAACGTCATTTGCGGCTGGCCATCTGCAATAAATCGGGAAAGGATTGCCGCGCCTTTCGCCACCGAGCAAGCCCATGTCACTGATCCATCTTGTCGTTCTCGCCCTGGTCCAGGGCATCACCGAGTTTCTGCCGATCTCGTCGTCCGCGCATCTCATCCTTGCGCCTGACGTGCTCGGGGCCGAGGATCAGGGCCCGTTGATCGATGTCATGGCCCACGCCGGGACCCTGTTCGCCGTTCTCGCCTATTTCTGGCGCGACATCCGGGATGTTGCCCTGGGCAAGCTCGCACTCCTGACGGGGCGGATCACGCCTGGCGGGCGTCTGGCCCTGCTCGTTGCGGTCTCCTTGCCCCCCGTGATCATTGTAGCGGGTGGACTCTACGTCACCGGACTGGTGGATGCTCTGCGGTCACCCTGGGTGATTGCGATCTCCACGCTCGTCTTCGCCCTCCCGCTCTGGCTGGCGGACAGGTATGGCGCCCAGGAAAAGACGACGGACACCATGAGCTTCGGCGATGCGGCGCTGATCGGCATCGCGCAGCTCTTTGCCCTGATCCCCGGCGCGTCTCGCTCCGGCGTTACCATGACGGCCGGGCGCGCGCTCGGTTTGACCCGCAAGGAGAGCGCCCGCTTTTCCATGCTGATGTCGATCCCTGTCATCGCGGCCTTCGCGCTGATTTCGGTGATCGAACTTGCCGGCGCCGACGCAGCTCTGGGCCAGCTTCATGACGGGCTGATCGTGGCGGGACTGTCTTTCGTGGCCGCCCTCGCCGCCATTGCCGTCCTGATGCGCCTGGTCGAGGCGATCGGCTTCCTGCCGTTCGTCCTTTACCGGCTGGCGCTCGGTCTTGGCCTGATTGTCTGGATGACGCTCTAGGCTTCTTTCTCGTGGAACTGACCGTGACGACGGTAGCGGACCAGATAGGTCGGCACGATGGCCTCAACGGTTTCCGGAGCAATGCCCAGATCCGCCAGGGACTTCGCACCTTCAGACACGACATTGTCGCTGCGCAGCTGAACAAGCTGGTCGCGCGTCAGGAGGGGAGTGACGAAAGGCAGGATGGCCGCGAATTCGAAGAGCGTGCCGATCACCGTACCGATAGCGTAGGGCAGCGGCACCAGGAAGCGCGGACGATCCGTCTCCTCAAGGATGAACTCCATGAGCTCCTTGTAGGTGTAGATACCGGCACCACCGAGCTCATAGGTCTCGCCACGCGTCTCCTCGCGCTCGACACAGGCCAGAACCGCCTTCGCAACATCCCCGGCGAAAACCGGCTGGAAGCGCGTCTTGCCGCCACCGAAAAGCGGCAGAGCCGGCGCAAAGCGGGCCAGGGAGCCGAACATGTTGAAGAAACCGTCATCCGTACCGAAGACGACGGACGGTCGCACGATGGTGGCCCCCGGAATGGCGGCCTTCACAGCGGCCTCGCCTTCCGCTTTGGTCTGCGCGTAGCGTGAGGCGCTGTCCTTGGACGCGCCAATTGCGGACACCTGGATGAACCGGTCAATCCCGGCCGCAGCAGCCGCGTCGGCAACCGTCTTGGCGCCGATGGCATGCAGCCGGCTGAAGGTCTGGCGACCGCTCTCGCTCAGCACGCCGACAAGATTGATCACAGCGCTGGCGCCGTCGACGGCGCGCTCGACCGAGCTCGGCACCCGGATATTCGCCTGCACCAGTTGAACCTGTCCGACCACACCCATGACCCGCAGGTCCTGAGCGAGATGCGGGCGGCGCGTGGCAACGCGGACCCGGTAGCCGGCCTTGGCCAGGGCGCGAACAATGTGGCGGCCGAGGAAGCCGGAACCGCCGAAAACTGTGATGATCTCATCGCGAAGCATGGAGAATCTCCCGGGGAGAAAGTGGATCGACCCGGATAGATCAAAAAACCGGCCCGCTGTCCATGCGTTGATGCGCTTCAAGCGCAAGTCGGGAGCGCCCCGCCCCGGATCGACGCCCCTGGATCCGCGCGCAGACACGCACGCAATCCCGCGCACCGGCTCACACGCTGCAAAACCCTGCCGCAACGACACATGAAGCCGTTGACAGCATCGCTGCGCTTCTTTAGGAACCGCGCTCCTGACACCTGCCCAGGTGGCGGAATTGGTAGACGCGCTGGCTTCAGGTGCCAGTTCCCGCAAGGGAGTGGAAGTTCGAGTCTTCTCCTGGGCACCATCACTCCAAAACTCAAACGCACTTGCCCGAGCCGGTCACCTTCCAGGTGACGCGGTCGTTTGCGTGTGCGCTTGAGGTCGTCCGGACAAAACAGCGCCCGGCCGTGAGACACGACCGGGCGCCGGTGCACCTCCAATGTCGGTAAGAGGTGCGGGGTCTGTTTTTATGGTTGTGAGGCGGTGTTTACGAACCCGTCTGACCACCATTGCCGCGGACCTGGCGGATGCGGAAGCTGCCTTCCGAACCGGCCCGGAACTGGGCCTGGCAGTAGCCGTCTGCGGTCACGGTGAACGGGCATTCGAAATTGGTGTACTGCGTGCGCAGGGAAACCATCAGCGCGCCATTTTCCGGCACGTCATAGGAACAGGTCCCGCTCATGACGTCGGCGACGATGATACGACCGGTTCCATTGAAACCGTGGCCGCGTTCGCGGGAATTGATAACGTCGCCATCAGTCTGGCGCATCTGGCAGGACACGGCCCAGCCGCGCTCACCGAACATCTCGAGAATGGCGTCGTCGCGGACACCGGCGGATTGAGCGTTCGCGAAGCCAGTGAAAAAGACTGCACCTGCGAGGGATGCGGCGATCATGGTGTTCTGTTTTTTCATGTCACCCTCCTTGTTGTGATCATGTGTCTGTGAATTATGACACTTATGTTACACACGGATTTCCGACAGGTAAAGTCCGTATACTGTCTATTTTTATACGCACTTCAATTTCTATTTTTTCATTTTATAACCTGAACTTATGAGATATTTTGCGGATTTTCGTATTACCTTTCACGGAAGTTAACGGCCGATTTTACATATAATCGACACATAACATCCCGCCCCGGTGCCGCGCGTCTGCTGACTTGCCGATTGCCCCTGCGGGCCCGCGGCGCTAGGACGCTTGAAACAGCAAGGACGCGAAATGACAGTTCACTACCACAAGGGCGATCTGCCGGCCGATATCGATCTGGGCCCGCTGGTTGCGATTGACACCGAAACCCTGGGCCTCTCCCTGACCCGCGACAAGCTGTGCGTGGTCCAGCTTTCGTCCGGCGATGGCGATGCGCATGTGGTTCAGCTCGACCGCACCGCCTATGACTGTCCGAACCTGAAAGCGCTTCTGTCAAATCCGGACGTCGAGAAGATCCTGCATTTCGCGCGCTTCGATGTCGCCATGATCCAGACGTATCTGGGCGTCACCCTGGCGCCTGTCTTCTGCACGAAGATCGCATCGAAACTGTGCCGCACCTATACAGATCGCCACGGTCTGAAGGATGTGACGCGGGAGCTGGTCGGTGTCGACATGAACAAGCAGCAGCAAAGCTCGGACTGGGGCGCTGAAACGCTAAGCAAGGCGCAACTCGACTACGCGGCTTCCGACGTACTGCACCTGCACGTGCTCCGGGAGAAACTGAGCGCCATGCTGGAGCGCGAAGGCCGTCTGGAGATGGCACGTGCCTGCTTCGACTTTCTTCCTACGCGCGCCGCGCTGGACCTGGCAGGTTGGCCGGAAACCGATATTTTCGCTCATTCCTGATCGTCGTTTACCGCCCTGCGCCTTGAAATAGCCTGCAAAGGCTGGTCTTACTTCCATCGGATCCAACGGAGATCCCCCGGAGAATGAAAGCGTCATGAGCGTAGCAGCGTCGCACGGACTGGAGGCCCTCAAGCCTGCCGCACACGGCAGCTGGGAACCCCGACGCGTTCTGACTCTGTCGGCCGCCAGGCGCCGGACAGCGCTCGTTCGAGGCCTGCGCATCGGCTTTATCGTCGCGGCCATCGCTATCGTGCTCACGGTGATCATCCAGATGATCACGGGCAGCCTGCAGCCTGCGCCCGGCGCGCCGGAAGCTGTTGGCACGGATGTCCGCATGATCAATCCGCGCTTTTCCGGTCGGGACGAGAACCTCACCCCGTATGTTCTGACGGCCGATTCCGCCATTCGCCGGCGCGAAAGCGCCAATGGCCTGACCGATCTCAATCGGCCCCGACTGGTGTATGACTTCCTGTCCGAGAACGAGGGCGGCTCCAATGTCCTCGCCCAGACCGGCACCTATGACCCGGCCGAGCGCGTGCTCGACCTCGAAACCGACGTCAATTTCAGCACCTTCACCGGCTACCGGTTCGAAACCAGTCACGCCCGGATATTCCTGCGCGAAGAGCGGGCCCTCGGCGACCAGCCGGTGACGGGGAATGGCCCGATGGGCCAGATCCGCGCTGACCGGTTTGAAATCCGCGAGTCCGGTGACCATGTGATTTTTGAAGGACGTGTCAGCGCTCGTATCGTACAAGACCGAACACGGCCCGACGCCCGACCAGGAGAAGAGTGATGCGCGCCCCAGTCCTGTCCCTGCTAATGCTGGGCATCCTGACGAGTCTGAGCAGCCCGGCCGCCGCACAGATCGGCGACTCATCCCTGCCGCTGGATATCGAAGCGGACCATGTCGACGTTCTGGATGCGGAAAAGCGCATCATCTGGCGCGGTAATGTCCACGCCAGCCAGGGCGATTCCAGCCTCCACGCCAACCGTATCGAAGTGTACTACACAGGCGTCGAAGGTGGTGAAGGCTGGGGCGATATCGACCGGATCGAAGCCTTCGAGGACGTGCACTACGTCACCCCTGCCCAGCGTGCCCGCGGCGACCGGGGCGTCTATCTTCTGTCCGAGGAAACGATCACGCTCACCGGCGATGTCTGGATCACCCAGAACGAGAACACGATCTCCACCAACCGGTTTGTCACGGATCTGGTGACGGGCAATTCCAGTTTCGGCCAGGAAGGCGACGGCCAGCGTGTCCGCGCTGTTCTCATAAACGAGAATAATGGCGGCGACGAGCCGTCAAACCGGTAGCGGAGCAGGCAGGTCATGGCAGTGATGGACGATGCCCGCATAACCGAAGCCCAGACCGGGGCCAGCGACCGCTCGGCCTCAACCGGTCTTGTAGCGGACAAGCTGGGAAAGGCCTACGCCAAGCGCCCGGTCGTCAAAGGCGTGTCAACCTCGCTGCAGCGCGGGGAAGTTGTCGGCCTGCTTGGCCCGAACGGCGCCGGCAAGACGACCTGTTTCTACATGATCACGGGTCTCGTGGAGGCCGATTACGGCCGCATTCTCCTGGACGGCGAGGATATCACCCGCCTGCCCATGTATCAGCGCGCCCGCCTCGGCATTGGTTATCTGCCGCAGGAAAAGTCGATCTTCCACGGGATGAGTGTTGAGGAAAACATCAAGGCCGTTGCCGAGATTGTGGAGCCGGACCGCGAGAAGCGGTCCGAACTCGTCGAGCAATTGCTCGAGGAATTGCGCATCTCGCACCTGCGCCATGCCCGCGCGCCGTCCCTGTCCGGTGGCGAGCGCCGCCGTGTCGAAATCGCCCGCGCCCTTGCGACTCGTCCGTCCTTCATGCTGCTTGACGAGCCCTTCGCGGGAATCGACCCGCTGGCGATCGCCGATATTCGTGACCTCATCCGCTTCCTGAAGGACCGGGGGATCGGCATTCTGATAACCGATCACAATGTCCGCGAAACGCTCGAAATCACTGATCGGGCAACGATTATCTACGAAGGGGAGGTCTTGTTCGAAGGCTCTCCCGACGAGATCCGCTCCGACCCGGATGTGAAGCGCGTTTATCTCGGAGAAAGCTTTTCCTGATTAACCTCTGCAGGAAACGTACCAAACAGAGGTTTTCATGGCTGGATTAATGCAGAAGCTGGACATGCGCCAGGGTCAATCCCTGGCGATGACTCCTCAGCTCCAGCAGGCCATCAAGCTGCTTCAGCTTTCCAATGTTGAGCTGGCCGAATTCGTTGAGGGCGAACTCGAGCGCAATCCGCTCCTGGAACGCGATGAGAGCGGCGAGAGCAGCGAATCTGATCGCACCGAATCAGATGGCGAGCCGCGTGAACTCGAACTCTCCGCACCGTCCAGCGATGCCAGCGACTCCATCGATGCCGATTCGGAGATGATCCACGGCGATGATTCGCGCGCTGACATGATGGAAAGCTCCTCGACGCCAGAGGCTGCGGATGCCGTTGGTGCCGGCAGCACAAACTGGACCCCGTCCGGCAATGGCGGTGGCGCCAGCGAAGACTACGACGCCATCGCCAACTCGACGCGCGAAATCTCCCTCGCCGAACATCTTCACGACCAGCTTGCCACGGCAACCTCCGACCCGATCGACCGCATGATCGGCGCTCACCTCATCGATCTCGCTGATGATGACGGCTATCTGCGCACCGACCTGGAAGAGGTATCGACCCGCCTGGGCCTCGAGCGGGCCCGCGTTGAAGCTGTCCTGGAACTGACCCAGTCCTTCGAACCGTCCGGTGTGATGGCGCGGGATCTGGGCGAATGCCTGGCGCTGCAATTGCGCGAGAAAAACCGCCTCGACCCGGCCATGGCAGCCCTGTTGGACAATCTCGAGCGGCTCGCCAAGCACGAGTATGACATTCTCAAAGGCCTGTGCGGTGTCGACGGGGAAGACCTCCACGACATGATCATGGAGATTCGCGATCTCACCCCGAAACCGGGGCTGGCCTTTGGTTCTGACAGCGCCCGCGCCGTGGAACCGGATGTCTTTATCCGTCAGTCTCCCGATGGCAGCTGGCAGGTCGAGCTGAACTCAGAAACCCTGCCGCGCGTTCTGATGAACAATCGCTACTACAACGAGATCAGTTCCGCCGCCCGGACCGACACCGAGAAAACCTTCATCACCGAATGCAGCCAGAACGCCAGCTGGCTCATCAAGAGCCTCGACCAGCGCGCACGCACAATTCTCAAGGTCGCGAGTGAAATTGTTCGCCAGCAGGACATGTTCCTGGCCCATGGCGTCGCCTATCTGCGCCCGCTGAACCTGAAAACCGTGGCCGACGCGATCGGCATGCACGAGTCGACAGTCAGCCGCGTCACCTCGAACAAATATGTCTCCACACCGCGCGGCATGTTCGAACTGAAATACTTCTTCACTTCTGCCATCCCGTCCGCAGGTGGCGGGGAAGCGCACTCCGCCGAAGCTGTCCGCCATCGGATCAAAACGCTGATCGGCCAGGAAACCGCTGACTCCGTCCTCTCCGATGACAAGATCGTTGAACTTTTACGGGATGAGGGGATTGAAATCGCACGCCGGACTGTGGCCAAATACCGGGAGGCGCTCAATATCCCCTCTTCGGTCCAGCGCCGCCGCATTCTCAAGCGCGCTGGGTAGGGATCGCGATTCTGCGAGCGCCTGCGCGGAGTTGCGAGAGCGGCCCAAACCCGCCCTGAAACATTGCGGACAAGGTCATTGACTCACCGCCCCCCGCGCGAATAGGTTCCGCCCGCTTTCCGGAGAGGGGCGGAGCAGATCGTAAACGCCTCACGGGCTGGTGTATGGCCAGCGGGAAGGAGCGCATGCATATTCAAGTTGTCAGCAAAGGCATCGATGTCAGCGACGCACTGCGGGAGCAGATCCTGGGACGCGTCGAAGATGGTGTTTCGAAATACTTCAACCGTCCGGGGGAAGCCTATGTCGCGATTTCGCGCGAAGGCGTCGGTTTCCGGGTCGATTGTTCGCTTCACCTTCCCTCCGGCATGATGCTGCAGGCGCACGGCGAAGCCGAGGACGCCTATAAAGCTGCCGATGAAACGATGATCCGCCTCGAGAAGCGGCTGCGCCGTTACAAGCGGAAGCTCAAGAACCACCATGCGGAGAACAAGTCCGAACTTCCGGCGGAAGCCCTGCCTTTCCTCATTCTGAAAGGCTCGCGCGACAGCTGGAATGATGATGATAACGATGATGAGGCCGACCTCGCCGTAAACGGCGCCCCGGAACCAATCGTGATCGCCGAGAAAGCCGGCGAAATGCGAACGATGACGGTGGGCATGGCATCGCTTGAACTCGATGCCGCAGATTCGCCCTTTATCATCTTCAAGAATGCCGCCAATGGCAGCCTGAACATCGTATACAGGCGGCCCGACGGTAATATTGGCTGGGTCGACCCGTCCCGTAGCGAGCAGGCACAGCCAGCCTAGAGGGTTTGAAGAGTACACATGGCGTTAAGCGATTTGATTCCCGGCAACGGGGTGGCCCTGGAAATGGGCGCCTCCAGCCGCAAGCAGGTTTTGCAATCTCTTTCCGATCTGGCCGCCGATGCGACCGGGCTCCAGGCGCGTACGATTTTCGACGCGGTCCTGCAGCGCGAGCGCCTGGGTTCGACCGGTGTCGGGCAGGGTGTTGCCATCCCGCACGCGCGGCTGGCCGGGATCGATCGTGTCCAGGGCTTCTTCGCCCGCCTGCGTACGCCGGTGGATTTTGAGGCGATTGACGGTCGCCCGACCGACCTCGTCTTTCTCCTCCTGGCACCGGAAAACTCAGGCGCCGAGCACCTCAAGGCCCTCGCCCGTGTCTCGCGCCTCTTCCGCCGTGAGGACATCCGTCAGCGCCTGCGCGCTGCCCCGGATATCGATGCCGTTCACGCCATTCTCGCCGGCGAACCCAAATCCGACGCCGCCTAGAGGCTTAACGCACCGCTCATCTGCTGTTCAGCTGATGGAAGGCTCAATCTGCCCATTCACATGGACGGAGCCTTCTCATGTCACGCCTTCTGCTCGCCGCCGGTTGTGCGGCTCTTCTGTCTGTTTCCGCCTTCGCCCAGTCTGGCACCGCTGACCTCGCGGCGGCCGCCGAGACCGGCGATGCCGCTGCCGCCTTCGAGTACGGCTACGCCCTGACCTTTCCGGACAGCGATGATCCCGACTATGAAACCGGTCGCTACTGGCTTGCCCGCGCGGCCGACGAGGGCCTGAGCGATGCAAACTTTTCCCTCGGCATTGTCTATGCAGACGGCCTTGGGACCGCGGCTGATCTCGACCGCGCCCGGGCCTTTTTCGAACTGGCCTGGATGGATGGGCACGTCTCCGCGGGCTTCGCGCTTGCCGAACTGCTGATCTACGAATTTCCGGACAACGCCCAAAACGGTCTCGACATTCTGGAGGGGCTGGCGGAACGCCCCGAGGAAGCTGCCGCGGCACATCTGCTCATGGCCGAGGCCCGCCTCTTCACCTCCGAGGATTTGCTCAACGAACAGGCGGCGCTCGACCACGCACGACAGGCCCTGGCCGCGAACCCGTCACTGTCCGGCGCCTGGTTCATACTCGGCATCGGCGAAATGGAAGGATTTGACGGCACCCCGGATCCGCAAGCCGCCCGGCAAGCCTGGCAGAACGGTGCCGAGGGCGGGGATGTGTCCTCCATGATGGCGCTCGCCTATGCGCTCGAGAATGGTGAAGGTGGCGATGCCGACCCGGTTGAGGCACTCGCGCTCCTTCAAACCGCCGCGGCTCTCGGCGATGTCGATGCAGCCGAGGAGGCTGCCCGTCTGGAGAACGACCTGGATCCCGCGCAACGCCTGGCAGCCCGCGCACGCGCCGACACACTTCTCGCCGGCCTCTGATCTCGACTTCGGACAAAGAAAAACCCCGCCGTTTCCGGCGGGGTTTGACTTGGTGGAGCTAAGCGGAATCGAACCGCTGACCTCTTGAATGCCATTCAAGCGCTCTCCCAACTGAGCTATAGCCCCGAAACTCGGTCCGGCTGCAAGGTTGGGCGGGCAGCCGAGAGGCGCGGAACCTAGTCCCGGATCGTATCCGGATCAAGCCCGCAATGCTGTCTTTGACAGCGCCTAGAGATCTTCTTCCTTCTCGATGTTGAAGTCGCCGAAATCATCGTCGTCCTCGTCATCGATCAGCACGGTGGTATTGTCGTCCTCGTCGTCATCATCGTCGAGGTCGTCTTCCTCAAAATCATCACCGATATCATCGCTCAGACCCGACCCCTCATCGGCGTCGTCATCATCGCTGTCGGGCGTTTCATTGGCCGCCTCGTCGACTTCAGAGACGTCATCAGCCTCGTCCTCGTACCCGTCCGGCTCTTCCGGCTTCTCAGCCTTCTTTTCCTCGGGCTCCTCCGCCGGCTTGCTGGCAGGGGCGGGCGCACGGCGAACCAGTTCTTCAGGATCGAACTCGGTCTCGCACTTCGGGCAGCGCGCGGGCTGGCGGCCCAGGTCGTAGAATTTGGCAGCGCAGCTCGGACAGGTGCGCTTCGTTCCAAGATCAGCTTTGGCCATGACTTCCCTTCACAACCGCTCTTCGTTTCGGCGGGTCCCGTTGCCACGATCACCGCGCTCTGTCAAAACCTGAACGCCGTGATGTCACCTCAATTCTTGCGTTTTCCTTGATGACCCAAAATCCCCCCCGCCTGCAAGGGCCTTTTCTGTCCCGAAATTCAGCGTCCTTGAAAGGCCGGATTGCCGCGCCCGGCGACAAGTCCGTTTCCCACAGAGCCTTTATTTTTGGGGCGCTTGCGAACGGTAACACGCGCGTGAGCGGCCTCCTGGAGAGCGATGACGTGCTGAATACGGGCCGCGCGATGCAGGCCTTGGGCGCAGCTGTAAAAAATGAGCCCGATGGCAGCTGGTCCATCACCGGATGCGGTGGAAAATTCGAATCACCTTCCGAGGATCTCGACTTCGGAAATGCCGGCACCGGCGTTCGGCTTGTGATGGGCCTCGTCGCGGGTGCCGGTATCGGTGGTCGCTTTGTCGGCGATGAGAGCCTCAGCGGCCGCCCGATGCGACGCGTCACCGACCCGCTCAGCGATATGGGCGCGGACATCGAGACTACGGACGGGCGTCTGCCGGTCGTCATCACGCCCTCGCGCCTCGACGGCATGTCCTACACCCCGCCCATTGCCTCGGCCCAGGTGAAGTCCGCCATCCTGCTCGCCGGGCTTGGCGCGCAGGGTGAGACGGAAGTCATCGAACCGGTTCCCACCCGCGATCATACCGAAACCATGCTGAAACTCTTCGGCGGCCAGCTCGATATCACGCGCCAGGGCGAGGCAACGCAGATCCGTCTCACCGGACCGCAAACGCTGACGGCTGCCGATATCCAGGTGCCCGGCGATCCGTCCTCCGCCGCTTTCGCGACGATCGCCGCCCTCATCACACCCGGATCGGACATCGAAATCACCGGCATCATGGACAACCCGGCCCGCACCGGTCTCTACACGACGCTGAAGGAGATGGGTGCCGATATCGAGATGACACCGGGCCCGGACATGTCCGGAGAGAAAACCTTCGACCTGCGTGTACGCTACAGCGCTCTCAGCGGTATCGAAGTCCCGGCTGAGCGCGCCCCATCCATGATCGATGAATACCCTGTGCTCTCCGTCGCGGCGGCCTTCGCCTCGGGCACCACCTACATGCCCGGCCTCGCCGAGCTGCGTGCCAAGGAAAGCGACAGGCTGGCCGGGACCGCCGCCCTGCTCGCGGCCAATGGCGTGGTCGTGGAAGCCGATGTCGACAGCCTCACCATTCATGGCGGGCCCGTGCCCGGCGGTGGGGAAATCGAGACCCACCACGATCACCGCCTCGCCATGAGCGCGCTCGTGCTCGGCCTGGCCGCACAGGCTCCGGTGACAATCGATGATGCCTCGATGATCGCGACCAGCTATCCCGACTTCTTCGTCCACATGGAAAGCCTGGGCGCGAAAATGGAGCCGCTTGCATGATCATCGCCGTCGACGGCCCCCTCGCGTCGGGCAAGGGCACCATCGCGCGTGCACTCGCTGCGCATTTTGGCCTGCCCTATCTGGACACGGGATCGCTGTACCGGGCGACGGCCCTCGCGGTTCTGGATTCCGGTGCCGATCCGGAGGATGAAGCCGCCGCGGCCGAAGCCGCCCGGTCGGTGGATCCATCAGCCATCGACGAGACGCGCATTCGCACCGCCGAGGCCGGCGCCGTGGCCTCCCGTGTCGCGGTACTTCCCGCCGTCCGCCAGGCCCTTTTCGACGTCCAGCGTCGGTTTGCCGAACAGGATGGCGGTGCCATTCTGGACGGTCGCGATATCGGCACGGTGATCTGCCCGGATGCTGACGTGAAGCTCTTCATTCTCGCGACGCCGGAGACACGGGCGCGCCGCCGCTGGCAGGAACTCTCCGCCAAGGGTGACGCGATCACCTATGAGGAGATGCTCGCCCAGACCCTTGAACGCGACGCCCGTGACGCGGCCAGGAAGGACGCGCCGATGCAGGCGGCAAAGGATGCGAGCTTGCTTGATACGACGTCCTTGAGTATAGACGCCGCCGTTGCGGAAGCTATCCGGATTGTGGAAAAGTCTCAAAAGACCTGACACTTCCGAGGCTACCCGACAGTTGAATCCGGGTTCCCGACTGGACGTTCCGCAACTCGAACGAGGTGCGGACTTTCAGGTCTGGTGCCTTTGTATAAACACTAACCGGCTGATTTTTCAGCCAAACATGTAGCGCGCCTGCAGCCGACCTGGCTGACTCAGAGATAGGGGCGTGCTGCTCTGGAGCAACCTTTTTAATGTCTACCGAAACTCTCACCCCGACGACTGATGATTTTGCCGCCATGCTGGAGGCAAGCCTCGCCGGACGCGATCTGGCTGAAGGCCAGGTCGTCAAGGGCAATGTAACTGCCATCGAAAACGACGTTGTGGTCGTTGATGTTGGTCTCAAGACCGAAGGCCGCATCCCGATGCGCGAGTTCACGGGCCCGGGTTCTGAAGCCCCGTCCGTGGGTGACGAAGTCGAAGTCTACCTTGAGCGCATCGAAAACGCGCTCGGTGACGCCATCCTGTCGCGCGACAAGGCTCGCCGCGAGGAAAGCTGGGACCGCCTCGAGAAGTCTTTCGAGAAGAAGGAGCCGGTCAACGGTGCCATCGTCGGTCGCGTCAAAGGCGGTTTCACCGTCGATCTCGGCGGCGCCTCGGCCTTCCTGCCGGGCTCCCAGGTCGATATCCGCCCGGTTCGCGACGTGGGCCCGCTGATGAACCAGGAACAGCCGTTCGCCATCCTCAAGATGGACCGTCCGCGCGGCAATATCGTTGTTTCCCGCCGTGCCGTCCTCGAAGAGAGCCGTGCCGAGCAGCGCGCTGAACTCGTGGGTCAGCTGGCTGAGGGCGAAGCTCGTGAAGGCGTCGTCAAGAACATCACCGATTACGGTGCATTCGTTGATCTCGGCGGCATTGACGGCCTGCTGCACGTCACCGACATGTCCTGGAGCCGCGTCGGCCACCCGTCCGAGGTTGTCGAAGTCGGCCAGACGGTTTCCGTCCAGATCATCAAGATCAACAAGGAAACCCAGCGCATCTCCCTCGGCATGAAACAACTCATGTCCGATCCGTGGGATGGCGTTGCTGCGAAATACCCGGTCGGCGCCACCTTCGAAGGTCGCGTCACCAATATCGCGGAATACGGTGCCTTCGTTGAACTGGAAGAGGGCGTTGAAGGCCTCGTCCACGTCTCCGAAATGTCCTGGACCAAGAAGAACGTTCACCCGGGCAAGATCCTGTCTACATCCCAGGAAGTTCAGGTCATGGTCCTCGATGTCGACGCCGACAAGCGCCGCATCTCCCTGGGCGTGAAGCAGACCCAGCGCAATCCGTGGGAAGTCTTCGCAGAGACCCATCCGTCCGGTGCCACCATTTCCGGCGAGATCAAGAACATCACCGAATTCGGTCTGTTCATCGGCCTGGAAGGCGATATCGACGGCATGGTCCACCTCTCCGACATCTCCTGGGAGAAGTCCGGCGAGGAAGCCATGGAAGGCTTCAAGAAGGGCGACGTCGTTGAGGCGAAAGTCCTGGACGTTGACGTCGAGAAAGAGCGCGTCTCTCTCGGCATCAAGCAGCTCGGCGGCGATCCGATGGACGGCTCCGGCTTCAACCGCAATGACACCGTCACCTGTACGGTCACGGAAGTGACCTCCGGCGGTATCGAAGTGACCTTCGGCGACGACGGCACGGTGAAGTCCTTCATCCGCAAGTCCGACCTGTCCCGCGATCGTGCGGAACAGCGTCCGGAACGCTTCGCCGTCGGCGACAAGGTCGATGCCCGCATCACCAATGTCGACAAGGCATCCCGCCGCGTTTCCCTCTCGATCAAGGCGCTGGAAATCGCCGACGAGCGTGAGGCGGTCGAGCAGTATGGCTCCTCCGACGCCGGCGCGTCCCTGGGTGACATCCTGGGTGCGGCCCTGCGCGAGAACGACGGCGACGACAAGTCCTAAGTCTCGACAGGCTAAGCCATAAAAAATGCAGCGGCCGGGGTTCTGCCTCGGCCGCTTTTTTTTGATTCCGCATTGACGGCCCTCCCTGCAACGGGCAGTTTTAACTCCACAATTTACGGAGGCAGGGCATGATCAAATCCGAACTGATCGATCGCTTGGCTGAGGCCAACCCGCATCTTTATCATCGCGATGTGGAGCGTGTGGTGAACACCGTGCTCGACGGGATCACCGAGGCACTGGCCCGCGGCGAACGTGTAGAACTCCGTGGATTTGGAGCCTTTTCGGTCCGTCGCCGCCCGGCCCGGACCGGTCGCAACCCGCGCACCGGTGAAAGCGTGTCCGTCAAGGAAAAGCACGTACCTTTCTTCAAGACAGGCAAGGAATTGCGCGAGCGCGTCGACGCCTCTCGTGAAACGGTTCCTGAGCTCGTTTAACCCTTCCCTTTAAGCCCTGCTTAATCGGATCCGCCGAAACTGTCGCCCATGAGTTCTGTGGGTGCCATTTCCGGTTCCGCGTACCAGCCCTATGCAACCGCATGGGCGGGACAGGAAACTGCGCGCCCGAAATCCGGTGGCGGCTGCTCCAGTTGCGGCGGTGATGAATGCTCCGGCTGCGGCCCGAAAGCGGTCGCCGCGACCGACGAAACCAAGCGCGACGACCCGTTCCAGCTCTCGGACGATGAGCAAAAGGCGGTCAAGGAGCTCAAGGCCCGCGACCAGGAAGTCCGTGCTCACGAGCAGGCCCACAAGGCAGTGGGCGGCCAGTACACCGGTTCGATCAGCTATAATTACCAGAAAGGCCCGGATGGACGATCCTACGCCGTTGGTGGCGAAGTGCCCATCGATGCCAGTGAGATCCCGGGCGACCCTGCAGCCACGATCGAGAAGATGCGTGTCGTCAAGGCCGCCGCCCTCGCCCCGGCTGAACCGTCAGGACAAGACCGCAAGGTCGCGGCCCAGGCCGACGCCGCGGCCGCCAAGGCCCGCGCCGAGTTGAACGCCCAGCGGGATGAAGAACCCGACCCGAACGATCCCGAGACCCAGTTCTCGATGAGCGTGAACCAGCGACTGGCGGAAATGAAGCGGGAAGACGCCGAAGCCTCGGCAACGGGCGCGCCCGACACGTCCGGCCTCGCGGCCTACGCCGCCAACGCGTACAGCGTCGCCGCCTAGCGCGTACCGGCTCAGCCAGCCTTCCCTATACTTTGCGATTGTAGTCTCCCGTTTTCACGAGAAAGCGGAAGAGGTCTTCCAGGGCTTTGAAGAGGCGGGGAAGCCAACCTGCGCGGCTGTTTCGCGGGCGCAGGGCCTCAACGGGTGGCTGCTCATACATCCATTCATAGATTTTCATCCGACGACTCCATCATAAGCGGAGCCTTGTGATAGTGCGCAGAAGCGTCTTATATCCAACTAAATCTCAAGGGTCTGACATAAGCTACTTTTATGACTACTTTACTTCCTCCCATCCAGGCCATCCGGGTTTTCGAGACGGCAGCGCGGCTCGGCAACTTCACCCGCACCGGGGAAATGCTCGGCATGACGCAGGCTGCCGTGAGCTATCAGATCAAGCAGCTCGAAGACCGGCTGGGCTTTGCCCTGTTTGACCGCAAGCCGCGCCATGTCGAACTGACCGCGCGAGGCGCCCGCCTGGCCTCGGGGACAAGCGAAGCCTTCCGCCTGCTCGAACGCACGTTTGAGACCGTGCGGGCCGAGACGGACCGCATCCTGACCATCTCCTCCCTGCCGACTTTCGCCTCGAACTGGCTGGTCCCGCGTATCGGCTCTTTCCAGCTTGAGAATCCGGATCTCGCCGTCCGCATCGATGCCCGACCGGAACTGGTCGATATCCTGGCCGGAGACGCGGATATCGGTCTGCGCATCGGGTCCGGATACTGGGACGGGCTGGAATCTCGGCTGCTCTTCGAGGACCGGACGGCCCCCCTCATCCCGGCCCAGGCGGTGCGGACACATGGCCCGTTCAACACGCCCGAAGACCTCCTCAAGCTCCGCCTCTTCGGCCCGCTGCACTGGTGGCGCCACTGGATGGAGGAGTGCGGCGTCGACCCGGACCGCTTGCCCGCACGCCCGGCGCTGGAGCTGGAAACCCAGACGATGGAAATTTCCGCCGCGATTGCGTCCGGCGATGCCGCCGTGCTGGTCACTCCGCTCTATTTCGCCGAGCAGCTCGCCTCGGGTGCCCTCGTCCAGCCCTTCAAACATGAGAGCCGGCACACGCATTCCCACTATCTCGTCTACGACAAGCGTCGCCGCGACGAGCCAAAGATCAGGGCCTTCATCACCTGGATGCTCTTCCAGCCGATGGCCTTCTGTTTGAACCGCCCTCCGAAAGCCTTCCCGAAGGCGGGCGGGGCGGAGTCCTGATGCCCTTACCTTTTGATTGGGAGGATGCCCGGCAAAGCCGGGCGGACGAGGTGTCGCCGGAAGCGGAAAACGCAAATCGCCCCTTGCCGTGGAGCCTCTGAGGCGTACTAGTCACCCCGAAGCGAAGCGCAGGTTCCCATGCCCTCCATCGACATCAAATTCTGTGGCCTCAAAACCGGGCGGGACGTCGCCGCGGCGGTTGCAGCGGGCGCGCACTATACCGGCTATGTGATTTTCCCGCCTAGCCCGCGCCATGTCAGCCCGTCACTGGCGGGGGAGCTGGCGCACCTGGCGCAGGGCACTCAGACCGTCGCCGTGACGGTCAATCCGGACGACACCCTGCTCGCCCAGATCCGCGACGCCATGCAGCCGGACTGGATCCAGCTGCACGGATCAGAAACGCCCCAGCGTATCGAACAGGTCCGATCCTACGCAAAACAGGGCATTATCAAGGCCTTGCCGGTCGCCGAAGCGACGGATCTGGAGGCTGCAAAAGCCTATGACGGCGTCGCGGACATGCTGCTCTTCGACGCCAAACCTCCCAAGGGCGCGGACCGGCCGGGCGGCTGGGGTGCCACCTATGACTACGGGCTGCTGAAAAACCTGCATTTTTCTATTCCCTGGCTCTTGTCCGGCGGGCTGGAGCCTACCAATGTCTTGGCAGCTGTAACCGCATCGGGCGCCCGGGCCGTGGACGTATCCTCCGGGATCGAAAGCGCGCCCGGCGTGAAAGATGCTGCCCGCATGACTGCCTTTGCCAAGGCGCTTACCTGACCTGTCTGAAGGAGACTGCCATGAGCGATACCGCCTCTGTCGATACCCGACCGAATGCGCTCTCCGCCTGGCCGGATGCCCGGGGCCGGTTTGGCGAGTATGGCGGCCGCTTTGTCGCCGAGACGCTGATGCCGAACATTCTCGAGCTGGAAACGGCCTACGAGGATGCCAAGCGGGATGTCGAGTTCCGGCGGGAGATGGACGAGTTCCTGCGCGATTATGTCGGCAAGCCGAGCCCGATCTATTTCGCCGAACGCCTGACCGAGACCTTTGGCGGCGCCCAGGTCTGGTTCAAGCGCGACGAGCTGAACCATACGGGCAGCCACAAGATCAATAACTGCCTGGGCCAGGTGCTTCTTGCGCGGCGGATGGGAAAAACGCGGATTATCGCCGAGACCGGTGCCGGTCAGCACGGTGTCGCCACCGCGACCGTGGCGGCGCGCTTCGGTCTGCCCTGCACGGTCTTCATGGGCGCGACCGATGTCGCGCGCCAGGCCCCGAACGTGTTCCGGATGAAGCTGCTGGGTGCGGAAGTCGTGCCCGTCAGCTCTGGCACCGGCACGCTCAAGGATGCCATGAACGAGGCCCTGCGCGACTGGGTGACGAATGTGAAGGACACTTTCTACGTCATCGGCACGGTCGCAGGCCCGCATCCCTATCCAGCCATGGTGCGCGATTTCCAGTCCATTATCGGCAAGGAAGCGCGCGCCCAGATCAAGGAGCGCATCGGACGCCTTCCGGACGCTGCGGTAGCCTGCATTGGCGGCGGATCCAACGCGATGGGCCTCTTCCATCCCTTCATTGAGGATGAAGGCGTACGCCTGATCGGTGTCGAGGCGGCGGGTCACGGCATCGAGACCGGCAAGCATGCCGCCAGCCTCAAGGGCGGCGAGCCGGGCATTCTGCACGGCAACCGCACCTACCTCCTGCAGGACAAGGACGGCCAGATCATCGACGCCCACTCCATCTCGGCGGGGCTCGACTATCCCGGCATCGGTCCGGAACACGCCTTCCTGCACGACGCCAAGCGCGCCGAATACGTCTCCGCGACGGATGAGGAAGCGCTGGAGATGTTCCAGCTCTGCACCAAGCTGGAAGGCATCATCCCGGCCCTGGAACCCGCCCACGCCCTCGCCCGCGTCCGCGACCTCGCCAAGGAACTTGGCCCGGAGGGTGTCATCCTGATGAATATGTGCGGCCGCGGTGACAAGGACGTGCCGCAAGTGGCTGAGATGTTGGGGGTGGAGCTGTGAGACCGCTCTCGACAGCCCTGATCGCCTGCGCGGTGCTGGTCTCGGCCTGCGAGGACCGCCGCGTCGGACAGCCGGCCTTGCCCGGCATGCTGGACGTGGCCATCCCGCTCGGCGCGACGATCGAGCACTACGGGACACCCGAGGACGAGGATATGGTCCCGTCCACCCTCACCCAGTCCGGCGTGCTGATCGAGCATCACTGGATCACCTGGTTCACCGCCGACACGCCGACCGCCCACACCTTCCTGTATCGCCTGCAGGGTGAGCTGGAGGCCGAAGGCTGGGAAATCACCTTCAGCCCGGACATGGACGACAACCAGACCCAGGACTTCTGGGGTCGCGAAATACCCGGCCAGCCGCAGCATCTCGAAGACGTCGCCGTCGGAACCATCCAGGCCGGCGAAGGCGAATACCTGATCATGCTCTCGCATGGCCTGCGCACCCTGCCTGACGAGGACACGACAGACGAATGACCAACCGCCTCACCACACGTTTCAACGAGCTGGAAGCCTATGGGCGCCCGGGTTTTGTCGCCTACATGATGGCGGGCGATGGCGACAGCCAGGCCTTGCTCAATGCCCTGCCGGATGCCGGGGCGGATGTGATCGAGCTGGGCATGCCCTTTACCGATCCGATGGCGGACGGGGCTTCGATTCAGGCCTCCGCCCTGCGGGCGCTGGACGCCGGGATGACGCTGCAGGGCGTCTTCGCCCAGGCCGCGATCTTCCGCGAGCAGGACCAGGACACGCCCATCGTGCTGATGGGGTATGCCAACCCGGTCCACCATATGGGCTACGAGAATTTCGCCCGCCGGGCTGCCAAAGCGGGTGTTGACGGCCTTATCTGCGTCGACATCCCGCCGGAAGAGGACGCGGAATTGCGCACGGCGCTGGACGCTCACGGCATCGCGCTCATCCGTCTCGCCACGCCGACGACGGACGACAAGCGACTGGCAACAGTGGTCGAAAACACCTCGGGCTTCGTTTATTACGTTTCCACGACGGGTGTGACCGGTGCCGCTTCAGGCGTCGCCACCGAGGTCGGGGATGCCGTGGCGCGGGTGAAAGCCGCCAGCGGGTTGCCGGTCGCAGTGGGCTTCGGGGTCCGCACCCCTGAACAGGCAAAGTCGATCGCCGAGCGCGCTGACGCGGTGGTGGTCGGGTCTGCCATTGTCGACGCCATGCATGAGGGCGGAGTTGCCGCGGCCACGCAGTTGGTCCAAACCCTCTCTGCAGCAGCGCACGGCGCGAAACGGTGAGTGAAGGCCGATGAAAGATCGGGACGCGGAAATGAACTGGTTGTCCAAGCTTACCCCTCCGGGGATGTCGAAAATCTTCTCCAAGCGGGATACGCCCGACAATCTCTGGGTCAAATGCCCGATTTCCGACGAGATGGTCTTCCACAAGGATCTGGAAGCCGGCCTCTTTGTGACCCCGGCGGGTCACCACATGCGCATCGGTCCGGCCTGGCGTTTCCAGTTCACCTTCGATGGTGACTATACCGAGCTCGGCACGCCGGAAGTCCCCAAGGACCCGCTGAAATTCAAGGACGACAAGCCCTACACCTCGCGCCTCACGGCGGCCCGCAAGAAAACCGGACGGGATGACGCGATGGCGATCGCCGTCGGCCAGATCGGTGGCGTGGAGACGGTCGTCCTCGTACAGAACTTTGCCTTCATGGGCGGCTCGCTCGGCATGGCCGCCGGCGAGAGCTTCATCAAGGCTGCCGAGGAAGCCCTGTCCCGTCGTGCCCCGCTCGTCGTCTTCACGGCTGCCGGGGGTGCGCGCATGCAGGAAGGCGCGCTGTCGCTGATGCAGATGCCGCGCACCACGATTGCAGTCGAGATGCTCAAGGATGCCGGCCTGCCCTATCTCGTCGTTCTCACCGACCCGACGACGGGTGGCGTCACAGCGTCCTATGCCATGCTGGGCGATGTTCATATTGCCGAGCCGGATGCGCTGATCGGTTTTGCCGGACCGCGCGTGATCGAGCAGACCATCCGCGAAAAACTCCCCGCCGGCTTCCAGCGTTCGGAATACCTGCTGGAAAAAGGCATGGTCGATAAAGTCGTGCATCGCCGCGATATTCCGGCTACTCTGGGACGCATGTTACGCGTGATGCTGAAACGACCTGCGTCGTCAGCGCCCGCCGCGCTGACCCCGCCCCCGGCCGACCACGTCCCGACCACGGACGACGGGGGTTCCCATTAGCACGCGCCGTCAGGCGATAGACGACGCGCTGGCGCGCCTTGCGCGCCTGCACCCCAAGAAGATTGACCTCTCCCTGGGCCGGCTCGAACGGCTCCTGGCCGCGCTCGGCAATCCTGAGCGCCAATTGCCGCCGACCATCCATGTGGCCGGGACCAACGGCAAGGGCTCAACCTGTGCCTACCTGGCCGAAATGGCGCGGGCCAAGGGTGAGCGGGTCCACATCTACACCTCGCCGCACCTGGTGAATTTCAACGAGCGCATCCTGCTCAATTCTCGCCCGGTCGATGACCAGACCCTGATCGAGGCCTTCGCGCGCTGCGAAGCCGCCAATTTCGGCGAGCCGATCACCTTTTTCGAAATCACCACCGCCGCCGCCTTCCTGCTCTTCTCCGAGCATCCGGCGGAGCGTCTGATCCTCGAGGTCGGGCTCGGCGGCCGGTATGACGCGACGAACGTCATCCCCGAACCGGTCCTGACGGTGGTCACACCCGTCAGTATGGATCACCAGGAATTCCTCGGGAAGGAAATCGAGGTCATCGCCCACGAGAAAGCGGGCATCGCCAAACCGGGCGTGCCCATGGTGCTGTCCCAGCAGGACCCTGCCGCCGAGGGCGTACTGCGCGATACGTCCGGGAAAGCCGGAGCCAGGGTGTATGTCTGGGGCGAAGACTACCGCGCCTACCCACAGCATGGCCGTCTCGTCTATGAGGACGAGAACCGGGTCTGGGACCTGCCCGCGCCCGGCCTTCTGGGACCGCACCAGTACGTGAATGCCGGCGCCGCCGCCGCTTGTGCTGCCATACTCGACTGGCCCGAAGAGGCCGTCTCCCAGGGAATCGAAAAAGCCAGATGGCCTGGGCGTCTACAGAGCATTACCGGTGGCCCGCTCGGTGAAATCGCCAAGCGCGCCCATGCCGAACTCTGGCTGGATGGCGGCCATAACGAAGCCGCCGCCATCGCCCTCGCCCACGCCTTCGCAGACATGGATGAGCGCGAGGAGCGCCCGCTCATCATCATCGCCGGCTTCTCTCCCAACAAGGACGTCAAAGCCTGGCTCAGCCAGTTCGCCGGCCTCGCCTGCCATGTCTACGCCGTCGAGTTTCATACCGGACGCGATCCGTCCGCCTCACCGGAGAAAATCGTCGAACTTTGCGAGGAATTGCACATCCGGGCGAACACGGCGGCAGGCCTGATCCAGGCTCTCAAAATGGCCGTCAAGGAACACCCGGCACCGCGTGTCCTGATTGGCGGATCGCTCTATCTGGCCGGGGAAGCCCTCGCCCTCGGCAACGTCCCGCCACATAAAACACCTGGCTAGTGAATTTTTTTGCATCCGTTTTCGCGGGCAGCGGCGTCTACTCTTCACAGGGACCAAATCTTGCCCGACGAGGGATGTGAGTATGAATTTGATTGTTACGGCGTTGGCTGCGGGCCTCGCCTTGAACGCGGCCGACCCGGCCCAGTCTGAAGACACTGTCGACCTGCACGCCTTGGCGACCTCCATCAACGAGACCATGCGCGCGCATCACTACAATCCGGAAGAGCTCGACTCGGACGCGTATCGCGCCATCGAAACCGCCACGCTGGAGCTGGCGGATACGGCCGACTCTGCGGACGCGTTTCGCGAAGGCTTCCAGGCGCTCTGGGCCGATGGCCCGTTTTCCCACGTCGTCCTGGCCCCGGCACAGGCCCCGGCTGATGCACTGGCCGCTCACCTGGACACGCTCCGCATCGGTGGTGGTGGCGCAACGCTGAGCTGGGAGGGCGATATCGCCATTCTCGACGTCAACACCATGATGGGGCTGGACACAATCGAGGAGATCGAGGCCGCCTACGCGGAGATCGACGCCCATGGCGCGGACGGGCTGATTATTGACCTGCGCGACAATGGGGGCGGCGCCTTCGCCGTAAAGCCTCTGGTCGAGCACGTCATCGCCGAACCGCTGGACGCCGGCGTGTTCGTCTCCCAACCTTGGAATGCCCGCATGGACCGCGCCCCGACGCTGGCAGATGCGCAGACCGTAGAACCCTGGCATGGCTGGTCGGTTCGCGCCTTCTGGGCCGATGTCCAGGTCAACGAGCTGACGCGAGTGCGCTTCGAACCGGCCCCTGAACACCGATATGATGGACCAGTCTATGTGCTGACCAACAGCAATACGGCGAGTGCCGCCGAAATGGCGGCCGACGCCCTCAAGGCGTCCGGACGCACCACCCTCCTCGGCGAGACGACGGAGGGCGCCATGCTGTCGCAGACGCTCTACGACATGCCGGGTGGCTTCCACCTCTTCCTGCCGGTCGCGGACTATTACTCGATCGCCCACGGGCGGATTGAAGGCACGGGTGTGACACCGGATGAGATGATGGATCCGGACGCAGCAATGCAGGTCGCGTTGAACCGGCTGTCCAGCCAATAGGGCAAAAGAAAACGGGCCCCGCATGCGGGGCCCGTTCAGTCTTCGTTACGAGAACCCGGCCTAGCCGATCGTCTCGTTGATCCATTCGGAAATCTTGCCCTTCGCCATCGCACCAATCTTGGTGGAGACGACCTGGCCGTCCTTGAAGATCATCAGGGTCGGAATGCCGCGAACACCGTACTTGCCCGGCGTCATCGGGTGGTCATCGATATTGACCTTGGCCACGGAAATCGCGTCGCCCATCTCTTCCGAGATTTCTTCCAGCGCCGGCGAAATCTGCTTACACGGGCCACACCACTCCGCCCAGAAATCCACGAGAACCGGACCGTTTGCTTCGAGGACGTCGGTTTCGAAGGAATCATCGCTGACCGCTTTGGTCGCCATGGGGCTACTCCTTTGTTCGGGACGCGCCCGTCAACCGGACGCCAGTGATGGGCAACGAGGTAAGGACACCGCGGCCTCTCGTCAAGGCAATGCACCCGTGAGGGCCTGTTCCATCTGCTCTGAAGGCAGTTCCATGAGGCAGGCTGCGTCCGTCCAGAGCAGCGCGCAGCGGACCTGCTTCTGCGGATGCAGGGCCTCAAGCAGGGCTTTGTAGGCCGCCATTTGTCCGAGATAGACGACAGGCACATCCGCGACGCGTTCCGGAGGTGGGCGGTTGGTCTTGTAATCAATGATCAGAACATCGTGATCGCGCACCAGAAGCCGGTCGACCTGGCCCCGCACGAAACTCCCCGGCGGCAGGCCCGGCGCCCAGCCCGAGAGCGAGACCTCCGCCCGGCTTCCCGGTCCGAAGAGCGGGGCGAAATCCGGGTGGTCGAGAATCCCCAGGGTTTCCGCCAGAATGGCCGCACGCATCCCGGCTTCGAGATCCGACTGGGCCGCGAGATACCGTTCTGCCGCATCACGTCTGGCGGTCTCGGACAAGGCCGGGAGGGTTTCCAGCAGTTTGTGAATCACCTCACCCCGGCGGAACCGATAGGCACCACGATCCCCCAGCGGCGAATAGACGGCCGGGTCGACCTCATCCTTCGCAATCAGGCTGGACGGCGTCACCGCGCGTGCCGAGGCGGAGTCGTCCGGCAAGTCCGCATCGAGCCAGTCGGGCCGCGGCGGTGTGACCTCTCCCGCGTGCTTGCCGGTTTCGACAGGCCCGGGCGGCGTCCCGAAACGCAGGCCCGTGTCGATCTCATCCAACTCGGCCGACAGAGGCGTCTCAAAGGTGCTCCAGCCCTCACCGCCCCACTGGCGAGCCAGCCGCGCGTGCCAGCTCGTTTCCTCGACCTTGCCACGCCCCGTTCCCTGCATCCAGCCACACACGATCAGACGGTCACGCGCACGGGTCAGGGCGACATAGAGCAGGCGATCATGTTCCGCGAGCGTCGCGAGGTCCTGCATCTCACGACGCATGGACAACAGGGCCGGATCTTCCTTCTTTCGCGGTGACCAGACCAGGCCCGCCCGGTCGTCGGTGAACAGACCTGCAGACTTGTGGCTGAGCGGAGAGCGAGTCGTGTCCGGCAGGATGATCACCGGACGCTCCAGCCCCTTGGAGGCATGCACGGTCATGATCTGGACCTCGTTGCGGTCCGTCGAGAGCTCGCGCTTGATGGCCATCTCTTCTGCGCCGACATGGGCGATGAAACGACCCAGCTGACTGCCCTCCCGACGCTCGAATTCAAGAGCCCGCGCGAGGAATTCCTCCGCCGGATCGCGGGCCTCTTCGCTGAGGCGGGCAAAGACACGGGTCCAGCGCGTCTCTCCGGTGACGCTGCGAGCGTTGAGGAAGCCGGCAAAGAGCGCATAGAGGCCGGTCGTCTCAGCCTGATCACGGAACCGCTTCAGCGCCTCGCGCGCTTCGGCGAAACGCGCATCCTCGGTCCGAAGGAGCGCCCGCCAGAGGCCGCCGCGATCGGTTGTTGGCCGCGCCTGGGCCAGATCCGTCAGCGCCGCATCATCGATCGGTGGTCGCCCGCCATCATCCGGATCAAAGAAGGGCGACTTCAACACTTCGGCCAGAGCCAGATCATCGCTTGAACTGACCGCGAAGCGTCCGAGGGCCAGCAGGTCCTTCACCACGGTCTGGTCGCGCAGGACCATACGGTCTGCCCCGGCCACAGGCACGCCTGCCAGCTTGAGCTGGCGGATCAGTTCTTCAAAGAACCCGCCGGTCCGGCGCCAGACCAGGATGCCGATATCTCGGGGCTCGACGGGGCGCTGGTGAAACCTGCCCCGGGATTCCTCCCAGACGGCATCACCGCGATCGAGCATGCCGCGCACCTCGCGCGCCAAAACCCGAGCCAGAACATCCCGCGCGCTACCGCGCGGCAGCGCGTCGAGGGGGTCGAAAATCGACTCCGGCTCCCGCTTCTCCGGTTGCGGCACTGCGGGCCAGAACTCGACACACCCTGGCGTGCCGGAACGGGCCGCCCGGTGGGTGCGATAGGCCGAGAAGGCGCGGGGGAGCTGTTCATTGGCAAATTTCTGTTCGGGCGCCTGGAATTGATAATCGGCAAAGGCCGTGTCGACCGCCGCGAGAACTTCCGGCGCGGAGCGGAAGGACACATCCAGCCCGGGACGGTGGAAATCCATCCCCGCCTCCTGCGTCAGCGCGTGCAACCGGTCGCCCTCAGCGATGAAACCCGCCGGGTCGGCACCCTGGAAGGAATAGATGGACTGCTTCTCATCACCGACAACAAAGAGCGAACGCGACCTCTCCTGTGCGCCTTCCCCGGCGAAGAACTCGGCGGTCAGACCGCGGATCATGTCCCATTGCCGCGGCGAGGTATCCTGCGCCTCGTCGATCAGCGCATGCGCCAGCGCGCCATCAAGCTTGTAGCCGACCCAGCCGGAGAACTCATTCTCGGGGCGGAGAAGGTCTCCGGCGAGCACGATGAGGTCATCAAAATCCAGCGCCCGGCGGGCGTCCCGATGGCGCTGGAGCGCCTTGAGGTAGGGCAAGGCCAAGGCGAGCGCTGCCCGGCTGTTGTCGAGAACCTGGATACTCCGGAGCGTGTCCCGAGCCGCCTCCAGCCGCTCGGCCTCAGCCTCCAGGAAGGGCCCAACTGACGGTGCCGCTTCCTTGACGGAGTTGGTCACCAGGTATTTCGGCCGCGGCCCGACCCCGCCCTCGTTGAAGAGCTTGGAGAGGTAGAGATTGAAAGCCTGGACGGGGTCGCGGCAGTCCAGGGCCTCAAGCAATACCTCGCCGCGACCGATATCCTTCACACTCCCCAGATCGACCAGAGCCCGGGCCGCAGCGCGCAACTCATCCTTCGGTGTCTCGGCCCAGACCTGCGCCTTGAACCCGGCGATTGTCAGGTCCCCGGCCACGCCCAGCGTGTCGGCCAGGGCCGTGATCATTGCTCCAGCCCCGTCCGACCGCGCTTCGACCTCGCGAAGGTGATGCCGGTTGGAGATCGCCCATTGAATGATCTGGCTGATGGCATCCGGTCCCCCCGCATCGAGCAGGGTCGCGATGACACTCCTTGGCAGATCCGGCAGGATGTCGCGACGGGCGAAGCCTTCGATTTCACGCGCCTGTTCGTCGTCCAGCGTCTCGAAACCCGGCATGGCGCCCGCCTCGAGCGGGAAGCGACGCAGCAGGCTTTCACAGAAGGCGTGGATGGTCTGGATCTTGAGGCCACCCGGCGTTTCCAGCGCCAGCGCAAAAAGACGGCGGGCCCGGGCCAGGGCGCCGGGCGCCGAGACATCCACCGTGTGGTTCGCCAATTCCTTCTTCAGCACTTCGTCAGAGGCGATGGACCATTTGCCCAGCCGTTCGAACAGGCGATCCTTCATCTCGGCCGCAGCGGCCTTGGTGTAGGTCACGCACAATATGCTGTCCGGTCGCGTGTCACGGAGAAGGATGTTGACGACGCGGTCCACCAGAACCCGTGTCTTCCCGGACCCGGCATTCGCCTCCACAAAAACGGAATAGTCCGGGTGCGCGGCGCTTTGTTGTGCCGCGCTGGCCGAGCTCGCGATTTCCGCATCGAACCGGCTCATGTGTCCTCTCCCTCGCCATCACTGGCCGCCAACGCCCACTCGCCGCGTCGGGCAAGGTGGTCGAAATCGCTGTAGTCATTACGGAACTTGGCCTTGGCCTGGGACAGGTAGGGCGTCTCCTCAAGGTCGTAGAGCGCGATCTGCTTCAAAAGATCATCCAGAGCGTCATCGGCAAGCTCGGTGGCGGACTTTCGACCACGGCTCGCCCCGTCAATCCGCCTCTCCTCCCCCGGATCCCGTCCGCCGGGAAGCTTGACATAGAGCAGCGCTGCCGGATCGGTCGCGGCGAGCGTTTCGCTACTGCCCTCCATGCGCAGAAGAGCGGCGGTCAGTGGCAATTGCGGATCGAACCCGACCGTGACTTCCTTGATCCCGGGAGCCCTGCCAGTCTTGTAATCCAGGATGTCGAAGCGGCCATCGGATTGCCGGTCAATGCGATCGGCGATCCCGCGCAGCGTCCAGGGGCCACCGGGCGTTTCCAGCGTCTTTTCGAGCCGGGTTTCCAGTGCTGCGATCGTGACACCGCGACCGCGTCGCTGCCGGTCCCAGTCGACCAGCCAGCGCGCGGCCCGGTCGAAGCGCTCGAGTTCAACGGGCAGGTCACTGGCTGCAAAGCCAGCCTCAAGCAAAGCCGGGCGGGCCGCGTTGACCAGCTGCTCGACAGCATCCTCGGGCAGGTCCTGACCCCACGCCTCGAGCCTGGCTTCGAGCACAGCGTGCAGCGCCGTCCCGCGTTCGCGCGCATTCGGCTCCATATCCGCCGGATCGAGTCGTCGCAGGCCGAGGACATGACGAGCGAAGATGGAATAGGCATCGCGGATCCAGACGCGGATTTCGGTGATCGAGAGACGACGAGGCCGCAGCGCCAAAGCCGGACGGGGCTCCGGGGCTGCCGCCGGTGTCGGCGGATGGGACGGAGCGTCCAGCGCCAGGGCAAGATTGGCATAGGGCAATCCGCCAGCCGTCAGGGCCTCGGTCGACCCCATCGCCCCGCTGACCAGCGTCTTGAGACGCCAGATCCAGCGCGAGGCCACGGTCGGTGCCCCTTCGGCTTTCTCGGCCCGCGTCAGGAAAACCTCGCCGGACGCAGCCAGCTGCGCGAAATCATGGGCGGCGAGACCATGACGCCGCTCGGGCACGCCAAGCTGGATGGCCTGACGCATGCCGCGCGACATCCAGGGATCCGCTCCCAGTCCCGCAGGCCAGACGCCCTCATTCAACCCGGCCAGAATCACTCGGTCAGCCTGGATCAGTCGGGCCTCCATCGGGCCCAGGATTTTCAGACGCGGGTGAACGCCCAGACGCGGTGGCACGCGGCGCGCCATGGCCATTTCCCGGAAGACGGCGGCATAGCCCGCCAGATCCATCTCGGGCAGCGCCTCGCTCTCCTCCAGGAGATCACGACAGAGCCCGGCCGCCGCCTCACCATCCTCCCCCGCCCAGACCCGGAGCGCGCCCTCGGTGTCCGGCGTTGAAGCCAGAGCCTCGGCGGCAAGGACATGGGCTTCCGCCCATTCACGCGCAGTGGCCGTCCCGCCTGCCATCAAACGCTCCAGCGCCGCTTCTTCGCGGTCCAGCACGACATCAATGATCTCGCGATCCGCGGGATGCAGACGCACATAGCGCCCATCAAGACGGTGACGCAGATCGGCAAATCCGCGGCCCGGCCGGACACCGCGCCAGGCCTCGGCTTCAGCCTTGGCCATCGCCGTGTGGACCGCACCGCGGGACCCGCCCGCCGTAAACAGAGGCGCCGCACAGAGACTGGACTGGGCCAACACACTGCCCGGGTCGAGCGCCACATCGAGCAGGCGAAGCAGGAAACTGCCCGCCGCACATTCATTGAGGGCTGCCCCCCCGGAATCATCGACCCGCACGCCGAAACGCGCCATCTCCGCAGAGACCCGCCGGGCCAGCCCGCGGTCCGGCGTCACCAGCATGGCGGTCGCGTCCGGCGTCTGCAGGGTCTCACGCATGAGGAGGGCGCAGCTCCTCGCCTCGGTCAGCGGGTCGGGCAGTTCGATCAGAGTGAGGTCCTGCAACCCGGATGCAAAGAATCCGGCCCCGTATTCCTTCTCCAGCACGGCAATGCGCGCCAGCCATTCATCGGTGGTGCTGGCCGGACGCAGAGCCTCGGCGACAACCTTGCGGCGCGCATGCCCGGTTTCCGCCTCGGAGGAGCCCGGCCATTGCGGAATGTCAGCCGGACGCACCTCGACGGCGTCGACGAAATCACGCATCGCCCACTGGGGGTGAGCATCGTCGATGTGCGCAAAGGCGCGTTCATCCATGTCCCAGTCGAAACCCGGCAGGACGACAGCCCCTTGCTCCAGTCCCGCGACGACCGTCATCAGCCTTTGCACGGCCGGAATAGACCCCGTCGAGCCGACGACGAAGACCGGGTGATCCGGCGGCGTTTGTGTCCAGCGTTCAGCGAGAGCATCGAGAATGCGAGAACGACGCTCGGCGCTGTCGATACCTCCGAGCTCATCCAGACGCTGCGGCCAGGCGGATTCGAGGATGGAGAGAAACTCGATGGCTTCGCGCCGGTCCTCCGGCAGGATCTCCGCCATGGTTTCGGCAAGCGGGGAGAGGTCGCGCACGCCTTCATTGGCGAGATCGTCCAGCAATTCACCCAATGGGCGCGCCAGCGCCATGGCACCCCCGAGGCCGATCGTCCGGCCCAGGGCGGCCTCCTTGGCGAGGATCAGCCGAGCCAGCTCGAACTGTCGACGGGCCGAGGACAGGGCGGGCGGAGCGATACCAGCGAGCTCACCAGGCTCGAAGGGCGGATCATCGACATCGATATCCCCGAGCGGCCGGATCATGGGCAAGAGCGCAACGCCGGCACCGGCCTGTTCGGCGAAGGCATCGCCGAGCGCCTTCGCCGCCCGCCGGGTCGGAACCAGGATGAGTGCGCGCGTCAGCGCATCCGGATCACTGTCGACGTCAAACGCCGCGCGGAGCGTGGACACGATGGAAGCGAGAAAGTCCCTGGCCGGAGCCAGGGTGAAGACGCGTGGCGCGGGCGTATCGAAGACGCGCGAACTCAAGACGTCAGGCGAGCCTCCGCCTCGTCGCGCGCGACCGGATCACCGACATGCATCCAGAAACTCTTCATGACGATGCCGTGCACGCGCCCCTGCGGGACAAGCTCGCGCCAGACGCGGGTCATGGAGAAGGGCTCTTCGGGGCGCCCTTTCATGATGGACGGATTGTGGATCTGCGTCCCGGCATAGGCGTAGGGCGCCCGCTCACGGTCGCCGCGCCAGTCGATGCGCCCATCCGCGTCCAGGAAGAAGTCCCCGGCCCCCGGAAAGCCCAGTGTCCGCTCCAGCGGCGCGAGCAGGAGGAGCACATCCATACGCTCCGGGTCCCAGGCGGCCCGCATGCGATCCAGCTCACGCTCGGCTTCGTCCACCCAGACCGCATCGATATTGGTGATGAAGATCGGATCATCGCCCAGAAGCGGCAGCGCCTTGACGATCCCGCCCCCGGTCTCCAGAGGCTGATCGCGCTCCTCCGAGACAAGGATGTCCGGCGCGCCCGTATGACGACCCAGATGCTCAACCATCTTGTCAGCGTAGTGGTGAACATTGACCACCGCCCGTTGGACACCCGCCGCAGCAAACCGGTCCAGCGCATAGTCCAGCAGTGTTTTCCCGGCGAGTTCGACCAGGGCTTTGGGGCGATCATTCGTGAGCGGACGCATCCGCGTGCCCAACCCGGCCGCCAGGGCCATACCGGTCTTGATCGCGATCACTTGTGTGCTTCCCTGAAGACAGACGGGGCGTGGCTCTTGGCCCAGTTCAACAGCGGCATCAGCGCGGGATGCTGAAGGTCCGCAACGAAGAGACGGGCGACATGGGGCAGCATGTCGAGATAGCGCGCCTTGCCGTCGCGCACCGCAAGACGGACGAAAATCCCGAGGATCTTGGCGTTGCGCTGAGCGCCGAGAACGGCATAGCCAGCATCGAACCCGGCAGCATTCTCGATCCCGGCTTTCTCGATAAATCGGGCCTTGAGGAGCGTTGGCAGCTTGCGGTCGACATTGCGGCGCGCATCTTCAAGGAGCGAGACGAGGTCATAGGCCGGATGACCCATCAGCGCGTCCTGGAAATCGATCAGGCCGACGCGGGCTTCACCCTCGCGGTCTTCCAGAAGCAGCAGGTTTTCGGCGTGGAAGTCCCGGAGAACCAGGCCCGGCGGGCAACAGTCCAGGCGCTTCAGGGCGACGTCCCAGAGTTCATCCCATTCCGCCTTCGCCACCTCTGAGACCGGTTCGCCTGCATGGCGCCCGAGGAACCACTCAAGGAAGAGATCGGCCTCAGCTTTCAGGGCAAACGCGTCATAGGCGAGCAGCGGCCAGGACTGACCCCGGCTTTCCAGGACCTGGGGGAAGCTCGAACGATATATCGCCGCCAGGACATCGACAGCCTGCGCGTAGAGCGTCCCCTCGTGATAATCGCCTTCAAGGATGCGCGCGAAGAGGTCATCACCGAGGTCTTCCAGGAGCAAGAACCCCGCATCGACATCGGCGTGGAGAATGCGCGGCGCGGAGAACCCTCGCTGGGTCAGCGCATCCGCCAGGCACACAAAGGCTGAAAGATTGGGACCGGCGAGGCGAGCGGTGGCATTGTAGCCAAGCGCCTGACGTTCCTCGGCCGAAGCCTCAGGCGGACAGGCCGGTGCCTCGGCTGCCGCGGGCGCATCCATCAGCATGGCACGCGCTTCATCGCGCTTGACCCGGTAATAGCTACGCGTCGAAGCGTCCCCGGCCAGCGGTTCCACTTCGCTCTCTCCCCAACCGGCAGCCTGCAGGAATTGCAGCCGCTCAGCCTCCCGTGCGGATGTCGTCAACGCGTTCCTCCCATGAACCGCGGCCCGTTAACCGGGCTCGCCTTGTCTTCGTTTCATCTCCGGGTTCAGCGGAGATGTCCACCTCAAGATGATCCACCGGGCAGGCGGCACCAAGTCGATCCGGCCATTCCACCAGGCAGATGGCGTCATCAAACGCGTCCTCGAGGCCGATTTCCTCCAGCTCACCCTCATCCTCGATCCGGTAGAGATCGGCGTGCCAGAGCTCGTCGCCCCCCTCCAGCGGGTAGGTCTGGACGATGGTGTAGGTCGGGCTGGGCGCGTCAGCGATCCCGGTCAGGGCCTCGATGACCGCGCGGGCGAGCGTCGTCTTGCCCATGCCCAGATCGCCCTGCAGCAGCACCGTATCGCCCGGCCGCAGGACCGAGGCGAGTGCCGTCCCGAGCTTCGCCGTGGTTGCGAGGTCAGGCAGTGAAATCGTTTGCGATTTGTCCATATCCAGCGATTAGCGAATGCCTCCGAACAGAACAAGCGGTGAGGCTGAATCTTGACTCCGACGTGAACGCTGTTCATTTCCGGGGAACGCAGCGGAGACGACCATGCCCAAGATTACGTATATCGAGCACAACGGAACCGAACACACGATCGATGTGGACACTGGCCTGACGGTCATGGAAGGCGCGGTTCGCAATCTGGTTCCCGGTATTGATGCCGATTGTGGCGGCGCCTGTGCCTGCGCGACCTGCCATGTCTATGTGGACCCGGCCTGGGCGGCCAAGACCGGCGCGCGCGAAGCGATGGAAGATTCCATGCTCGATTTTGCGGACAATGTGGAAGACACCTCCCGCCTGTCCTGCCAGATCAAGGTGACGGACGAGCTGGACGGCCTGATCGTCCGGATGCCGCAGCACCAGGGCTAGTCCCAGACAGAAAAACCGGCGCCAGGGCGCCGGTTTCCCGTTTCCGAATTATCGGTATCCCGAACTAGTCGGCGGTCACGTCCATCGAGGACATGATCTGCTCCACTTCGCCCGCAAGCCGGTCGTAGTAATGGCGCTCCGGTGCCATGAAGAAGATCAGGTGAAGGTCGTCGCCGGTCGGCAGGGCCGCGACCTCGCCCCGCACGTGCAGACCATTGGTCCAGTTGCCGGTCAGACCAAAGCGCAGACCATCCTGGCCGTCGATCATGGCCGGGCGGATGTCCATGGCCTCGACAGAGTTGTAGCCGACCATTTCGAGCGACTGGGTCACCATGTCGACAATGTCGAACTCGCTGCCGCCGGCAGCGTAGAGCGGCAATTCCTGACCGCGCGCGACCCGGACGAAGCCTTCGCCATCCGCCACCGTGATGAAGTGCAGACGGTTCAGCAGCATGCCATCCTGGGTCAGGAACTCGCCGCTCGTCGCCGGATTGATCTGGGACGGCCAGCGCGACCAGTCACTGCCCAGCGTCACCGTAAAGTCGGCTTCGGTCTGGAAAGCGCCTGCCGGAGCTTCGGTCGGAACCACGGCACAGCCCGCCAGCAGGCTCAGCGCGGTCGCAAGGATCGCGAGTTTTTTCATTGGACTTCCCCCTCGAGATTTTCAATCAGGCGCTCGACCAGCAGGCGGTCCCGCGCGTCCGGTGTCAGGTGCAAATAGTGGCGATAGGCTTCGGCCGCGTCGGCGGACCGTCCGGCCTGGCGATAGAGTTCCGCCATGCCACGATGGGCATCGGCAGGCATGTCTTCGTACTGGCTCGCGATCTGATACGCTTCGAGAGCAGCTTCGGCATCGCCCTCCTCGTCGCGCGCGGCCAGAACCCGCGCGCGCCCCGCATGGAGCACGCCGAGATGGGCGCCGCCTTCAATGCGACGATCAATCAGGAAGAGGCTGCTGCCCGTGTCGCGCATGGCGATATGGGCGTCCAGCCAGTCCTTGATGTGGGGCGCGATCGCTGTGTTGTAGCCATCGCTTCGAGGCTCGGCAGGTGCCATGTCGGTGATGGCGGAATTGAGGTCGTCGATCCGTCGCTGGATGATCGGGTGCGTCCGGTAGAGCCCCCGACGCGACTCCCGGCGAGCCCGCTCGTCGTCCTCTGACGCTTCCAGCTCGTCGAGCATGTTCGACCAGATCCGGGGTGCCGCAGACGGGTCCATGCCCGCATCGGCAATCATGCCGAGGCCGATCTGGTCCGCGTCCGATTCCAGGGAGCGTGAATATCCGAAAGCGCCTCCCGCGGCGAGCGCATAGCCGATCGAGCCCGCCGAACCGGAATAGCCTTGACCAATCGGCATGCCGCCGGATGCAGCAACACCGATCGCCAGGACACTGCCCAGCACCGCACCGGTAATGTTGGCATTCCGGTTGGCCTGATGCTGCTGAAGCGCGTGGTTCTCCAGGAAGTGCGCCATTTCATGACCCAGCACAAAGGCCAGCTCATCCCGGCTCATCACACGCAGGAGGAGGCCGGTATTCACAATCATCATGCCATTGGGCGCCATGACCGCGTTGAAGCCGGGATTGTCAGCAATATAGACGCGGACAGCGCTGCAATGTTCCGAGGCAATCTCGCAGATCAGCTCGCTGACATAAGCCGTGAGCGCCGGATCCTCGACAAGCCGTCCGGAGGCACGCAGGTCCGCCTCCATCTGGTCCATCTGATACCAGAAACTCGCCTCGGTCGTGTCGAGGGCCTGCGGCCGCTCGCCGACAACCCGCGGGGTCGTCCCCGTCGTTGCGCACCCGGCAAACAGCGCTGCGGCAGCCGTACTACAAATCAGTCGACGAAGAAGCACGGGTCTACCCGGCGTCCGTAACCGGAGAGAGCGCGAGATCCGACATGATCCGCGACACGATATTCGCGGACTCGGTCTCGTCGCGCGGATCGCCGAAGACCACAACATTCCGGTCAACAACGTCACCGGTATTGAGGTCGATCACCGTGCCGGCGGTCAGTCGGATATTCTGCGACGGCGGCGTGTAACCGGTCGCGACACCGATCATCACCTGCGTCATGAAGACACCGCCACTCTCGATCTGGGAATAGTGATCAATGAAGACCGCGTAGTCAGACCCGTAAGCCTCGCGCAACATGGCCGTGTCAGCGCCGAGGGAAATGTCGTAATTACTGCCCTGCTCGCCGCCCTTGTGCGGCAGGCGAAGATCAAGCGACTGGCTGACCACTTCATAGAGCAGCAGAAGCTGTTCCAGATCTTCATTCCGCTCAGCCGTCTCATCGAAACGGGTCACATCGTAACCCTGTTCGCCGATCTGGTTCTCGAAACCACCCCGCAGATTGAGCTTGGCTGCTTCTGTCCAGTCGGCGCGAACCTCCGCACCACCGGTGGTGATGAACACCACTTCGGCATTCGGCTCCATGACGAGGTAGTCCGGCTCGTCATTCTGAGCCAGAGACGGGCTTGCGACCGCGAGTGCGAGAAGCGCAGCCCCGGAGAGAGCACTAAACCTAAACATGTATTTCCCCCGATATCAGTCGGGAGTAAATTTGCTCAATTCCGCGTCGGCGTGCAAGGTCCAAATGGGCGGAATATCTATATTTTCAGTAAGTTCGATTCACACCGTCTCGGTGAGTTTCGCCGTCGTCGTGCCCATCAGGGCCAGCTCGGGCGGCACACCATCGCCGCGCGGTTCCAGCGGGAAGTGGCAGGACACATTCGTCCCCTTGCCCGGCTCGGACTGCAGCTCGACCCAGCCGCCATGGAGCTGGGCGATTTCCTTCACGAGAGCGAGACCAAGTCCGGCTCCACCGCGCTCACCACGGGAGAAGCGGTCAAACACGCGCGCCTGCTGTTCCGGCGAGATGCCCTCGCCGTCATCCTCGACCCAGAGCGTAATCTCCTCTTCGTCGCGGCGGGCACCGATGGTGATGTGACCACCCGGCTCGACATGACGCAGCGCGTTGGACAGCAGGTTCATGGAGACCTGTTTGATCCGGTTCCGGTCCGCCCGCAGCAGGCCCAACTCCGGATCCACCTTCGTCTCGAGTTTCACGGAGTTGTGCTCAGCCTTCGAAGCCAGCAGGCTGTGGGCCTCCTCGACGACCTCGGAGACCGCCACATCGCCGAGTTCGAGCTCGAGCTTGCCCGCATCGATCGCGGCAACGTCGAGGATGTCGTCGATCAGCTTGGCCAGATGCGACGAGGCCGACTGGATGGCCGACATCGGTTCCTTCTGACGATCGGTTAGCTCGCCGGCAAAGCCCTGGGCGAGCATGTCGGCATAGCCGCCAATCGTCGTCAGCGGCGTGCGGAGCTGATAGCTCACATGCTCGACGAACTCGGTCTTGATGCGCTCGGAGGTTTCCAGCGCCTCGGCGCGCTCGCGCAGGGCTTCCTCGATCCGGCGACTGTCGGTGACATCATCCCAGCAGATCAGCGTCGCCCCATCGGGCAGCGGGCGGGTGAGATAGGTCAGAACCTTGTCGTCCGACCGGCGCATCTCGCCCGTAACCTGCTTGCGGGCCTGCGGGCTCGGATCCGTGACCCGGCCCTTGATGTCCTTCCAGACACGGTCATCGGCAAACAGGGCCGCACAGCTCTCGGCAACCTCATCGAATTGCGGTTGTCCTTCCAGCGCCTCGGCACTGAAACCCCAGAGTTCCTCGAAAGCGTTGTTGTTCAGCTGCAGGCGACCGTCCGCCCCGAACACCGCAACGGCCTCGTGGAGCTTGTCGAGGGTCGCGCGCTGGACATTGATGAGCGTGTTGTAGCGGGCTTTAAGGGCCAGCTCGTCCGTGCGGTCCTCGAAGATCAGCATGACACCGCCGAGCGGGTGACGCTGGCGGGCGACGCGGAGAGTGCGACCATCGGGCAGGGGCCAGAGCTCGTCCGGCGTTTCGTCCGTCGGCGCGGCGTCGTAATGCGCCAGCTCCCGGGCCTTCCACTCGGCATAGTCCGCCTGCTCGGGCAGTAGACGCTTCTCGCGCATGCGGTCGAGCAAGGTCGCGTGCGCCGGACGCTCCGTGATCAGGGCATCGTCCAGCTTGAAGAGCGCGGAGAAGGCGCGATTGGCGAAACTCAGGCGCTTGGACCGGTCAAACACGACAACCGCCTCGGCCATGTGGTTGAGGGTCTCATCATGGGCGCGGCGGAAGCGAACCAGTTCGGCCTTGGCCTCCTCGGAGGCGGTCTGGTCGATGGCGATGCCGGCGACGCCTCCGGACACCGGGAAGACCAGGAATTCCATGGCCCGACGACGGCCATTCACCACAACAACGCGCGTTTCGGCCTGCGCCTGCGAGGAGGAGAGGGTCTTGGCGCTCTGCTCCTTGAGCGCCTCGTCCAGCAGGGTCTGTTTCTGCAGAACCTCGTCGAGCGTTTCGGCATCGACGGCGCGGATATAGATCGGGTTCGCCCATTCCAGACGACCGGAGGCATTCATCCGCCAGGCCGGGAACGGCGCGCGGCCGAGCATGTCGAGGAAGGCCATGGGGTCCTTGGACACCACACGGCGCGCTTCCTCGATACGACCCCGGGCACCGGATTCCTCAAGACCGCGGATCGTGGCGTCGGACAGCCAGACCACCAGCTGGGTTCCAGCCGCACGACCATCGACTTCAAGGAAGCGGCCACTCGGACCGATAATGGTGAGGGAGAAGGGGCGTCCCTGTTGCATCAGATCCTGGAAGCGTTTGCGCAGCGTGGTTTCTTCACCGCTGGCGGAGCGCGCCTCGTAATCGGCGAGGCCTTCCATGAGCACACCGGCCGGGTCGGGTCCGTCTGCAGCTTCAGCAAAGCGCAGCAGAGACGCCAACGCGACGGACGATCCGAAAATGCGCGGTTGGCCCCAGGCGGTTTCGCCTTCATCAAAGGGCGGCTCGTCCCAGACCAGTACCAGACCCGGATGCGCACCGAATACGCTGTCGGCCCGGGCAATACGGTCTTCCAGCTCACTCACACGGCGGCGCCAGATGGCCTGTGCAGCCCGCGCGCCCGCTGTCTTGTTGAACGCCCAAATGGCCACCAGAAGGCCAAACGCAATGGCCCCGACAGTCAGGAAAGCATTTAGGATCTGAAAGGTCTGTCCAGTCATGTGCATCGCCCTTGGCGCGGGGCTGCCCCAGTCACAATTAGCCCCTTGCGAATCACCATGATAGCGAGGTGGAAACGGCGGTGCACCGCTCGCGCCCTGAAATTTCTAAATAAGTTATTTCCAGCACGCGTGCAGACGGCAGATTTCCACGGCCCGCGCCCGCGCCTTCCCCGGAAAAAAGGGAGTCGACACAGGCGGTTGAATCTTGCGCTGCAGGACATCTGGCGCGACTGCAGGAAGCTGTGGAAAGTTAATGAAAGGTTAACGGCTAGCGGACCTGGACCTCGCCAGCCCGGAACTCGAACATCACCACGCAATTCTCGAGAATATCGACCCCGTCCAGCGGCTGGAACTGCCAGTCCGAGACAGCCCGTGTCGCAGCCCTGTCGAACACGCCATCCGGAACGGACCGCGCGACTCGGGCCCGGTGGACACTGCCATCGCCGTAGACATGGAAACGCACCACGACCCAACCCTGGCGTCCGCCAATATAAGCTCGACGCGGATATTCAGGCAGCCGGGCAGACACGGCAGCGAGCGTCGACCCGCGGCAATCTTCCGGGCCGATCAGGCGCGAAACATTCGGCGGCACGGGATAAACGTCGCGCGGGCGAAAGGGGCCGCGCTCGGTGTTTTCCGATGTCATTGGCAGGTCCGGCAGGCCCGGCATGTCTGGCAAGGACGCGCAGGACATCAGCCCAAGACCCGCAATGACGGCCATAACCCCGTGAAACCTGCTCATATTGTTTCCTCACACTACCGTAATCGGCCGATCCAGCCGCGGCGCTTGAATATTTTGTAAAAGGCTCTTTAAATTCTTCCACCAAGCCCGTTTGAACTAGTAGGATCATGCGTGGAGAGGGGCAACCGGCCCAGCAGCCTTCTGTGCTATGGTGGAAGCGCTGGGATGGGCGGTTTGATGTGAGGTGTCTGGTTAAATGTCATTGCTGCCGACTGCCCATGCCGGGCAATCCTTTGGAGCCCGCCGGGTCGATTATTTCACGGTTTCGGGTCAGGTTTCTGCGTCCGATGCGAACACGGGTCGCGTCACGGATCATGACGGTATCGAGCATGATGTTCGCCTGATCGAACCGTCCAGCGCCTTCGCGCCCGGCGACACGGCAACCATCCTGCGAATCCAGTCCGGCCCCAATCGCCGCTCCCGGCCTGTCGCAATCGTCAACCACTCCCGCGGCGTGTGGATGCGGGCCTCCCCGGATGCGACGGCGATCCTCGCCCGCTCCGGCGTGACGCGCACCTTCAACTGGTGGCTGGCCATGATCGCCCTGGTCCTGGTCGGCATCGCCGCCGTCTGGCCTACCGCCCACGTCTTCCTGACCGAGGTCAACGGCGCGATGATGGCCGACATTCCGGCCTGGGACGTCTTCGCACTCATCGGTGCACAATTCTCCAACCTCGCCGGCTGGCGACTGGAGACCGCCCTGCCCACAGGCATGGCGGACGGCCTGCGCGGCCTCGGCTTCGTACCGATGGAACAGCTGACCGAAATCACCCTGTTCACGGGCGCGGCTCTGCTCGGTTTCATCGCCTTCGCCTCTCGTGATTGGCGTCTTCTGTGGATCCCGGTGCTTGCCGGCTACACGCTTCTGGTCGGTGCCGTCCTGGGCGGCGCCGAACCGACCCTGATCACCATTGCAGCGGCCCTGCTCATTTTCATGGGCGGAGGACTGATCAACCGGATCCGCGATAATGGTCGTTTCAATTCCCGGGTCGAACGCCTTGCCGAGCACGTGCTGCGTCACCCGCCGCAGGAAGAGGTCCGCACCAGCGAAATCGCTGCCGCAGCGATGGTCGCCAGCGCGGCGGCTGCCGCAACGGCCGACAATACGGAAGACGCTGTAGACACAGCGTCCCCGGCTGAGACCGTCGCGCCGATGGAAGCGCGCGCCACCGATGCGCCAGTCGACGAGGCGGTGTCCGACACGGCACCGGCGTTGCCGGGCGAGACCGGCGAGGTCGTGGCCGACTTCAGCGAGCTGCCACGCCCGGCCGAGGAAAGCGCGAGTGCTGAAACTCCGGATGCTGATGCTGCGAATTCTGACACTCAGGATTCGGACTCAGCGAGTGCGGACGCGCCGATGACCGGGGAGTCGCAAACCGCGTCAACCGAACCGGTCGCGGCAGATGATGACCTTGCAAGCGCTGCCAACACGGCGGCGGCTTCGGAGGACACGTCCGAAACGGTCGCGCCGGAGGCCAGCGAAGTTGAGGCAGAAGCGACCGACACCCTTGCCGAAGAGACAGCCGACGACGCCACTGCCGAGACCGTCGATCCCGCGAGCGAAGGCGAGGATGACCTGCCCAGCATGGACGAGGTTGCTGCCGCCGCCGCATTGAGCGAGACAGAGACCGCCTCCGAGGAGGCTGCCCCGGTGATCGATCTGGAGGATGAGCGCACCCTTCCGGTCGCGCCGCCGCCGCCCATGCCGGAAGCCCGCTCAGCAGAAACACCGGCACCGGATACACCGGAACCGACCGTGGATGCCGCTCCGGCCCAGGAGGCTGCGGACGCCCGCGCGGCCGAAGGCCTTGCGCCGCTGGCCGATGATCCGATGATCGACGACGCCAATGATCCGATGACGCAGTCGGCGGACACGGGTGATTTCGCACCGGGCGCTCCGGATATCGAGATCGAGCGGAACCCGGCTGAATAAGCCGGGTGACGCCCCTCACCGGGCGTCATTCCTGACTAAGTCTGGAAATCAGTCGGTTTCGTAGAAGCCGGCTTCGACGAGTTCAACCAGGGCATTCGCGGCGGGCTCGGCTTCATCGCCTTCCGTGGCGATTTCGATCTCCGAACCCTTGCTGGCCGCCAGCATCAGCAATTCCATGATGGAATCTGCATTCACGGTCTCGCCATCACGCGTGACATGAATCGTCGCGTCAAAACCCATTGCGGTTTCAACAAACTTGGCCGCCGCACGCGCATGCAGCCCGCGCGTATTGCAGATGGTCACGCGACGCTCGATGGTGCTCACTTGCTCACGCCCTCCAGCACGCTGGAAGCAATGGCAATATAGCGCTTGCCGGCGTCGACACCCATACGGGCGAGACTGTCCAGATCGGCCTTCGAACGCGCTTCAGCGAGCTTGATCAGCATGGGAAGATTGATTCCTGCGATCACCTCGACCTTGCCGGGCTCGAGCAGGGAAATTGCCAGATTGGACGGGGTTCCGCCGAACATGTCGGTCAGGATAAGGACACCCTCACCCCGGTCCGCATCGGCCACAGCATCCCGGATATCCGCCCGCCGTTGTTCCATGTCATCGTCCGGGCCGATGCACACCGCGAGAAACGCATCCATCGGGCCGACCACATGCTCTGTGGCGGCAACGAATTCATCGGCCAGGCGGCCGTGGCTGACAATGACGACTCCGATCATTCCGCCATCTAAACGCGCCTTGGGCCCGGGGAAAAGCGACTTTTTGCAATCCCGTCATGCGAAAACTCAGTCGGCCGGTGCCGCAGGCAGGTCCACAGTGAAACGCGCACCGGTAATTTCACCCGCCTCATCCTGTCGATTGACCGCATAGATCTGGCCTCCATGGGCCTTCACGATCTGTCGCGAGATTGCCAGGCCGAGGCCGGAATGCGCGCCGAAGGCTGCGCCTTTTGGTCGCTGGGTATAAAAGCGCTCGAAGATGGTTTCGAGATTCTCCGCGGGAATACCCGGCCCCTCATCCTCGACCGTTACCACCAGGCTCGCCCGCCCATTGCGGTGACCGCGGCGCGCTGTGATCGTTATGCACCCGCCATCCGGGCTGAAGGTGACGGCATTGTCGATCAGATTGCGGAAAACCTGCCCCAGCGGGACTTCACGTCCAAGCACATTGCCATTGCGGACGGCGCTCTCGAAGCTCACCCGGACACGCCCCCCATCGGCCTCCGAATAGGTTTCCGCGAGCTCTTCGAGCATGCCGCACAGATTGAAGGGGCCGATATCCTCGCGCGCCAGTTCCGCATCGACACGGGACGCACGGGAAATGTCGGTGATCAGGCGGTCCAGCCGCCCCACATCGGCAGAAATGACGGAGAGAAGACGGTCACGGCGTTCGTCATCGCGGGCGCGCGGCAGGATTTCGGCGGCGGAGCGAATGGAGGTCAGCGGGTTTTTGAGCTCGTGAGACACATCGGCCGCGAAGCGCTCGATGGCATCGAGCCGGTCATAGAGCGCCTCGGTCATTTCCGACAGAGCAACGCCCAGTTCGCCGATCTCGTCCTTGCGGGCCCTCAGATCCGGCATCTTCACCCGTCGCCCACCGGCACGGCGGGCCTCGTCCGCCGCCCGGGCCAATCGCCGGATTGGCCGGGCGATAAAGACGGTCAGCGCGAGCGAAGACATGCCCGTCACCAGAGCCGCGATCAGGATGAAAGGCCAGAGCGCCCGGCGTTCGGCTTCGATAAGCGTGTCGAGATCATAGGATTCGATCGTCACCACGCCGATGACGGCGCGAACCGGCTGGATCGGGATGGAGACCGACACGACACGGCGACCATCCTCGTCACGACGCACCCCGCCGACCCGTTCACCCAGAATGACCTGCTGGACTTCCTCCTGCAGGTCGCGATCCAGGGCGGCGCGCTCCTCGGGCGAGGACAACATGCTGGAAAACCCGTCAAGCATGCGGGTCGGGAAGCTGCGAGCCGCCTCGGCCAGCGTTTCGGCTTCATCCCCCGGCGGCGGCAGAAGCGAGGTCTCGAAGACATCGGCGAGCAGGTGACTGTCCGCAACGATCTCGCCGCCCTTGTCGAACAGGAGAACCCGGGTTTCCTCCGGCACGTAGAGCTGTCGCAGCAGGGCGCGGGCATCGGCATTGTTCAGCGCCGGGGTCGGCGCCCCGACGGATGCACCTTCCGCCAGGACATTGGCGATCAGCTCGCCCTGGGCCCGGAGGGAGTCCAGCTTGGCGTTGACGAGGCCCCGACGCGTTTCGGTCAGCGCCAGCATACCCACGACGAGCACGCCCAGGGCCACGAAGTTGGCGAGCAGGATGAGCTGAGCCAGACGCGAGGTCGCACTGGGGCGAATGCGGCGGAAAATCCGCCGCACCGTTCTGAAAACCGGACCGAACACGCGCGATGGCGGTGCGGCCTCAGTCCTCTTTGTATCGGTATCCAACGCCATAGAGCGTCTCGATCGAATCGAAGGACTTGTCGACTTCCCGGAACTTCTTCCGGATGCGCTTGATATGGCTGTCGATGGTGCGGTCATCGACATAGACCTGGTCGTCATAGGCCGCGTCCATCAGGTTGTCGCGGCTCTTCACATAGCCCGGACGGGTCGCCAGGGCCTGGAGGATCAGGAATTCCGTGACGGTCAGCCGGACCGGTTCACCGTTCCAGGAACAGGCGTGGCGGTTCGGATCCAGCAGCAGCTGGCCGCGCTCGAGCGGCTTGGCATCGCCGGGCTCGGACGGGGTCGCGGTGATCGGCTCATGGCTCGAGCGAGCCCGACGCAGCACCGCCTTCACCCGCTCGCCCAGCAGACGCTGGGAGAAGGGTTTCGCGATGTAGTCGTCAGCCCCGAGATTCAGCCCGAGCGCCTCGTCGAACTCATCATCCTTCGAAGTCAGGAAAATCACCGGCAGGTTGGAGGACTGGCGCAGGCGGCGCAGCAGTTCAAGACCGTCCATGCGCGGCATCTTGATATCGAATATCCCCAGATCCGGCGGATCCTCGGTCAGGGCGGTCAACGCCGAAGCGCCATCATTATAGGTCCGGACATTATAGCCCTGGTCCTCGAGAAAGATCGAAACCGAGGTGATGATGTTCTCGTCGTCATCGACGAGCGCAATGGTAGCCATGCCTTCTCCGCCAATATCTTACGCCCCGGACGGGACGCGCTGGTCTGGCAGCGAGCATAGACACGACCGCCCCCGCCCGCCAAGCGCCTTGGTTCACGAGACCTTAAGTGAATGGCGGTATTATGGCATGACTCTGGAGAGCTGAGATGAGCGCCAATCTTCACTACGAGGTCTTCCTCAAGAAGAACAAGAAGGCCGGCTGGGCCCTGCATGACGCGCTCAAGGATCGCGACAGCGCTATCCGCATGGCTCACAGCCTGCTCGCCCAGCACAAGGACGGCTCGGTCCGCGTCACCAAGGAACATTTCAACGAGGACAAGACCTTCCGCACGGTTCCGGTCTTCCAGGGCGGCGCCGAGCAATATGGTGCCGTGCAGGAGAAGGAACACAAGGCCACCCTGCCCTGCCTGACTCCGGACGATCTGGCCAAGCCGCACGCCCGGGATACCATCCGCCGCTCGCTTGGCGGCTGGCTGGAGCGCAAGGCGGCGGTTCCGATGGAATTGCTGCACCGTCCGGATCTGGTCGAGGACCTGGAAGCGGCCGGCACGGAGATGCAGCATGCGGTCCAGAAAGTGGCCGTGGCCAGCGCTCGGGACAATGAGGCCAATGTCCACGATCTGGTCAAACAGCTGAACGACCTCGTCCAGCGCTCCCTCGGACGGCTCTACAAGGACCAGCGCGAAGGCCGCATCCAGACCTATCCGAAGGGCAAGGATTTCAACGAGGTCGCCCAGGCGATCCACGACAATGACGCGCGCGCCTATGCGCTGCGCTCGGCCATCGCCGACCACCTCAAGACGGCCCGCAATTTCGGCGGCAAACTCGACATGTTGCTGGACCTCGCCGACAAGCTGCCCGTCGCCGAGGATGCGCGCGAGTTCGCCCGCAAGGAGCTGGATGAGTACCTCGCCGACGTCATCAGCTTCGAGGCCGGTCGCGAAGCCCTGCTGGGCAAGTGCAATGATCTGGGTGAGACCGTCATCCGCCTGACCTGTCTGTTCGATGGCGATGAGGGCGCGGACGAGATCCGCAATGCCCCGAAGGCCGCCAAACGCGTTGCCGAAAAGATCCGCGATGGCGAGCTCGATGCCTGCCGCGCCGTCGTGGCGTCCAATCTGCTCAAGGAGCTGGAACGCCCCAAGCGCCTGCGGCCGTCTAGCGTCAAGGACGAGGTTCGCATGGCCCGCGAGCTGGCCCGCAAACTGGTGATGAGCCCCGACGCCGCCCTGCCGACGGACCAGCTGATCAAGGCATTCTCCATGCGCTCCGCGCGCCTGCTCCAGCCGGAAACGATCGACGAATACCTGCGCTATGCCAATGACGCCAATGAGGAGCTCGATCGCCTGGTCGCCCTCGAGGAAAACATTGTCGGCGAGGCGAACAAGAAGAAGCTGGCTGGCTATATCCGCAACCAGCTTGGCACCAACAAGACCGAGCAGTTCTTTGTCCGCGGCACCGCCCGTCCGATGGAGCGCCTCGCCATGCTGACGGCGCTGCAGACCCGCGTCGCCAAATCCAGCTATCCTGCGCCGGACAAGGCCGACCTGATGGCCGGTTTCGACCAGCTCGGCATGAAAGTCATCGACGAGAGCAAGATCCTCAACGCCGTGGAGGCCGGTAATCGTCCGGCCCTCGATACCGCCGAGGCCTTGCTGAAACTCGCCACGGCCGGCGCCCTGCCCCTTGGCCAGTGCAGCGCCGACGCCCAGGCGCGCGCCCTGCGCAAGATCAAGTCGGAAGCCGGTCTGCGCGAAGCCCAGACCCCCGAAGCCCGCGACAAGCTCCGGCAGATCCAGTCCATGCTGGAACAACTCGCCGGCCGCAAGGCGGCGTAAACCTCCCTGTCCGCATCGTAACTTGCGGCCCGGTCATCGACGCGGCAGCGTTTGGGGGACCTGGAGGAGGAGAGACGATGAATTTTGCACTGACCAGCCTGGCTGCCGGTATCACCGCAGCGGCCATGCTGACTGTTCCGGCGGCAGCCCAGGACGAGGAAGCCCGGATCCAGGAGACGCTCGACGCGCTCTATGAGGTAATTTCCGGCCCGGTCGGCGCGCCGCGCGATTTTGATCACATGCGCACGCTCTTCGTCGATGGCGCCAATATGGGCTCCGTCGCGGCGGGTCCCGATGGCACGGGTCGCGGTCGCATCATCACGCTGGAAGACTATATCGAGCGCTCCGGCCCCTGGCTGGTGGAGCACGGCTTCACCGAGCGGGCCACGCGCACGGAGATCGATGTCTGGGGCGAGATTGCAACGGCCCGGTCGGCCTATGAAGGCGTCAACGGCCAGACCGGCGAGGTCTTCCTGGTCGGCGTGAATTTCATCACCCTGTTCAAGATCGAGGGCGAGTGGAAGATCGCGTCCATTCTCTGGCGCACCGAGACAGAGGACATGCCGGTCGAGGCCGCCTTCGACTGATCGCGCCTCACCCGTCCTGAAACAAGAAACCCCGGAGCGCCAGCTCCGGGGTTTTTCGTCAGGCGTCGCAGGCCGTCCTAGTCCTCATCATCCATCAGCTTCTGCATGAGGAAGGTGTAGAGCAGGGCATCCCGGCGGGCGTACTCGGTCAGATCCGCCGCCGCAGCGTGACCGCCAGCCGTGTTCTCGTAGTAGAGATAGTCATGGCCGAGCTCGGACAGGAGGTGCGCCATCTTGCGGGCATGGCCCGGATGGACGCGGTCGTCCTTGGTCGAGGTGTAGAGATAGATCTCCGGATAATCCCCGTTCGCATCGACATTGTGGTAGGGCGAAATGGAGCGCAGGAAGGCGCCCTCATCCGGGTCATCCGGATTGCCGTATTCGCCCATCCAGGAGGCCCCGGCCAGCAGGGTGTGGAAGCGCAGCATGTCGAGCAGCGGCACGGCCGAGACCACGGCATTCCACAAATCGGGACGCTGGGTATACATGACGCCGGTCAGCAGACCGCCATTCGACCCGCCATAGACGGCCGTGCGGCGCGGGCTGGTCAGACCGCGAGTGTGCATGTCCTCGGCGACCGAGATGAGGTCGTCATAGATGCGCTGGCGGTTCATCTTCAGACCCGCCTGGTGCCAGGCCGGACCGAACTCGCCACCGCCGCGGATATTGGCGACCACATAAGCCCCGCCGTTTTCCAGCCAGAGCTGACCGCGCGAACCGGAATAGCTCGGGCGGATGGAGACTTCGAAACCGCCATAGGCGTAAAGCAGGGTCGGGGTCGAGCCATCCATGACCGTATCTTCGCGGCGCACCACGAAATACGGGATCATCGTGCCGTCCGTCGATTCCGCTTCCAGCTGCTCGACGATGAGCCCGTCCGTATCGAACTGCTCCGGCACGGACTTGATCGCATTGACGCTGAGATCAGCGGCATTGACCATGTAGAAGGTGTCCGGCGTCAGGAAGCCCTCGGCATTCATGAAGGCGATGTCTTCATGCGAATTGGTGCTGCCAAGCGCGATGGTCTGATTGGACGGAACCGGAACCGATTCCGACGTCCAGGCCTGTCCGTCGAAGCGGAACGCCTCGATCCCGCCGACCACATTCTCGTCGATCGCAACCAGGAAGGCCGAACGCGTGGCGCCCATCGAACCGATGGACTGGCGGTCACGCGGAACATAGACGGTGTGCACGGTCGGCAACTCGCCGCTGGCTGCGAACTCCGCCATGGAGAAGGAGAGCAGCGCGCCGGACGGGTAGGTTTCCCCGCCCTCAACCGGCGTCCAGTCTTCCTGGAGCGTGAAGACGAGCTGACCTTCATAGAGATCCTGGATGCTCGACTTGGACGGCAGCGGGAACTGCATGGGCGACCCGCCCTCGGGCAGATACCACCAGGTCGTATCGTAGAAGGTGTCCGCCTCGGACGCGAGCATGTAGATGGTGCCATCGCTGTCTTCCGCCCGGAAGGCGAAGAGGCCGACATCATCCTGGTCACCGCGCACTACTTCCGTCGCTTCGGAAAGCTCCGTGCCACGCTCCCAGCGATAGGCCACGGACGGATAGCCAGAAGTCGTCGTATCGGCTTCCGCGGTCGCGAGACCGACCATCAGCGTGTTCTCATCAATCCAGCTGACACCACCCTTGGCTTCGGGCGTTTCGAAACCGCCTTCGACGAAGGCACGGTCAGCAACGGAAAACTCCCGGCGGACAGCGGCATCGGATCCACCATCGGACAGGGTGAGCATGCAGCGCGTATAGTCCGGAGCCAGACAGTTCGCACCGCGCCAGACCCAGTTTCGCCCCTCGCTCTCGGAGAGCGCATCCACGTCCAGGATGACGTCCCAATCCGGGCTTTCGGTCAGGTAGCTTTCCAGCGTCGTACGACGCCAGAGGCCGTGCGTATTAGTGGAGTCCTGCCAGAAGTTCCAGACGTAGCCGCCATAATACTGACCGTAGGGGATACGGTCCTCGCTCTGGTAGATAGCGAGCGCCTGATCATAGAGTCCCTGATAACGCGCATCGCCCTGCAGACGATCAAAGGTGCGATCATTTTGCCCTTCGACCCAGGCCAGCGCCTCTTCGCCCTCGACCTCTTCCAGCCAGACCCGCGGGTCATTGGCCGGGTCGATCTGGACGATCTGACGACCGGAGCCGCTGCTGTCGCTGTCTGACGCCACGTTGTTGTCCTCCTGGCTGACCGGTGCTTCACACGCCACGAGCGCCAGGGCGCTGACGCCGGCGATCCAGGCTGCGGGACGATTGAACATCATCTTACTCCCCTGTTTCCTTCGCCGCGCAGTTAAGACCAGTCCGGTGCTGGACGTAAAGCGGCGTGAGCGCTATCGGGGAAGGCATGCTTGCTCGTTTGATGAATGGGGCCGGAAATCGTTTCATCCTCGCCGATGTGCGGGGTCGCGCTGCCGTGTTCAATATTGGCCGCGATGCCGTGCGGGCGATGACCCGAACCCATGCTTTCGACCAGCTTCTCGTTCTGGAAGATGCCGACGGGGCGGATGCCTTCATGCGCATCTGGAATGCCGATGGCGACGAGGTCGGTGCCTGCGGCAATGGAACGCGCGCGGCCGCCTGGGCAATGATGCAGAAAAGCGGGAAGGACGGCGAAGTCCTGATCGACACGAGCGGCGGCCTCCTGCGGGCACGCCAGACCGGCCCGCTGACCATCAGTGTCGACATGGGCGAACCGCGTCTGGACTGGCAAGCCATCCCGCTCTCCCGGCAGGTCGATACGGTCGAGTTTGATTTCTACGCCCAGTCCGGCGACGCCCGCGTGGATAGCCCGGGCGCCGTCAACATGGGCAATCCGCACGCCGTCTTCTTCGTTCGCGATGTCGAGACCCTTCCGGTCGAACGACTGGGTCCGGAAATCGAGATGGACCTGATGTTCCCCGAGCGGGTGAATGCGAGCTTCGCGCAGATCTACGACCGTCGGCACATCCGTCTGCGCGTCTGGGAACGTGGCGCCGGCATCACCGCAGCCTGCGGCACGGCAGCCTGCGCCACGCTGGTCGCGGCGGTGCGCCGGGGTCTGTCCGACCGGGCCGCGTCCATCATGGCCGATGGCGGTGAGTTGTTCGTGGAATGGCGCGAAACCGACAATCACGTCATCCTGACCGGCCCCGTCGAGGACGAGGGTCCGGTTGATATCGATATCTAGGGACATCTGCGATGAGTGAAGCCCTCTGGACCGTCTACCTGTCCGGCGAAATCCATACCGACTGGCGCGAACAGATCATCGAGGCCTGTATCGACCGGGACTTGCCGGTGGAGTTTGTGGGCCCGGTCACGGTTCACGAGGACAGCGATGATTGCGGTGCGGTCATCCTCGGCGAGGAAGACAAGCCCTTCTGGCGCGACAACAAGGGCGCGAAGCTCAACGCCATCCGCACCCGGACCCTCATCGAGCGGGCGGACATCGTCGTGGTTCGGTTCGGTGACAAATACCGGCAGTGGAATGCCGCCTTCGACGCGGGCTATGCCGCCGCGCTCAACACGCCGCTCATCACCCTGCGGGACGACGCGCTGACCCATGCGATGAAGGAAGTGGATGCCGCAGCGCTCGCAAGCTGCACGGAACCGTCCCAGATCGCGGACATTTTAGCCTATGTGATCGACGGCCATCTCGACAGATAGCCGGACTTGCGGGATTGGTAATTTTCATCTTGGCGCCGATTGAAATACGATGATCGGGCGGAGCCGCGGGGCGTGCGGTTTTCGATGACTGACTGGGGATACTGACATGCGTCGTCTTCTACTCTCTGCCGCGCTCGCGGCCTGCCTGCCAGTGTCTGCCTTCGCGCAGGACGCGGCAACGGAGCCGACTCCGCAAAGCATCGCCCTGGAATTGTTCGGTGCCGCCAACACCTATATCGGCTCCGGCGACTACGAGTCCGCCAAGCGGACACTGGAGGCCGCCCTCGACCTGAAGCCCGGCCATGTCGCGATCATGCGCGGCCTCTTCATCGTCGCCCAGCGTGCGGAGATTCCGGAAGACGCCTTCCACGCCCTGGAACGCATGGCCGATGCGGGTATCACCTATGACGCCTCCTCAGCAGCCGAATGGCTCAATAGCGTCGACGCCAGCCGGTTCACCGCTGTGACCAACCGCCTTGCCGCGAACGCGGCCCCAGCCGGACGGGCCGACCGCTTCGCCGTGGTCGACCAGCCGGATGCGCTGATCGAGGGCGTCGCCATGGATATCGAGACGGACCGGCTCTTCCTGTCCTCCGTCGCCCAGCGCCAGATCCTCATGCTTGAGCCCTTCGCGCGCGACGAGCCGATTGTCTTCGCGGACGAGAGTGACGGACTCTGGTCGGTCTTCGGCCTCGCCGTGGATGATCGTTCCCGCATGGTCTGGGCCGCCTCGGGCACGGTTCCGCAAACCCCGCTCCGCGAGGGCGAGGAAGGCGGCACGGCCCTGTTCGCCTTCGACCTGATGACCGGAGACCTCTACCGGCGCTACGAAATCGACGGGGCCGTCCAGGTGGCTGACTTCGTCGTGCGCGACGGCATCGTCTACGTGTCGGACACCCGGGCGCCCCGTATCTACACACTCAACAGCCTGTCCGGGCGACTGGAAGTCCTCGTCGAGGATCCGCGCTTCGTGAACCTTCAGGGCCTCGCCCTGTCCCGGGGTGCGCTCTACGCGGCGGACTATGCGATGGGCATCTGGCGCATCGACCTGGGAGACGGCTCCGTCAGCCTGGTGCGCCCGGGCGCGGACAGCCTCATCGGCATCGACGGCCTGCTCAACACGCGCGATGGTCACCTGATAGCCGTGCGCAACGGGACGCCGCCGCATCAACTCATGCGGATTGATCTCGACCGCGAAGGCCGGGCCGTGCGCTCGGTCGATGTCCTGCTGCGAGGCCATCCGGACATGGCGGGCAATACCGAGCCGACACTGGTGGATGTGGCTGACGGTCGCGCCTGGCTGGTCGCCAATGCGGCCTGGCCGCTCTTCCCGGAAGATGGCTCGGTCCCGGACGAGCCACGTCCCTCTACGGTCATTCTCGAGCTCGACCTGCCGCAGTAAATCCGGTCAGGACTCGTTCAGACATTTCGCATAATCTTATTCGTCTCCGTAGTGTTTGATGTGGAGGAGACGATGACCGGAGTAGACAAGGATTTCAGAGACCAGCTGTCTGGCAAGCGACTGACCACAGCGCAGATTCTCTATTACCTACCGGATCATCCCAGCCTTCTTCAGACCTTTCTCTGGCAGACCCTGGACCTCGCCCCGCGCTATCCGCGCCTGGTCCGCTTCCTGGATTTCTGGCGTGCGGAAATCGACGCCGTGATCCACAGTGTCCGGGTCGCGCACCTTGGCCTGGTCTCACCGGCCGAGTGGAGCAAGGCTGATCTGGAAATCCGGCTGAACTAGCGCCCGCGCATCCGCAGAAGACCCGCGCCGCAAGTATTCTGGATCACCGACTCGGCGGTCAGGAGACGGCGTGTCAGGTCAGCCAGCTCCTGGGTGGTCATCACACTGGCCCATTCACGCTGGCCTTCCCCGTCCATGTCACCGCGCGCTGTCTGCGCGATAAAGGCCTGTTCCTGCTCGGAAAAACGACTCCCAGCCTCCACGGCCACACAGTGACACTGCTGGTCCGTGCCGCCACGCTCGAGGCAGGCGGCGTAGAGGTTGCTGGTTTCAGATGTGTGGTCGAGCCCACGCGCGTCCGCAATGCCGACAAGGCCGGCCCCCAAAGCAATCAGGATCGCAAGGTGTTTCATGGTCCTATCAAGCCCCCCAGCCTGGTCCCGGACACAAGGAATTGACCAAAATCATCCCTTCCATCCCGGCGAAGACGAGTCATAATTGATGAAATCCGATTTGTCCCGCGCAGGAGTTTCTCCATGAACCGTGTTCTTCTCGCCCTTTGCGCCGCCTCGGTCCTGGCAGCCTGTACGGCCATGCCGACGCCCTACCAGCCCGCGGTCGGCACACGCTGGGGCTATGAGGAAAACCAGATCGAGACCAACCGTTTCCGCGTCTCCTTCGGGGGTAACTCCCTGACCGACCGCGAAACCGTGGAGACCTATCTTCTCTACCGCGCCGCCGAGCTGACCGTGGAACAGGGCTATGACTATTTCGAAGTCGTCGAGCGCGCGACCGATACCGATACCCGCTATGTGAACACCGATCCGTTCAACCCGTATTATGGCGGCTTCTCGGTCCACTATGCCTATTTCCACCCGCGCTGGGGCTGGCGGGGCTGGCGCGACCCGTTCTGGGATGACGTCCAGATGCGCGAAATCCGCCGTTTCGAAGCCAGCGCCGAGATCACCCTGGGCACGGGCTCCAAGCCCGAACACGCCGGTGCTTTCGACGCCCGCGACGTGATGGCCAATCTGGGTGATGACATCGTCCGCCCGGAGCCGGGCGAGTAAGCCCAGTCAAACTGTATCGCATGGAAAGCCGGGGCCGTGCTCCGGCTTTTTTGTTGCGGGCGACAGCATGACAAAAACGCCACACGCCTGCGACAGAGTCGCAGATACTGCATCATCGTTCTTGCAATTCACTCTCACTCCGCTATTCCGCCTCTGATAATCATTTGCATTGGCTTTGGTAGAGTAATGAAGAAGAACACCCGCCTTTTCCTGTCCACCGCGCTCGTGAGCGCCGTGTTTGTCGGCAGTGCAGCTGCCCAGACGATCGACGACCAGATCACCGTGCAGGGTCGCTATCTCTCGCTGGACCAGCTCAACTCGGTGAAGACGCCAACCCCGATCATCGACGTGCCGCAGAGCCTGTCGATCGTATCGGACATCCAGATCGCCGAGCAGGGTTTCACCAATCTCGGTGACATCCTGCGCTACACGCCGGGCCTCTCCATCAGCCAGGGCGAAGCGCACCGCGATGCGATCAATATCCGCGGCAACCAGACCACGGCGGACTTCTTCCTCAACGGCGTGCGCGATGACGTGCAGTATTTCCGCCCGCTCTACAATCTCGAACAGGTCGAGATCCTGCGCGGCTCCAACGCCCTGCTCTTCGGCCGGGGCGGCGGTGGCGGTGTCATCAACCGGGTGACCAAACAGCCCGAGCTCGATGGCGACTTCACCGAGGTCAGCGCCGGTCTCGACAGTTTCGGTGCCTACCAGCTGACCGCGGACACGAACCACGCCCTCTCCGACACGTCCGGCTTCCGTCTGAACGCCTTCGTCGAGGAGCTCGCCAATCACCGCGATTTCTACGAAGGCACGCGCTACGGCCTCAACCCGACCCTCCGCGTCCAGCTCGCCGAAGCCACCACGGCAGTCTTCTCCTATGAGTACCTGAATGATGATCGCGTCGTGGACCGGGGCGTCCCGTCCATCACCGTCGCCGGCGGCCCCGATGTGCCGCTGCCCGGGCATCGCGACACCTTCTTTGGTTCGCCGGACCAGAACTACACCACGCTGGAAGCCCACATCCTGCGCGCCCGTGTGGATCACACGTTCAACAACATGCTGCGCGGCAATCTCACCGCCCAGTACGCGGACTATGACAAGCTCTACCAGAACCTCTACCCGGCCGGTTTCGACAATACCGTCGCGCCCAACACGGTGACGCTGGACGGCTATCGCGACCCGACCGAGCGTCAGAACCTCATCCTGCAGGGCAATCTGATCGGCGAGTTCGAGACCGGGCAGTTCGGCCACACCCTGCTCGTCGGTTTCGAATACGGCGACCAGGACACGCATAATGCGCGATGGGACAATTTCTTCACCGCCAGCAGCGATGACCAGATCACGATCGATTTCACGAATCCGCTCGTCATCCCGGCCTTCGCCTTCCCCAACCAGGTCCGTGATCGCGACTCGAGCGTGGAATTCACCTCTTTCTACGTTCAGGACCAGATCGACATTGCGGACAATTTCAAGATCGTGCTCGGCGCACGCTTCGACCGGTTCGACGTTGCCATTCTGGACCGCATGGCGATTTCCGGCTCGGATGACGGGCGTCGCGGCCGCGTTGACGAGGAAATTTCCCCGCGCGCCGGCTTCATCTGGAAACCGGCCCAGAATGTCTCCGTCTATGCGAGCTATTCCGAAACCTTCCTGCCCTCCGCCGGCGACCAGTTCCTGACGCTCTCCACGACGACCGAGGACCTGCAGCCGCAATCCTTCGAGAACCGCGAGATCGGCCTGAAATGGGATATCCGCCCGGACCTCAGCCTGACCGCCGCTGTCTTCAATCTCGACCGCGGCCAGTTCACCTCGATCGATCCGGATGATGCCTCGATCGTGACCACGGTTCCCGGCAGCACGACCACGGGCTTCGAAATCCAGCTGACCGGTCGCCTCACCGAGGCCTGGACCGTCAATGCCGGCTACAGCTATCTCGATGGTGAAGTCGAGGGTGGCAGCGCTGACGGCAACAAGACCCGCCAGACGCCGGAACACATGTTCTCGCTCTGGAACCGCTACCAGCCAACGGACCGTCTTGGTCTCGCCCTCGGCGTGACCTATCAGGACGCGTTCTTCGTCCGCGAGGACAATAACGTCCTGATCCCGTCCTACACGCGCATCGACGCTGCAGCCTACTACGATCTGAGCGATCAGACCGTGCTCCAGCTCAATGTCGAGAACCTGACGGACGAGGACTATTTCCCGGACGCGCACAGCAATGACAACATCTCCACCGGAGAGCCGCTGAATGCGCGCGTGAGCATTCGTCACCGCTTCTAGAAGCGGACGGACGCGTGAAACGAGAAACGGCGGCCCGATGGGCCGCCGTTTTTGTATTCCGGGTGGGCTGGCTGGTCCCGGCTACGGTCCCAGTTTCCGGCCCTATTTCGGGGGCATGCGCGCGCCGGCGTCGAGACGGACGCATTCGGCGTTGATGTAGTCGCTGTTGATCATGAAAGCGACCAGATCGGCATACTCGGCCGGCGTACCGAAGCGCTGCGGGAATTGCAGGTGGGAGGCCAGGGAGATTTTCACTTCCGGCGGCATCTGCTCATAGATCGGCGTTTCGAAGAAGCCCGGCAGGATCGTGTTGACGCGAATGCCTTCCTTGGCAAGGTCGCGGGCCATCGGCAGGGTCATGCCGTAAATGCCGCCCTTCGAGGCGGAATAGGAGACCTGGCCGATCTGACCATCCTGGGCCGCAACAGAGGCGGTATGGATGATCACGCCGCGGCCGCTATCGCCCATCGGATCCAGTGCCATCATGCCGGCTGCGGACTTGGCCGCGCACATGAAGGAGCCGATCAGGTTGATCGCGATGACGCGCGTGAAGCGCTCCATGGAGTGAGCGGAGATCTCGCCGGAAGAGGACGAACGACGAGCCGTCTTTTCCGCTGCGCCGATACCGGCACAATTGACGAGGATGCGCTCCTGGCCGTGCGCGGCGCGGGCCTTCTCGAAGCCGGCGTCGACACTGGCCTCGTCGGCAACATTCACCTGGCAGAAAACGCCGCCGATATCCTTGGCGACCTGCTCGCCGCGTTCGGCATTCATGTCGAAGATGGCGACCTTGGCGCCGTCCGCCGCGAGGCGACGCGCCGTTCCTTCACCGAGACCGGAAGCGCCACCGGTGACGATGGCAGCGATAGAACCGTCGATTTTCATGAGTTGACCCCTCAGAGTTGTTTATGCCCTCGCACATAGCGCGTCGGCCGGGAAAAGAAAACGCATGCGCTGAGCCTCGCCCCGCCCCGTCTTTTGCGCTTTCCCCATAGGGAAGGCGGTGTTAGAGCGGGCAAATATCGGAGGTTTCCATGAGCGGTACTTACGCACTTGTCCTGCACGGCGGCGCCGGCGTTTTGGCAGATCGAAATTATGATCCCGAGACCGAGCATATGCACGGCCTTGCGGAGACCGCGCGCGGCTGGCTGGAAGCGGGCAAATCCGCCATGGATGTTGTGACCGATGTCGTGACAGAGCTGGAGGCCTGCGGGCTTTATGTGGCCGGCAAGGGGGCCTCGCCGAACGTGGCCGGGCGCTATGAGCTGGACGCCGCCATCATGGACGGCGCGACGCAGAAAGCCGGTTCCGTCGCCGCACTCGCCGGCTTCATCAGCCCGGTTGGCGTCGCTCGCGCCATCATGGAGCGCACCCACCACGTGATGCTGGCCGGTCGCGGCGCTGAGGCCTTCGCCGCGATCGAGAATTTCGACCGGGTCGACAGCGTGAATGACTACTACACCCCGGCGGCCGCGCCGGACAGCCGCGCCATCGCGACGGGTACGGTGGGCTGCGTCGCCCTCGACACCTCCGGCAATCTGGTCGCTGCCACCTCGACCGGTGGCACGCTGAACAAGATGGAAGGCCGTGTCGGCGACTGCCCGATTATCGGCTCAGGCACCTGGGCCGATGGAGAGGTCGCGATTTCCTGCACAGGTCAGGGCGAGTACTTCCTCCGCCGGGCCACCGCTCACGATATCGCGGCCCGCATGCGCTATGCCGGCCAGACCCTCGAGGCGGCTGCGGCTGCGGCCATTGAGGACGTTGGCACGCTGGGCGGCGAAGGCGGTGTGATTGCCGTCGACCGGCACGGCAATATCGCCCATCCGTTCAACTCCCCGGGCATGAAGCGGGCGATTGTCAAAGCTGGCGAGCCCGTGTTTGTAGGGGTGAAGTAGGGACGGAGCGGGCATGCGCGGATATTTCGGAGTCGGGGCGGAAGGCATTTCCAAGCCGATGAATCTCGGAGCGATCCTGCGAACCGCTCACGCTTTCGGCGCCAGCTTTGCCTTCTCGATCAACGCCTTTCACAAGGCGCACCGGATCTTTCACGCCGATACGTCGAAATCCTTCTCCCATGTTCCCTACTACAATTGGGACAGTCTGGAGGAGATGGTCCTGCCGGCGAAGTGTCAGCTGGTCGGGATCGAACTGACCGATGACGCGGTGGACCTGCCCAGCTTCCGGCACCCGGCCTGCGCGGCCTATGTCTTCGGCCCGGAAAAGGGCTCTCTCTCGCCGGACCTGCAGTCGCGTTGCCACCACATCGTGAAAATCCCGACCAAGTTCTGCGTCAATGTCTCCATTGCCTGCGCCGTGACACTCTATGACCGAACGATGAGCATGGGAGGCTATCCGGAACGTCCCATCATGCCGGGCGGCCCCAAGCTGGGCACGCCGGAGGACTGGTCGCCACCGAAGGTCCGCCGCAAGTAACACCCCGGAAACCCGGGCATTCTAGCCTGATCGGCGCAATGGCCTTGAAACCGCCATCGAGTCTTCCATCATGGGCCCAGTAACGTCCCCCGCCGTGTCCTTCCGGAGTTGCCAATGCGCTCTTATCTGATCGCCGCCCTTGCCATGATCGCACCGCTTTCCGCCCCCGCCCTTGCCCAGGGCGACCCGCAATTCCGCGGCGACTATACTGACTGGCGCGTCTTCACCCGCGACACCGATCAGGGCCTCGTCTGCTATGCCCTCTCGCGCCCCACCGACAGCGCGCCGCGCAATCACGAGCATGGCAGCGTTTATTTCCTCGTCTCGTCCTGGCAGTCCGGCGTCGTAGAAACCCAGCCCAGCCTGCTCGTCGGCTATGATCTTCGCCCGTCGAGCCCGCCGGAAATCCGCATTGGCTCCTCGCGCTATGACCTGTTTGCCGATGGCCAGGAAGCCTTCCTCGACGACCTCGACGACGAACCCCGCGTCATCCGTTCCATGGAACGCGGCTCAGTCATGCGCGTCACCGGCACGACGACCGACGGTGTCTCGACCTCCTACGAGTTTTCTCTCCGCGGGGTCACTGCGGCGATCAACCGGGTCGAAGCGCTGTGCAACTGACCGCGCGAGACCTTCTCCCCGCCCGAGCTGCGCCCGCTAAACTCCCCCTTGTTCTTTGACACGGTTGCCCCGGCCGACATAGCAGTCGGCCAAATATCTGATTTCGCTCGAACTCGCGCGGGATAGGCCCGGAAATGGCCTGTGATATGGTAGAAGGAGTAGGAGTCGAATTCGCGGCGCGCGAAATTATGAGAAATGCCCGGCCCCGGAAGAATTAGGATTCCGCCCGGATGTGTGATAGACGCCCGCCTCTTTCGCTGAGCCAGAAGACCGAGTGCCTGAATGAACCACGCGCTGAACATTTCCGCCGCCAATCCCAACGCCTCTCGCGTGGATGGAAGCGCGCCGACCGGACCGGTTTCGCTGGCCGGGATGACGCGCGACCAGTTGCGCGATGCGGCCATCGAGATCGGCGTGGACCCGAAGAAGGCCAGGATGCGGGCCGACCAGCTCTGGCGCTGGATCTACCACTACGGCGTCCAGTCCTTCGACGATATGACCAATATCTCCAAGGATCTGCGCGGCAAGATGGCGGAGCGTTTCACCCTGACGCGGCCGAAAATCGTCGAGCGCCTGGTCTCGGTCGACGGGACGCGCAAATACCTGATCGAGCTGGCCCCGGGGGTTGAGTGCGAGACGGTCTTCATCCCGGACGTCGCCAAGTCCGGTGCTCTGTGTGTGTCCAGCCAGGTCGGCTGTACGCTCAACTGCACCTTCTGCCACACCGGCACCCAGGCCCTGGTGCGCAATCTCACCGCCGCCGAGATCGCTGCCCAGGTCATGATCGCCCGCGATGATCTCGCCGAATGGCCGACCTCCAACGAAGACCGCAAGATCACCAATATCGTCTTCATGGGCATGGGTGAGCCGCTCTACAATCTCGACCACGTCTCCGACGCGATCGATACCATCTCCGACGGCGACGGCATGGCCATCGGTCGCCGCCGCACCACGGTTTCCACCTCCGGCGTCGTGCCCAAGATCAAGGAGCTCGGCGAGCGCACCGGCACCATGCTGGCGATCTCGCTGCACGCCACCCATGACGATCTGCGCGACGAGCTGGTGCCGCTGAACAAGAAATACCCGCTGGCCGAGCTGATGGACGCGATCCGTCAGTATCCGGGTCTGGGCAATTCCAAGCGCGTCACCTTCGAATACGTCATGCTGAAGGGCGTCAATGACAGCCTCGCCGAGGCCCGCGCCCTGGTAAAATTGCTCAAGGGTGTGCCGGCGAAGATCAATCTCATCCCCTTCAATCCCTGGCCGGACAGCCCGTATGAGTGTTCCGACTGGGACCAGATCGAAGCCTTCGCGGACGTGGTCAACCGCGCTGGCTACGCCTCTCCTATCCGCACCCCGCGCGGCCGCGATATCTTCGCCGCCTGCGGTCAGCTGCGCTCGGAGAGCAAGAAGGTCCGCGCCAGCGAATTGCGCAAGCAGCGTCTGGCGGGAGAGGCGTGACCACAGCCGCCCTCTACCACTGGCGTATCAAACCGGGCCGCGAGGATGATTTCGCCGAGGCCTGGGATGAGGGGACACGGCGGATTCATGAAGCCTGCGGGTCCTACGGCGCCATCCTGCATCGCGCCGCAGACGGGCTGTTCTGGTCCTACGCCTCCTGGCCGGACGAAGCCACGCGCCAGGCCTGTTTCGCGCAGAATGACTGGTTCTCCATGGACTGTTTCAGGACCATGCAGGACTGTGTCGCCGAGCGGTTCGACGAGGTCGTGCTCGATGTGGTCCGCGACCGGCTCGACCCCGACCGGGCGCGTCGGGACATACCTGTCCTCACAACGGAGCGGCTCCTGCTCCGCCCGATGGCCATGAGCGACGCCGAGGCCCTGGCGCCCGCCCTCATGGATGCGGCGAACCTGACCTACTGGTCGAGCGGCCCGCTCGACAGCGTCGACGCCGTCCGGTCCTATATCCGCTGGAATGTCCACGCCCCGAACGCGGTCTGCACGGCCATCTGCGAGCGGGACGCACCGGAAACGGCGCTGGGCTGGGTCATCCTGATCGATTCCCGTCCCGGTGTTGCCGAGCTTGGCTATATTCTCCGACCGGACGCGCAGGGACGCGGCCTGGCGCGGGAAGCCGCAGAGGAACTGATTCGCTTCGGGTTCGACACGCTCGGTCTTCGACGTATTTTCGCGGATGTGGATCCGGACAATTCCGGGTCGATTGCCCTGCTCACCGCCCTGGGCTTCGCGTATGAGGGGCGCCTGAAATCCGCATGGGAAACCCATATCGGAGTTCGGGACTCTCTCATCTATGCAAGGCTTCCCGCCTGATTGTGCACGGCAGTAATGGTTGCAACCAAAAACTGCACAAACACAGACTGACAGTTATTTGTATTCACGGCCGCGCTCCAGTGCAACGAATACGGACCGCCCGCCTGCACTAGCAAACCCGAAGTCACGAAAGTCTTGGTTAACCAAATTCCTCGCATATGGGTTTTGTCTAATATGAGATTAGCCCGTGTCCAATCGCTCGACCACACGCCTGAATTTCCTGCCGCCCCTGCTTGTCGGGCTGGCCGTGGTCTGCACGCCGCTCCTCGCCCTCGCCGAACCGGTCCAGGGTAATCAGGTCGCGGCGGTCTTCCCGCCGGGATGGACGCACCGGGACGTCCTGCTGGCCTCCGCGAGCGCTGACCAGACGCTCATCCGGTTCGGCTCCCTCGCGAATATCGGCATTGTGGAAATCTCATCAGAATCCGACATGACCCGGCTCCGCCAAGCCGGGGCCCTCCTGCTTCTCGACCCGCAAGCGCTCGGCGGTTGCCTGATCGGGACATCCCCCTCCCAGCAGATTGGAAACGCACCATGACCCGTCTCGACTCCCTGCGTGCCCAGGCCCAAACCGCACTGACCTATATCTCGATCGGCTTTGCCGTCGTGTACCCCCTCGTCGCCCTGTTTGCGGCGCCGAACCGATTGCTTCCGGGTACCATTCTTCTGGGGCTCGTCGCGGCCGGATCCTTTCTGACCTGGCGCGCTGCACCCAATACGGATGTATCGCGTGCAACCACCGCCGCGGGCATCATCGCCTTCCCGGCCGTCCTTGTTTACATGATGAGCGGCGCCAGCTGGCAACTCGACATGCACATGGTCTTCTTCGGCTGCCTCGCGGTCACCGCGACCATGATCGACTGGCGCGCCATCGTCGCCGCCTCTGCGGTCACGGCGGTCCACCACCTCTCCCTGAACTTCATCCTGCCCTGGGCCGTTTTCCCCGACGGATCGGATTTCCTGCGCGTCGTCTTCCACGCCATCGTTGTCGTTGGACAGGCCTCCGCCCTGATCTGGATGACCTACCAGACCGCCAAGGCGCTGACCGAGGCCCATGAGAGCATGGAGGAAGCCACCAAGTCACAATGCACCGCATCGGAAGCCACGGAAGCCCAGGTCAATCTGCAGCATGAGGCCGAGGAGCGCCGCGCTGCGATTGCCAAGATCGCGACAGATTTCGAGCAGGCGCTGCGCCTCGTCGTCACGTCGGTCTCCGCAGCATCGAGCCAGGTCGCCACGCTTGCAGGACAACTCAATGGTGACGCAGAAGCCACCCGGACCGGTGCGGAGTCGGCCTCCTCACGCGCCTCACAAACCAATTCTGACGTTCAGTCCGTGGCCGCGGCCGCGCAGGAATTGTCTGCGTCCATCACGGAGGTATCGCGCATTCTCGAGAGCTCCGATGAAGTGTCCGAGCGCGCCTCTGCCGAAGCCGACGGCGCCGGTCGCTCCATCGACGAACTTCAGAATGCCGCCCGTGAAATTGAGGAGATCATGGAGATGGTCTCCGGTGTGGCCGAGCAGACCAACCTTCTGGCGCTGAACGCCACCATCGAAGCCGCCCGCGCCGGTGAGGCCGGAAAGGGCTTCGCCGTCGTCGCCTCCGAGGTTAAGGCCCTGGCCGAACAGACGACCAATGCATCCAACGATATCGCCAGCCGGATCGAGGCCATGCGCGGTGCGTCCGGCGGAGCCGCCAGCGCTCTGGGTCGCATTGCGGAAATCATCACCGAGATCCGCTCGACCTCAGGCAGCGTCCGTGACGCCTTCTCGCAGCAGAGCAGCGCAACCCGCGAAATCGCTGAACTTGCTGAACAGGCCGCCGGCGCAACGGCCTCCGTCACCGGTCATATGGACGAAGTCAACCAAGCGGCAGCGCGTGCCAGCGCCGCCGCGGAAGAGTTCACCCGCGCGTCCGGTGAACTCAGCCGCGACGCGGCCAACCTCGATGAAGAACTGAATGCCTTCAAGTCCGCGCTGGACGCGGCCTGATCAGGCAGGCTTGCGGAAAAGGTAGACGAACCGGTTCGTCTGCCGCCGCACTTCGGGCGCGAACACGCTGATATCAAGCGGGTCGGCCTCATTCATCAGGGCGTCGCTCTCGCGGTCGAGAACAAATCCGGCCGCGAGAATTTCCTCCAGCACGACATCGCTCTCGATCCGGTGAAGATCCGACGCGTGAGCCGCTCCGGTTCCCTCGGGTGCCTGATGATCAATGACGAGGAAAACTCCGCCCGGTTTCAAAGCATCGAATATCGAGCGGTTCACCGCCGCCCGGTCAGTGCCGACATCCGCCATGTCATGGTAAAACAGGATCATGAAGGCGGCATCCAGCGGCTCCTCGATCGCCGCGTCCACATCAGCGAGCGGACTTTCGACGTAGGTAATGTTGGCGCGCTCACCCGCCAGGGCAGTCAATGCATCCGTCGTACCGGTATATTGCTCCGCCACCCAGGTCGGGTTTTGCGTGTAGACGTGGCCGTTCTCACCAACTGCCGTGGAGAGCACGCGGGAATAATACCCTGTGCCTGCGGAAAGGTCGGCAACGCGCCATCCGCGCTCAACGCCAGCAAAGACCAGTACTTCCGCTGGATGGCGCATGGTGTCGAGTGCGCGCTCGGCCTCCGGTCGTGAAGCATCCGATACGGCCTGCTCAATGACTTGCGGCATGGGCATGGTGTCAGCCCCTGTATCCGCATCATCTGGTGCTTCAGGTGCGTCAGTCTGCACGCTGCAAGCCTGAATGCAGAGCAGTGCGGTCGCGGCGGCTGCGAGTACGTATTTCATGGTGTCCCTCTCCGGTCCTCGGCGCCAGTTTCCCCGAAGCGTGCAGCAAGGCAAGCGGCGCATGCCGGTTCTCACGCAGGCGTGACCCGGCGCGATCTGGCGGGAACTTTACCTTTAGGCAGGGATTGCGAGCCAAGCTCCGGACTCGTTGAAGTTTTGATTCGCGTCAAACGACTGGGCCGGGGAGGCACCATGCATATCGTTCTCGCGCTGGTCACGGGCTTGTCCCTGGCCGCAGCCTACATCTACCGACTGGAGAGCCGGCGCGCCTAGGCGTCGCCTCCAGCCGCACTCATCTTGAAATTTCCGGCGATTGGGGCTTTCCTCACCGACTTCTCGGGAGGAAAGCATCATGTTGTTGCATCAGGCCAGCTGGCCGGAAGTCGAAGCCTATCTGGATCGCTGCCAGGGCATCCTTGTCCCGATTGGCTCTACCGAACAGCACGGCCCGAACGGCCTGTTGGGGACGGACGCTCTCTGCCCGGAAATCATCGCTCACGAAGCGGCCGAGGAAGCCGGCTTTCTGGTAGCGCCGACCTTCAATGTCGGTATGGCACAACATCATCTCGCCTTCCCCGGCTCCATTACATTGCGCCCCTCCACCATGATGGCCGCGCTGAACGACTGGATCGCCAGTCTCGCCGGACACGGCTTCCGGCAGATCTATTTCTTCAATGGTCACGGCGGAAACATCACCACGCTCAACGCGGCCTTCTGCGAATACTATGCGAACTGGTCGCTGCGCGGAGAGGACTGCCCGATCGTACTGAAACAGCGGAACTGGTGGGAGCTGCCTGGCGTGATGGACACCTGCAAACGCCTATTCCCGGTCGCCGACGGCTCACACGCCACGGCATCTGAAGTGGCGCTGACCTATTACGCCTATCCTGACTCCATAAAGCGGGTCGAGATGACGCCGCGCGTGGCGCCGGAGGGCACATTCACCGACGCCGCCGATTTCCGACGGAATTTCCCGGACGGCCGTATGGGATCCGATCCGTCACAGGCAACGCCCGAGAAGGGCGCTGAAATTGCTGCGGTCGCCCGACAGGCCCTGATCCGTGAAGTCGCGGGATTCTTCGACCTGAAGCTCAATCTGGAAGCCGCTGAATAGTGCGGTCGGATTGGACACCGCCGATCTCCGACGACGCCGTCCGCAAGGCAACAGGTCGGGACTGGGCCGCGTGGACGGATGAACTGAACCGCTGGGCCACAGAGCTGGATCACAAGACGCTCGCACGAACGCTTCACCAGGACCATGCCCTCTCGCCCTGGTGGTCGCAAATGGTCTCGGGCACCTGGGAAATGCTAACCGGTCGCCGCGACCCCCATCAACGGGCCTGCGATACGGGCGGCAAGTACCAGGCGTCCGCTTCGAAGACGGTCCGCGCGACTACAAAGGCTGTGGAGGGGGCCTTTCAGATGCCGCAGTTTGCCCAGTGGGCTCCAGCCGGGCTGTTCAACCGGACCAGCGGCACGCCGGGCAAATCCATCAATGGCCGCTGGTCGGAAGGCGGGCGGCTTGCGATATGGCTGACCGAAAAACCCGGCGACAAGACACAAATCGGCCTTTCGCACGAGGGCCTTGATGACGCCGAGGCTTGCGAACACTGGAAGGCACAGTGGCGCGAAGCCCTGTCGCGACTGAAACAGGAGCTGGAGACCTGATGCGATTGTTCTTCCTCCTCGCTCTGCCGCTCCTGTCGGCTTGTTCGGCACAGCCAGCGGCAGACCCGGTTCACGCCCACCTCCCTGAGCCTGTAAGCAATAATGCCGTCGCAGGTCTGCTGGTAGAGGGACGCATGATGGCGTACTCCTTCGCCGGACTGCACCAAGGGAAAAGCTGGGAGGACGTCACCGCCGACGCCTATGCCTGCGATCTCGAAGCACAATCCTGTCAGGAAATCGCCCCCCTGCCGGATGGTGTAGGCCGACTGGCGTCGGTCGCTGTCGCAGCCCGCGGTCAGATATACATTTTCGGAGGCTACACCGTGGCGGAAGACGGCACGGAACGCTCCACCCCGGAAGTTTGGCGCTTCGATCCACGAAGCGAAGAATACGCGCTGGAGACCCAAATCCCGGTACCCGTGGACGACAGCGTCGCTCTGGTTCGCGAAGACCGCTACATCTACCTGGTCAGCGGATGGCATGACACCGACAATGTCGACCTCGTCCAGGTCTACGACCTCGTCGATCAGGTCTGGTTCGAGGCGACCCGTTTCCCGGGAGCACCGGTCTTCGGGCATGCGGCGACCCTGATCTCGCAGACCCGGATGGTCCTGTGCGGCGGGGTAAAAGTCGTGCCCGCGGCCTCTCCGGAAGCGCGACGCAGCTTTGTTCTCTCAAACACGTGCTGGACCGGCGAAATCTCGGAGCAGAACCCAGCGGAAATCCTGTGGCGGGAGATTGATGACGCGCCGTCCGCCCCCCGCTATCGGGCTGCCATGGCAGCGGATCCGACCCAGGGCTCCGAGGGCGTACTCGTCTTCGGGGGAACGACCAATCCCTACAACTACGACGGCATCGGCTATAACGGCATCCCAGCAAATCCCGTTCAATTCAACAGAACTTTGCGTCCAGTTATGGACCTGCGTGGTGTGATACGCTGGCCCTCAAACGCAGGACCGGATCGCTACGTCTTCCTCGGCGGCATGACGGAGGACCAGGAGGTTGTCGACTGGGTCCAGGTACCTTCGCCAGACTAATCCCGACACAGAAGTTTCATTTCTCTCTGGGGGGGCTTGTGCGATATAGCGCGCCTGTTCTGTACTCTTCGTGGGGGCTCGAAATGAAATACTGGATGATCATTCCCGCTATCGCTGTTCTGACAGCGTGCTCGGCACAGGAAAGCGACGCTCCGGTGATTGATGCGCCGACGGATGAGGCGGCTCAGCCCGCCGGCCCGTACAGTGCCGACAACCTGGCTTTCTCTGACGCCTGCTTCGACGAGACCGACCGCTCGGCACACCTCGAGGACGGACAGTCCCTGCTGGAGCGTGGTCCGGACGCCATCGTCGTCGTCGCCTATAATCAGAACGGCCTGCGGGGCAATCACAGCTTCCCCATCATGCAAATGCCTGCGGAGCTGCGTGACCGCGTCGATGCGGCGGCCGCTACCTTCTTCCGGGAAGCGGGCCAAGCTTACGATGTTACGACGGATCATGTGATCTATCACCGCGAACAAGACGGGACATTTTGTGCTGTCGTGAACGTCGACACGATTGCCGGGCCGCTTGCGACAGAAGCCCGTGCCATCCAGGCTGACTGGGACGCGGTTGTCACTGCCGAAACGCCGGATCAGACCGCAGAAGACACCGTCGAGCCGACAGAGGAAGACGGCGGCGAGTAGCACTAGGTTCTAGGCGCGGCGGATTTCACCGTCGATAATCCGGACAGGGACCGCGGTCAGGGAATCGCCGGCGGCGGGGCCGCCATTGCAGTCGCCAGTCTCGACGTCGAAACTCGCTCCGTGCACCGGGCAAACGATATGGGCGCCGGAGTGCACCAGGACACGACCGTCCGGCAGGCTGAGCGGTAGTCCGGCGTGCGGGCACGCATTCTGCCAGGCGAAGACCTCATCACCGCGCCGGATCACGATCACGCCGTCCTGCAGGTCGCCAAAGCGGCGACCCTTGCCATCCTCGATCTCATCGAGGCGGCCCAGAACCCGACCCTGTCCGCTCAAAGCGGTTCACCGACCGGCGGATTGATCACCCACTTGAAGGGCGCTGCCTCTACGCTCTCGAACAGACCGGCAAGTGCGTAGGGGTCCTTGGCCAGCCACGCATCCAGTGCGGCGCGGTCGTCCATGTCCACGATCAAGAGCGAGCCCGCCGGCTTGTCGCTGCCGTCCAGCCACGGCCCGGCGGCCTTCACCCGCTCGCCCGCCGCCGCGAGCCAGTCAAGGTGCGCCTCCCGCGTATCCAGACGCAGCTGCAGCGCTCCGGCGCGATCACGGGTGTGGACGACAAACAACATCACGCACTCTCCAGGGTGAACGGACGGGTCAGAAGGGTTTCAATCGCATCCTCAACCGAGGTCCGGCCGGCCAGGATCGCGTCCACGGCCTCGCAGATCGGCATTTCAACACCATGTCGTTTTGCCAACGCAACGACCGCTGGCGCGCTCGCAACCCCCTCGGTGACGGCCCGGCGTTCCGACAGGATATCGTCGAGATGCACGCCGCGCCCCAGCGCCAGGCCGCAGGACATGTTTCGCGATTGAGGCGAAGAACAGGTCAGGACGAGATCACCGAGACCGCAAAGACCGGCGAGCGTTTCTCGCTTGGCACCGAGTTTCAGCGCCAATCGGGTCATTTCCGCAAAACCGCGGGAGATAAGCGCAGCGTGCGCTGACTTGCCCAAACCACGGCCCTCGGAAATCCCGCAGGCAATCGCGAGGACATTCTTCACCGCGCCGCCAATTTCGGCGCCGGTCAGGTCGTCCGCCAGATAGGGGCGGAAGCGTTTCGTTCCCAAAGCCTCGACCAGCCCCTCTCCGGCTTCCGCATCCGCACAAGCCAGTGTCACAGCAGTGGGAAGCCCCTTGGCCGTGTCGATCGCAAAGCTCGGCCCGGACAGAACGGCAGGAATGGCGTTCGGCAGGGTCTCTTCCAGCACCTGGGTCATCATGGACAGACTGGATTGCTCGATCCCCTTGGCACAAAGCACAACCGGAATACCGTCAGGCGCGAAGGGCAGGAATTGCTCGAGAACACGCCGCAAGTGCTGCGCCGGGGCAACGGCCAGGACAGCGTCACACGCATCCAGCTCCGACATCGCTGTCACGGCCGTGATCGAGTCGTGCAGCCGAACGTCGGGCAGGTAGATCGTGTTCTCGCGCTTGTTATTGACCGCATCGGCCACATCCTGTTCGAAGGACCAGAGCAGGACATCGCGCCCGGCACTGGCTGCGGTCTGCGCCAGAGCGGTGCCCCAGGCACCCGCCCCTATGACCCCGATCGTCTCGTATCGCATCATGCTTTTGGTCCTTTCCGTCCAGACCCGATCGCGGGGTCCAGCTTGGCCGAGCTTTCGTCCAAAGGCCAGCGCGCTCGCGCCGGAGCATCAAGCGCATCGACCTCTCCGCGACGCAGGCGCTCGAGCCCGGCGAGGGCGATCATGGCCGCATTGTCGGTACACCATTTCGAGGGCGGCGCGATCAAGCGGAACCCGGCCCCGGCAGCCGCCTCGTCGAGCGCGCGACGGACTTCCCTGTTGGCCGCGACCCCACCCGCCACGACAAGCGGGCGCGGCGCGTCGACGTTCGCAAAGCGTTCGGTGAAAAGGCTCATGGCGCGTTTCGTTCGGGACGCCAGCGCCTGGGCAATCGCCCGCTGGACACACGCCGCCAGATCGGCCCGATCCGCATCGGTGGGATCGTCCAGACCGTCCCAGATAACGCGTGCGGCAGTCTTCAGACCGGCAAAGGAAAAGTCACACCCGGGACGCCCTTTCAGGGGCGTCGGCAAGTCGAACCGGCTGGCATCTCCGCCCCTTGCCTGGCGCTCCAGCGCCGGACCGCCCGGAAAGCCGAGCCCCATGACTTTCGCCGTCTTGTCAAAGGCCTCGCCGGCGGCATCGTCCAGGGTCGAACCCAGACGGTGATAAACGCCCACATCCTCGGCAATCAGCAACTGGGTGTGACCACCGGAAACAAGCAGGAGCAGATAGGGAAACGCCACCGCCTCACCAAGCCGGGGGGAGAGCGCGTGACCTTCCAGGTGGTTGACGGCGATGAGGGGTTTGTCAGCACCCAGCGCCAGTCCCTTGGCCGTCATCAGCGCCGCCATCACCCCGCCGATCAGGCCGGGCCCGGAGGTCGCCGCAATGCCGTCGAGCGCCTCCAGCTCCAGACCCGCTTCCTGCAGTGCGGCCGCCACCAGCCCGTCCATGGCTTCGGCGTGCGCCCGTGCTGCGATCTCCGGAACCACGCCGCCATAGGGCGCGTGCGCATCGGTCTGTCCCAGAACCAGATCCGCGAGCACCTCAATCTCACCTGTGGCCGAGCGACGCAGGATGGCGACGGCGCTTTCGTCACAGCTGGATTCCAGTCCCATGACGATCAGGGGCGTCTCTTGCTTTGCGGAGGGTCCGGGGGCTAAGTCCATGTCTGTTCGATAACCTCCCCACCGGATTGCTGCAACGTGCCTTCACTGTCGAAACCGCTTCCCATCGCCACCCGCAAATCGCCGCTCGCCCTGGTCCAGGCGCTCGATGTCCAGGCCAAGCTGGCCGCCGCCCACGGTGTTGCCGAGACTGATCGCGACGCGGCTTTTCCGATTCTCGGACTGGTTTCCACGGGCGACCGGATCCAGGACCGCACCCTGCTTGAAGCCGGCGGCAAGGGCCTGTTCACCAAGGAGATCGATGAAGCCCAGCTCTGCGGCGAAGCGGCCTTCGCGGTACATTCCATGAAGGATGTCCCCACCCACCTGCCCGAAGGCCTGATCCTGGGTGCCATCCTGGAGCGCGAAGATCCACGGGACATGCTGCTGGCGCGCGGCGGGGAAGCCCGCCTGGCCGACCTGCCCGCTGACGTCATCATCGGCACCGCCAGCCTGCGCCGCCAGGCGCAGCTCCTGCACGCCCGGCCTGACCTGAAGGTGATTCCCCTGCGCGGCAATGTCGATACACGGCTCGGGAAGCTTCGCGACGGGGAGGTCTACGCCACCTTCCTGGCCCGCGCAGGCCTCAACCGTCTCGGTCGCGAAGAGGCCCTGTCCGAGCCCCTGGAACCCGAGGAGATGCTCCCAGCAGCGGCCCAGGGGGCGGTAGGCGTCACGGTTTGCGAAGGCGACTCGCATGCGCTGGCGCTCGCTGCCGCGCTCAACCACCTGCCGACCGAGCGGGCCATTACTGCGGAACGCGCCTTCCTGGATCGCCTCGACGGCTCTTGCCGAACGCCGATCGCGGCCCACGTTAATAAGGTATCAATGGACTTCACCGGCGAAGTTTTGACTCCTGATGGCCAAACTCGCTGGCAGGCTTGGTCGAAAATCGACCTGACCCGGATTGATCGCGACGGCGCGATCGCCGCAGGTCACGCCCTCGCCGACGAGGTCCGCGAACAGGCGGGCGACAGGCTGAAGAGCGCTTTGGACGTGTCATGACGGTTTTGATCACACGGGGTTGGCCCGGAGCAGAACATACAGCTTCAGGTCTCAGGAAAATGGGGATCGACCCTATTGTCTGCCCCGTGCTGGACGTCAACTTCCGCGCCTCCATCGATGTCGATGTAAGCGGTGTTCAAGCCCTGGCTTTCACCAGCACGAACGGCGTCCGCGCCTGGGGACCCCGGCGTCCGGAACGCGACCTCCCGGTCTTCGCGGTGGGCGACAGTACAGCCGAGGCGGCGAAGGGCATCGGCTTTCGCAAGGTGAGTTCCGCCAATGGCGACGTCGTGAAGCTGGCGGCACTGATCAGCAAAAAGCTCAAACCCAGGAATGGCTCCGTCCTCCATGTGCGAGGAATTCACGTCTCGGGCGATCTTGCGGGCGCCTTGCGAGAGAATGGATTCACGGCCCGGGAAGCCATTGGCTACGGCACCGTTCCGGTCGACATGCTCAGCGAAGAGGCAATTGCCGCCATTGTGTCGGGCGCGCCCGTGCAGGTCCTTATCCATTCCCGCCGGGGTGCGAAAACCTTTCTCGATCTCGTCCGTCGGTTCGGACTTCACAACTGGCTGGGGAATGTCGCGGCTTATGGCCTCAGCGCCTCGGCGCTCAAACCGCTGGAACACGCTGGTTTCGCCGGACTTTATGCTTCGCCAGAACCGAATGAGGCGGCGATGCTCAAACTGCTCGATCAACCGCTCGATCTGGTCTCTGCGGGCGGCGCATCCTAAGGTGACGCGTCACCTAGCGAATCGCGAGCAGGAATGTCCGACTCTCAATCTGATCCCGAGCCGCTCGACGCTGAGTTCGAGCCGGCCGAGACGACCGATATCCCCGGAACCGAACCACGCCCGCGGAGCGGTGCGACCGGCCTGATTACCGTGTTCCTGCTGGCCAGCCTGGTCGGCGGCGGCCTTGGCTTTGCCGGCGCCCGTTACTTCCCAGCCCCGGTGGACGCAATAGACGCTGGTGCGGCAAGCGAACGCGAAGCGCTCAGCGCCAGCCTGACCGGGCTTGAAACCCGCCTGTCCGCCCTCGAAGCCGAAGACCCCGAGGGGGCAGCCCGCCGCGCCGCCCAGCGCGCACTCTCGGACATCGCACCGCGTCTCGATGCGCTGGAATCCACACCAGCCGGCACGACGGACCTGAGCGCCATCGAAGACCGCCTCACAGCACTCGAGGCCGCTGAACCGGCCGACGCGTCGCAAGCTGTCGCCCCCTTCGATTCTGCCCCTCTTGAGGCTCGTCTTGCCTCTCTGGAAGCCGGACAGGCAGAGCTCCAGTCTCGCACGCAAAGTGCGCTGGACGCCGTGCAGCAGCCCGGTATCGACCCGCAGATCCTGCAAAATCTGACCGACCGCATCGCCGCGCTTGAAGCCGCAGCGGATAACGCCGCTCAACAACCGACAACTCCGAACGTCACCGAGGCCGACCTTGCCGCGGTCCTCGACCGGGTCGAGCGCCTGGAAGCTGCCCTGGGTGAGACCCGGCAGTTGGCGGAGGGCGCCCAATCTGCTGCCTCCAATGCACAGACAACCGCAGACAGCGCGGCTTCGGCTGCCTCGACACCGCGAGGTGAGGAAGACCGCCAACTCGCCGCTCGGGCCCTGGCACTCACCGCCCTCCGGGACATGGCCGCACGCGGCGAGCCCTTCGAAGCCGAGCGTGCCGCACTGGCGCGCCTTTGGCGTGGCAATCAGGAGCTCGCGGCCCTGGCCAACTACTCGCGCGCCGGCGTTCCGGCGGTGACTGATTTGGCGGACGCCTATCCGGGCCGGGCCATTCGCGATGCGGGCACCGAGCGCCAGCGTTGGTTTGGACTGATCGAACTGCAACGGATTGATCCAGAGGCCGGGGAAACCGGCGCGCTGGCGTTGACGGCCCTCAGTGAGGACAGCCTCGCAGACGGCGATCTGGACACCGCTGTAACCGTCACCGAGCAACTCGATGGCGACGCCCTGGCCGCGGCCCAGGACTGGCTCGTTCAGGCCCGCGCACGCCTGAGCGTTGATCGTCATATTGAAGCCCTGCGCGCCCAGCTGACACAAACCGCAACGGAACGCGGAGCCGACCCGTCATGATCAAACTTCCTTTCAAGATCCCGGCGATCGTCAAATTCATCCTGCTTTTCGTCGTTGTGGCCGCCGCCGCCGGCGCGGGGTGGTTCTTCGCCCTCAATCCCGGGCGGGCGGTGTTTGAATTCCTCGGATATCGCGTGGAAGTCCCCTTCGTGCTCGGCATGGGATTGTTGATTGTCACCACGTTGATACTGTTCCTGGCGATCTGGGCTATCTACATGGCCGTCAGCTCGCCGGAGAAGGTTCGCGCCTTCCTCAAGCGACGCCGGACGGAACAGGGTTATGATGCGCTGGAAAAGGCGCTGATTGCCTCGGCCGCCGGAGATGGTGAGACCGCCGTTCGCCAGGCCGCACGCGCGGATGCCTTGCTTGAACGCCCCGCTCTCTCCCGCCTGCTCGCCGCCCGCGCGGCCGAAGCCGCGGGCAATATCGAGGGCGCAGAAGCCCATTATGAGGCACTGCTGGAGGACAACCGGACCCGGGTTGTTGCTCGCCGCGGCCTCGCCCAGCTTGCCCACACGCGCGGGGACCACGCCGCAACGGTCGAACACGCGCAGGACGCCTTCTCCCGGGCCAAGGGCGCGCGCTGGGCCTTTGACGCCCTGTTTGACGCCCAGATCGCCCAACTGCGCTGGGAAGATGCTCTCGTCACGCTCAATGAGGCCGAGCGGCGACGGCAGTTGCCGGCGGACATTCTGCGACGTCGCCGGGCTGTGGTGATGACCGTGGCAGCACTCTCCCTGGAGACGGACGCGCCCGAGCGCGCTCGTGACCTGGCGGAGGCCGCCAACCGAGCCGCTCCGGACTTCGCCCCGGCTGCAACACTGGCGTCTCGCCTGCTGAATGAAGGCAAGCGCTACAAGAAGGCCGCAGATGTTCTGGAGGCCAGTTGGAAAGCCATGCCCCATCCGGCCATCGCGCGCGTCTACAAGGACCTGCGCAAGTCCGATACGC
>Ga0070726_10000276_pt1 | contig 75063 bp, 53 predicted proteins | sample tdAd471_FD_67275 | JGI IMG/M metagenome (GOLD analysis project Ga0070726, IMG submission 67275) | Marine sediment microbial communities from the Atlantic coast under amendment with organic carbon and nitrate - tdAd47.1 | ecosystem: Environmental > Aquatic > Marine > Coastal > Sediment | place...
CGTGCGCAAGAGCGGCAGCGGTAACCATGTTGAGCGCGCCGGGACCGATCGAGGTCGTGCAGACCATCGCACGCTGGCGGCGCGATTGCTTGGCAAAGGCGATGGCCGCATGCGCCATGGTCTGTTCATTGTGCCCGCGCCATGTGGGCAGACTGTCCCGCGCCGAGTAGAGCGCCTCCCCCAACCCCGCGACATTGCCATGGCCAAAGATCGCCCAGACACCCGCAAAATAGGGAACAGTTCCATCCGGCGTTTCGATATATTGCGCGGAAAGCCAACGCACCATGGCCTGTGCCGCTGTCAGACGTATCGTTGACATCCGTTTCTACTCCGCCGCAACAGCCGCAGGTGCCGGGCGGACTGCACGCCAGCCACGCACCAGCTTGCCAAAACGTTCCGCCAAAAGACGTTCGGCGGTAATATCGTCTATTTCTCCTTTTAGCCACTGACGGGCAGCATCGGCCCATATAGTCCGCCCCACCGCAAAACCTTTGACTATAGGGAATGGCGCCGCAACCTCAAACGAACGCAGTAGCGCATCATTCGCAGCCGCCAGCCCCAGCAGCACAACCCCGCGGCAGCGCGGATCATTCTCCAAAATTGCCTGCTGGATGTTATTCCATGCCTGCAGATCTTCCGAGGGCTCGAGCTTCCACCAATCCGGTCGCACATCTATCGCGTAGAAGCGTTCGATCATCCGGGAAACGGTGTCGTTTTTTACCTCGCGCCCTTTGGGAACAATGACCTCAAGAAGCAGCTCATGACGGGTCTTGCGACATGCATGGAACAGTCTGAGAACCTGCCGCTCCTGGCGCTCACGAAGATCGTCCGCATCGTCTGGATGGGCGAAAACGAGACATTTGACGACATGGTTGGATGGCCATTCGCGCAATTCCGACCCGACATCGGCAGAACATTCAAATTCAAGCGGTCGCGACCCGGGCAGCTCGATAGGCCGGCCGATCCAGTAGGGGTAGTCGGCGGCTTCTTCGAGACCACGCATCCCGAACCTGCCGTCGAGCAGCACGCCAAACGCTGTGCTTCCCTGAGCCACTTGATGAACAGCGCGCAGGGCCAACGCCTTGAGAGCAGGAATGCGGCTCGCGTCAGCGCCGGTTTCCTCCGCCAGTTCGAGCATCTGGCTGCGATGGTCCATCGCCAAAACCAGCAGCTCGGGATGCTCTGGACAGCGGGTCGTCGACCAATGCGTATTTTCCAGTGCGACATCGTCACGCAGACGGAACGGGCGGTCGTTCTCGGCAAGAAATTCCTGCAGTTCTTCCCATGTCGGCATCGCGGGCGCGCACCCATGCCGCGAAACGACGATTGCGCCACAGGCGTTGGCATAAGTGCAGCAAGTCTCGATAGACTCCCCGGCCAGCCAGCCGCGCAGGAACCCGGCCATGAAGCTGTCGCCGGCGCCCAGCACATTGAAGACCTCGACACGAAAGCCCGGGGCGCTAATCCCCTGGCGAATATCATCGGGAATAACCCCGTCAAAGCACACACAGCCATCTGCTCCGGTCTTGAGCACGATCAGCGCATCGCTGCCCGAGCGAATGGCACGCAGCGCCGCCACCGTGTCAGTCGTGCCGCCCAGAATATGCACTTCCTCTTCAGTGCCGACGATCAGATCGCATAACGGAAGAAATTCTTGCAGCTTGGCCGTGACAGCCTGGTCCGCGACGAAACGGTTCTCACCCATGTCCGGTGCTGTTAGCCCCCAAAGGACGGGCCGGTAATCGATATCGAAGATCACCTTGCCGCCATTGGCCCGCACGATATCGCAGGCCCGGCGACTGGCGGCGGCCGTGCCCTCCGTCGAGAGATGGGTGCCGTTGATCAGCACGGCGTTCGTATCTGTAAAAATCGCTTCATCGACATCACTGACAGCCAGCGCCATGTCAGCGCAGTTCTCGCGATAGAAGATGAGCGGAAAGTCTACCTGATTGCGGATACCCAGAACAGCCAGAGCCGTCAGCCGGTGGGCGTCAGTGATAACGGATCTGGTGTCTACACCTTGGCGCCCCAATTCCTCACGAATGAAACGGCCAAAATGATCATTGCCAACTCTGGTCAGCAATCCGGCCTTCATACCCAGCTTTGCGACGCCCACAGATGTGTTGGCCGGACTACCCCCAATATATTTGGCGAATGACGCCATATCCTCGAGGCACCCACCAATCTGTTCGCCATACAAGTCAATGCAGGAACGCCCAATCGTGATCACATCGAGCGTCTTCGTATGCGTCATCAATGCCTCTCCGCCTTACGACTGATATGTTTCATAAATTAATAATATGGAACATATATTTTATATCTTGGATTGAGGCAAGCTGTGAGTCACCTTGGCCCAATTTCCTTCTTCCTTCACCCCAACAAATATGGCCTTACGAAACCCTTGTTCAACCCAAGAAGCAGGGCCGCCATCTGTTGAGAAAGATGCTTTCCGGCCCCATGCTCATCGCCAACATATAATGTGACTGATACATGCGACCAAAGGAGTGTTGGCTACCGCCCGCTCGTCCGTGCAGAGACAAAGCGGGCGATAGCCACCCTACGCCCCACGGCAGCGAAGCGCTGGGTAGGAGCTTCCATCAGATACTAAGCAATTTGGTAATGAAATGCCCCTCATCTGATTAAAATAAATATTCCAATTTATAAATTTTCAGAACATATATTCTATTATTGATGGTTAGGCAAGCATTGAATCAGACCGCGAAATTTTCATCGGCAAACCCGTGGGCACTAATTTCAGCAAATAATATTTGCCGCAGTCAGGCAGCGGCATGCCCTGATTCTATATCGCTCAAATACGGCAGTCCATTATACTGCATATCTTCGCCCGGAACGGCGGCAAATCAGAATAGCCTCGTGCACATTCAGCGCCGCCGTCAATAGCCTGAAGCAACCTTTCTCAATATCGGCGGCAGGTCAACGTTGCGCAGCGCTTTCGAACGCGAAGCCGATCGCCAAAGACTGAGCCAAGCACATGGATGCAGCGAGAGTCCTGAATCCGCGAACTTCGCTATCTCTCACCTGCAACACACAACTGGCACTTTTGGCAACAGCACTCACGAGTGAATCTGTGATTGCGAGAAAAGGTACCCCACTGGTTTTTGCGGCTTTGACCAATTCGATCATTTCTGATGCATAGGGAGTGAAGCTGATTACGATTAACAGGTCATCACTTCTTATCTGGTGGCCCTGCTGAAGTGTGAACCCGCCCACCCCATCAATAAGGATTGCCCGCTTCCCGGCTTGCTGCAGAGAATAGGCCAAGTATGCTGCGACTGGATAGGATCTTCGAAAGCCAGAGATGTGTACGATGTCAGCACTGATAATCATGCGAATTGCCTCGTTAAGCCTCGTCTCATCAATTGCTTCGCTGATATGATCGAGCGATAACGCCGATGCCGCTGAAAACTCCTTCAGCAATTGGTGAGGAGCAGGCGATGTATTTCCTTGAGCACTGTCTGAGAATTGTCGAACCCGCTGATGGTAGGCGCTTGCAGTCCTGGTTGCGAGAAGACTATCTTTAAGTACGCGTTGCATGGGTTGTGCACCTTCGAAACCAAAGGTTTTTGCAAAGCGCACTATCGCCGATGCCGGCACTTTGACTCTGGCCGAAATCACCGCCAGAGTTTCAACGCCCATGCTATAGGGGTCGTCTAAAAGAAATTGAGCAATTTGCTGCAAGCGCGGACTTAACTCTTCGTATCGTTCAAGAACCGCGGCACGCAACTGCCCAGCATCCGAAATCGCAGACATATTCTTTTCGCTCCCAATAAAAGCCTTAGCTACAGCAGTGCCATTCGCGGCGCAACCAGACATGTCCGTTCATTCTAGTTGACGTATCCATGGAATATGTGTTCCACGTATCACGGATTCGGCGGTTCACGTCGGCTACTTTTCAGCGAGGCACGACAACAATGTTTAATATTGCACTCCTTGGGGCAGGACGTATCGGTCACATCCATGGGAACAACGTCGCCAGACACTCTGCCTTAAACTTGCAGTACGTGGTCGATCCCGCAACCGACGCCGCGAACCGCCTCGCCAACAAGCTCGGGGCAGAGGTAGCAAGTGAAGATCAAGTCTTTGCAGATCCCGGTATTGACGCCATTGTCATTGCCAGCTCGACCGACACCCATCTGGACCACTGCCTGTCAGCGGCCAAGACCGGCAAGGCTGTATGGTGCGAAAAACCGCTGGATCTCGATCTAGACCGATTGCTGGAAAATCTGCCGGACCTGCAACCGATCTCAAACCGGCTGCTGCTCGGATTCCAACGCCGCTTCGACCCGAACTTTCGAGCTCTACACAAACGGCTGAACGCAGGAGAGATCGGCGAAATCGAATCCGTTCATATCATCAGCCACGATCCCGCGCCGCCTCCTGTAGAGTTTATTCATAGGTCGGGTGGGCTCTTCAAGGACATGACCATTCACGATTTCGACATGGCGCGCTGGATGCTTGGCGAGGCCGTCACCCAAGTCTACGCAACCGCAAGCAATCTGGTCGACCCCGCAATCGGTCAGGCTGGCGATGTGGACATGGCAAAAATCATCCTGAAAACCGCCACCGGGAAAATGTGCGTAATCTCCAATACGCGCCGGTCCGGCTATGGCTATGATCAACGCGTGGAACTATATGGCCAAGGCGGGAGGCTTGCCGTTGGCAACATGGTCGAAACGACAGTCGAGTCATGGACTGAAAACGGAGCAGCAGCCGATAGTTTCGAAAACTTCTTCCTTACGCGATACGCTTCTGCCTATGCTGCCGAAACCGATCATTTCGCCAATATCCTGACCGGTGATGAAACACCCCTTGTAGGGGTAGCTGACGGGGTAGCGGCTCTCGAACTGGCGGTGGCGGCTGCGCAATCTGCTTCCAGCGGCGCTGTGATACATCTCTGAAATGGATTTTGCCGACGGGTGATCCTCGCGAAAAAAGCAATCACGACACCACCATGGTTATCCTGTGGTGCGGAACGGTTTGCGCGGTTGAGCGACCTTGCCCGTCTATTGAAGCCGCTACACGACCGAACCTATAAGCTTTTCTCGAAAGAACATTCCAGGTCGATGCCTGAAGCGCGATAAGCTGCGGTAACTGTGTTCAGCAGTAGAACAGCGATTGTGATCGCCCCCACTCCGCCGGGAACGGGTGTAATCGCCTTTACATGATCAAGCGCCTCATCAAAGGCAACATCGCCGACGATTCGTCCCCTATCCGTTCCGGGCTCAGGCTCAAGCCGGTTGATACCGCCATCAAGCACTATAGCGCCCGGCTTGAGCCAACTGCCTCTGATAAGCTGTGGCACGCCGACCGCCGCGACCACAATATCCGCATTTCTGAGCAGCGCCGGCAAATCGCGGGTACGGCTATGCGCCATCGTAACCGTGCAATTTTCCGTCAGCAGCAATTGCGCCATAGGCTTGCCGAACAGGATCGAACGTCCGACGACCGTTGCGTTGAGACCGGACATATCGCCAAGCAGGTGCCGCAGAATCATGATGCAGCCCAGCGGCGTGCAGGACACGAGTGTGTCCATTCCCAACACCAGTCGGCCGGCATTGGTGGGAGTAATACCATCGACGTCCTTGTCCGGATCTACTTCCGCGATGATCTGCTTTTCATCGAGGTGCTTTGGCAGTGGCAACTGCACCAATATGCCATCGACCGAAGGGTCGGCATTGAGTTGCTTTATCAATCCGACCAACTCCTCTTGCGAGACATCCGAGGAAAACCTGTGCTCGAAACTCTCCATCCCGGCATTGAGGGTCGACCGGACCTTGCTCCGAACATAAACCTGGCTCGCCGGATCGTTCCCGGCGAGGACCACTGCCAGACCAGGCTTGCGGCCCGTTTTTTGCGCAAACGTAGCGGCAAGCTGACGGGCGCGACCCTGGAAACGCGCGCCAAAGGTTTTACCGTCGATAACCTCGGCCGACATAATTGATTCCCTCTGTCTGGTTCTATCGATACGGCTGATTCTCATTGCGCCGCCGCCAGCCCCCTACTCTATTGATGTGAATCGAAAACGATGCAAAAATAGGGAAGGCGATATTGGGAAGGTAACACGGTTGAACCTCACACATGTACGAAACTTTGTGGCAGTCGCCAATGCGGGAGGACTACGGCGTGCCGCCCGGCAACTCGGACTGGCGCAACCTGCAATCTCGCGCAGCATATCAGAACTCGAACGTGAACTTGGCACTCCGCTTTTCGAGCGCACAACAACTGGGATGATAATCACGCCGATAGGCAAATCGTTTCTGCAGCGGGCTTTGGCGATTCAGATGGAAATACAACGAGCCCAGGACGAAATAGGGCAGCTTTGCGGAAGTGGCGCGGGGACAGTTTCAATCGGGCTTTCGACCAGTGCACATGTCGCCCTGCTTCCGCGGGCGCTTGCGCGTTTCAATGAGCGCTATCCCAACGTGGTCGTCGAGATTGAGGAAGGCATGTTTCCCAGCAAAGAAGGTGCGTTGCGAAACGGCAATCTCGATTTTTACGCCGGATCCCTGTGGTCAGACAAACTGGACAAGGATCTAAAGTACGAGAAGCTTTTCGACACGTCCCGCATCATCGTCGCGCGCAAGGGGCACCCCATGTCGGGCGCCAGATCGCTGAGCGAACTGGTGGATGCGCAGTGGATCGCCACCTCCGTCACAACCGACAGCCAGGCGGAACTGGAGCCGGTTTTCGCAGCACTTAAGCTGCCTACCCCGAAGTTCGCGATCAAGGCCAGCAGCGGGCTTACGATGATAGCCGCAGTCGCGTTTTCGAACGCCCTGGCAATGCTGCCCGTTCAATGGGAAAAATTCATAGCGTCCACGGAGCATCTCACGCGGCTGAACATAAAGGAGCCATTGTGCGGTCCGGCGATGTATATTGTATATAAATCGACTTTGCCTCTGACCCCGGCAGCCCAATATCTCGCCGATCTGTTTCACCGCTCCGCTTTGAACCAGCCGCCTCCCTCTATCGATATGGCGTGACCGGGAATATAATGAAGCCAACCCCCGTGCTACCCTGTCGATGATCCGATCGCGCAAGCAGTTACGCAAATGGTACTAATGGCGAGCATCTGATATAATAAAGGTAACAGATGCTCGCTGCTGCCATCACCTCGTGAGCGTTTTACCCTGCTAGTCTGAACACCAACCGCATCATGAACCATTCGGTTGATAGAAAGCGGAAACCAGGAAAGGCGCAGCAGGTGGCGTATAAAAATATTAGTCGGAAATTGAAGCCGTTTCCTGCGTCTCTACTAGAAGGTTACACTAGCTCCGACTTGTCCGCCAGGATTGGAGCATGACCATCGTGACAGATATTCCCTCGACCGATCCCAGACTGATGATGCGCCGGGCGCCCATGAGCGCCAGCCAGAAGATGGCCGTCGCTGTCACCTTCATCCTATCGGCGCTGGATGGTTTCGACGTCCTCGCTATCACTCTGGCAGCGCCTGACCTCAGCACGGAATGGGGGCTTCACCATGGCGGCCTGGGAGCCATATTCGCTGCGGGCCTTATCGGCATGGCGGTCGGCGCAATCATGATAGCGCCAGCCGCCGACACTTTCGGGCGTCGCGCGCTCATTCTCTTCTGCCTCGGCATGATGGCTCTCGGCATGTTGGCAGGCGCGCTATCGCCGGGCATGAACGCAATGATCTTCAGCCGGGCGATAACGGGACTGGGCATCGGCGCGATGTTGTCGCTTATCAATCCGCTCGCCACGGAATTCTCCAATGAAAAGCGTCGAGACATGGCCATCAGCCTGATGGCGATCGGCTATCCCGTCGGAGGCGTTCTGGGTTCAGCTGCAGCCAGCTTTATCCTGACCTATCTCGACTGGCGATCGATTTTCTATGCAGGCGCCATTCTCTCTCTGGCGGCCATTCCCATGGTGCTGAAATGGCTTCCCGAACCCTTGTCTTTCCTGATCGAGAAGCCGCGCCCCAATTCGCTTGCGCGCGTCAATATCCTCCTGAACCGCTTTGGTCTTCCTGCCGTTGAAACATTGCCCCAACCGGCAAAAAGTGGAGCCCGCTATCCTGTATCGGCGCTATTTACGAAGGATCATATCAGCGTCACACTGCGGGTTACGCTCATGAATATCCTGTTCGTCGTGCCCGTCTATTATGTTTTGACGTGGCTGCCCCAGCTTGTCGCCGATCTTGGCTTCAGCGGCGCGCAGGCTGCGGAAATCTCTCTGGCATCGAATATCGCGGGTATCTTCGGCGGCATTGCATTCGGCTGGCTTGCAGGTGCCTTCGGCCTCAAAAGGGTTGGTTTCCCCGTGTTTGTGCTGTTCGCCCTCATGTGCACGGCATTCAGCCTTGCCCCCGCCGACATGGCTCTGTTGCTCGGCATGGCCATATTGCTTGGACTTTTCCTCTTTTCCGGCATGTGCGCCATCCATGCCGCAGTATCACGCTCATTCCCTGATCATATGAGAGCGAGCGGCGCGGGCATCGCGCTCGGCCTGGGTCGCGCGGCAAGCGCGATATCCCCCCTTATCGTCGGCTCTCTTTTCGTGTCGGGCGCGGGTCGCGGCGTCGTTTCGGGTGGCATGACGGCGATGGCGCTCGTCGCCGCGCTGTTGCTGCTCACGCTTGGCGGGCTGGGAAAGTACGGCACCGGTTCAACAACAACGGCCCGGTCATGAACCCGGTTCTCTGAAGGAAGTATCCGTTGGTCCAGACTTAAGTACGACGTGCGAAATCAAGCTTTTGCAGAAAGTATAACAAGGGAGAGGGTAAATATGAAAAACAATTGGCTCTTAACATCAAGTATCGTCGCGCTGCTTTCAATCTCCAGCAATGCGCAGGCACAGGACAACGACAATTCCGCAAACCCTGCAACTTCCAACCAGGAAATTGACGGCGGCATCCGTGACATTGTCGTTTACGGTGAACGGCGCGCCACAGGATCAGCGGTGCAGCGCGTGCCGATAGCCATTACCGCCATCGACAGCGACGCGCTGGAAGAAACCAACAGTGTCGACATTGCGGACATCGGCGCGCTTTCCCCTTCCGTGCAAACCTCGCCGGTGGGGACCTTTCCCGGCTTTCCGAACTTTTCCATCCGCGGCATTGGTGTGAATTCGTCGATCCGCAGCGTCGATCCGGCGATCAATATCATCCAGGACGGGCTGGTTATCGCCTATCAGGCCGGCGCGATCGTATCGACCTTTGACCTTGAATCAGTGGAAATCCTGCGCGGCCCGCAGGGCGTGCTGTTCGGCCGCAATGCCACGGGCGGCGCAATCGTGCTCCGCACGCGGCGGCCCGACGACCATTTTGGACTGCGCGGAGATTTCTCCTACGGCAATTTCAACGATATAAACGCTAATATCAGCGTCGAAGGGCCGCTGGGGTCGCCCAACATATTGGGCAAGCTGGCCGTCCAATATCATAGCAACACCGGCACCATCAAGAACACGAACAAAGGCATATTCGTACCCGCGCCCGCCAACCCGTCAGGAGCGTCATCCAGCCACCCGACCGGACATGTCGGCGATGCGGACGAACTGATCATCAAACCAACCTTCTCGTTCAAGTTGGGTGACGGCCATGACCTTACGGTGTTCGGCCAGTATCAACGCTTTCGCAATGACGGAATCATTGCGCGGAACTTTCAACCTGCCGGCCTCCAGACAACGCTCGTTACCAGTGAGTTCGGCTACACACCGACAACCAGCGGATATGAGACGAACATAGGCGACCCCGGCTATCTCGACCTTGATGCCGGTCATGTCATCATGGAGTTCGAGAACGAGATCGGACCCGGGAAACTGACGTCGACGCTAGGTTACCGGCACGTGTCCTATGACAGCACCAACAGCCTGTTCGGCTCGCCCTTTCCTCTGTTCTTTTTCCGGGACAATACAGAGGAAAACGACCAGTATAGCTTTGAGAGCCGGTATAATGTCTCGCTTAACGACAGCATCGAGTTGCTGGTAGGCGTATTCTATCTGAACTCGCAGATAGACGTTCTAGAACAACGCCAATTCAGCGCCGGTGCAGGTAACGGCAATAGCCTGAACTATGTTCGTGGAAGTTTCGATCATACGACCAATGCCTATGCGGCTTTCGCCAATGTCGATTGGGCGGTGACGGACAGGCTGAAGCTCTCCATCGGCGGCCGCTACAGCCATGAGAAGAAGAGCATCACTTATGTACCTTTGGCCGGATGCGCAGGCCCCGGCTTCACCAACTGCCCGCAGGTGGTTCTCAACACGTCGAAAAATTGGAACGATTTTTCACCACGTCTCGTGGCGACCTACACGCCGGCGGACCGCATCCTGCTCTATGCCAGCTATACTGCGGGGTTCAGGAGCGGAAACTACAACCCGCGCACGACCGATACAACCGGCATCGGCGTGGGGCCGGCGGACCCGGAGAATGTCAATTCCTACGAGATTGGCGCCAAGACCGACCTGTTCGATCGCAAGGTCCGCTTGAACATCAGCGCGTATCAATCCGACTATAAGGACATTCAGCAGGTTCTGACCGCACCGGGCACAGGCGTGGTGCAAACCCTGCTCAACGCGGCCAACGCGCGCATCCGCGGCGTGGAGAGCGAACTGACCGTCAAGCCGGTGAACATACTGACGCTCAATGCCAATGTCGGATACACCGACGGCAAATTTCGCCGATTCAACGTTCCGGTCGGCGGCGTGGCCGATCCTACGAAACTGACGATAGCGAAGATTCCCGAATGGACGGTTTATCTCGCCAGCACGGTAACTGTTCCGATCGACAGCATGGATGCTGACCTGTCGATGCGTGTCAGCTATGATTGGCGGTCACGCTTCGAGACCGATCTGCCGAACACGCCCGGCCTCGCGCAACCAGCCTATGGTCTGATCGGCGCGAACGTAACTTTTTCCAAGGACAATTGGTCCATCGGGGCATTCGGGCGCAACCTTGGCAACACGCATTATGCAGAGACTTATGCGCGTGGCTTTTCGTGGGTTTATCTCGGTGGTGCACCACGAACTTACGGCGTCCGGTTCACATATGAAATGTAGTTAGGGAAGCTGAGCCAATGGCCGATGCTTCTCAGGGAGTTCGAATGTACTACAAGCACAAAGGAATGTTGAAAGGGCGACGCCCTTCCCGTCCCTTTCGGTCGCATCCCGAAAAATCATCGGCCGGCAACCGAGCGGAGCGCCATCGACCGTGTTCGATAGCACAGCGCTCACGCACCGGTCATTTTATCTGCAACCTCTTTGAAATGGATCGAGAAGCATGAAATTAGTCAGATATGAGGCGGACGGCGTTGCGCAGCCAGGCGCAATAAAGGACGATGGGATCGTCAGCCTGGCTCCGTTGGGTATCACGTCGATGATGGAGCTCATCGCTGCGGGCGCGGAGGAGCTCGATCGCGTGCGCGCCTTCGTCGAGGAAGCCAGCCCCCAGCTTCCCCTGAGCCAGGCGAAGCTGCTGGCACCGGTCGAGCGACCCGGAAAATATCTCGCGATCGGAATGAACTATAAAAAGCATCTGGAGGAAGCGGACAAGCTGGGTGTCGCGCGCGCTTCCCACCAGAGCTGGTTCAACAAGCAAACGACCTGCATTTCCGGTCCTTTCGACGATATCGATCCCGGCGTGACGGAAAAACTGGATTATGAAGTCGAACTGGGTGTCGTCATCGGCAAGCGCGCAAAGTCTGTGAGCATCGATGATGCGCCCGATTATGTGTTCGGCTATTTGGTTGCCAACGACGTTTCCGCCCGGGACTGGCAATTCCACTCTCAGCAATTCACCATCGGCAAATCATTTGATACCCATGGCCCGATAGGTCCATGGATCGTGACCGCCGACGAAATCCCCGACCCGCATTGCCTCGATCTTCGCTGCTATGTGAACGGCGAGTTGCGGCAGGAAAACAACACCGGCAACATGATCCACGATATCTGGCAGCAAATATCCTATCTCTCCACGGCATTCACGTTGGACCCCGGCGATCTGATCGCCTCCGGCACTCCCGAGGGCGTAGGCATAGGCCGCGATCCGCAGGTTTTCCTGCAGCCGGGAGATGTGGTGCGGTGCGAAGTCGACACTATCGGGACCATCGAAAACCGGGTCGTCGTTCCATAAGCGAAGGAAATAACAATGGCCGTTCTCGGACTTCTATCTGTAACGCTTGAGGTGCCGGACCTTCAGGCCGGCGTGAAATTCTACACCGACGCCGGCCTTGCCGCCACCGTGGAGAGCAACATAGCCAGCTTCCGCTGCGAAACGCAGGACAGGGAATGCCTGCGTCTTATTGGTGGAGCTGCAGCGAAGAAGCTTCACCATGTGCGACTGCGCGCAGACCGCCTTGATGAGATCGGCAGCAGGCTTGAAGACCATGGAGGCCACAGGATTAATCCTCCCGAAGGATTCGAGGATAGCGGCTTATGGGTGTCCGATCCGCATGGAGTGGTTTTTCACCTGGTCGAGCATGACGAGGATGCAGCACTACCTGCGGGCGACCAGTTCGAGATCAACGGGCCGGGCCGAATATCGCGCATTCGCAGGTCGGCGATGCTGCCCGGCAATGCCTATGGTCCCGTGAAGCCGCTCCGCCTTGGCCACATTCTGCTGTTTTCGCCTGATGTTCCGGCAAGCGTGAACTTCATGACTGGCGCCCTTGGCATGGGGTTGGCCGATAAGTCGGGTGACGTCATCGCGTTTTGTTGTGCACGCAAACACAGCGATCATCATGTCGTCGCATTCGCCAAATCGCCTGGCATTGGCTTTCATCATGCCAGCTTTCAGGTCGATAATCCGGATCAGGTTGGCCGCGGCGGCCAGGCTTTGCTTGAGAAAACCGGACGCGGCGACTGGGGCTTCGGCCGCCACACGATCGGTTCAAACTTCTTTCACTATATCCAGGATCCATGGGGCAGCTGGTTCGAATATTATAGCGATATGGATTATATCGACGATTACGAACTATGGTCGCCAACCAATTATGCGCCGGAGGATAGTCTGGCCAATTGGGGGCCCGCTGTGCCCAAAGACTTCGTGCATAATTACGAGGTTGCCGAGTAGAATTATCAGCTTTCCGCAAGATATGAGGCGCCGGTTTTGATTCAGCCAGAACCGGCGCCTGTGTTTTTGCCTCTATGGATATCCCCGTCCATCAGAAACCGGAGTGCTGCAATGTAATGAGGGTTTTCGCCTGTTCAGGGAATAGCCTGAAGCCCGGATCGTCAGGAATGGTGCCAGCTTCCCCGCTCGACGAGCCAGGCAGAGGACTTCTTCAATCCGCCAAAGGGGAATATATGCAATTGCTCGATCGGGCATTGCGGGTTCGACGCGACATGACGCTCGATCGGCTCGACCACCAGTTCGGGCGAAGGCCCGGTGAGCAGCGACGACACCGCACCCGCCTGCTTCTTGAGAAAATCGATCGAATTGCCCACGCCGCACATCACCGCATATTTAACGAGCGTGGGAAGCTTGGCTGGACCGGCTATCCCGATATGTACCGGCAGATTGACGCCACAGGCCGACAATCCGTCCGCCCATGTCACAGCCTTCATGGGATCGAACCCGAATTGCGTGACGATACGCATCTGCGTGCCGCTGCGCTGCGCAAAAGCCTGTTTCAGCAATAGCGCTTCTTCGGCCATGCTATCCGAAAAATCCGGAGTGCCCTCGGGATGCCCCGCTATCGCTATCCACTCGAAACCGCACCGGTCGAACATGCCCGTTTCGAGCAACTCGAGCGACGAGCCGAATTCGCCCACCGGTTGCTCCAGCCCGCCGCCAATGACCAGCGCCTGTTTGACCCCGGCCTCTTCGCTCAGCGCCTTGATACGATCATCGAAAGCGGCCCGCGTCGTCAACCGTCTGGCCGCGAAGTGGGGCACAGCGACATAACCGGCATCGCCGATCCGTCGCGCGGCATCCGTGAAAGCGCGCGTGCTATCGGTTCCGACGTCCGGGATGTACACGAGCGTGCCCTTCGGAAACAGCATATCCAGCGACGCGGTATCGTTCACCTGCCGGGGCGTGATCTCGATGGAAGCCGGCAATTTGGCGCCGGCAATGGCATGACCGGTCGCGGAGCGGGGCACATGAACCGTCACGGGAACACCACCGTCTTGCGGCCATTCATCAGAACCCGCTCTTCGAGATGATAGGAAACGGCACGGGCGAGCACGCGCCTTTCGATGTCCCGCCCCTTTCTTACCAGGTCTTCCGGCGTATCGGCGTGGGTCACCATCTCCACGTCCTGCGCAATGATCGGCCCTTCATCCAGGTCCTCCGTCACATAATGGGCGGTAGCGCCGATCATTTTGACACCCCGGTCATAGGCCTGGTGATAGGGCTTCGCGCCCTTGAAGCCCGGCAGAAAGGAATGGTGGATGTTGATGCAGCGGCCCGACAGGTAGCTGGAGAATTCGTCGGACAGAATTTGCATATACCGCGCGAGGATAACCAGTTCGGCTCCTGTTTCCTCGATCAGCTCCTGTATCTGTCCTTCCTGCTCACGCTTGGTTTCCTTGGTGATCGGCAGGTAGCGATAGGGAAGCCCGATATGGCCGGTCAGGCTGAGAGCGGATTCAGGGTGGTTCGAAACAATACCGACGCATTCCATCGGAAGCTCGCCCAAGCGCATGCGATAGAGCAGGTCGCCAAGGCAATGGTCGAATTTGGAAACCAGGATGAGCACTTTCTGCTTCGATCCTTTTTCACGCATCGACCATTGCATGGCGAAATCGCGAGCCAATGAAGCAAAAGCTTGCTCAAATGGTCGGGCTTCGCCGGAGAAAGCAATCTCCATTCGGGAAAAAAACCGGTCGGTCGACCGATCATCAAATTGTGCAGCCGAAATAATATCTCCGCCGTTGCGGAATATCTCGTTGGCTACCGATGCCACGATCCCTGGTCTGTTCGGGCACTGGAACTTCAGCAGCATCTTCGTGCCTTGCTCGGCTGCCGCCATCGACTGTTCCTCTCGCTGAAGGATATCCACCATTCAATCTCCTTGCTGGCCAGTATCGACCGGCATTTATTTCGAGCTATTGCTCGGCCTGAAGGGATCCACCGCTCTGCTCGGATGTTTCTCCGGCTGGCGCATCTCGTGACAGGATTTGGGAAAAGATGTCCTGCGCTTCGCTCGCCGAAGCGCCGTTCCCCCGCCACGCGACGATCTGATCCGGGCGGATCAGCGCAAAGCGCATTTCGTAAAGATCCTTGGCTACGGGTTCATTCCGCAAATCCAATATCTTGAGTATCAGGCCCATCCGATGCGCAGCGGTGGAAAACGCATCATCCACACCACCCCCTTCACCGAAGCAGAGCAAGGTCCATTCAAAGCCGAACCGATCAAACAGCGAGGCTCCGTCAGACAGCCAAGCATGCGGCGCCCGGCCACCCGGCTTGGCCGAAGGCACATAGACCGACGGTGCGTCGGGCGGAACAGGCGCGTTATCCGCAACGATGGCCGGCGATCCATCATAACGCGCGCCAAAAGTGAAACCGGGAATATGGAATTCGTTGGATGCATGGCGCGCGAGATAGGCCCCTGCCCTCGCCCGCGCCGCATCTCCCGCCTCGCCTTCATCCTCGATCGCGGGAGAGGGGCGATATAGCCCCACGCTGTCGGCGAAACGAATGGCAAACTCCGTGTTGCGCAGCGCGACGGGGCGGCGTTCGGCTTCGTAGCTTTCGAGCAGTGCCTCGCCAGCCTCTCCCTTGATTACGGCGGCCAGCTTCCAACCCGCGTTCACCGCGTCCTCAACCGCGGTATTATATCCCATGCCACCGGTTGGCGTGAAAATATGCACCGCATCGCCGCCCAGAAGGATGCGGCCATCGCGAAAACGTCCGGCTACAAGTGCGCGTCCGGCAACCCATTGCGCCATCCCCTTCACTTGGCAGGGAATGTCGCATCCCACCGCCTGAAGAAACAGACGGCGAGCGACTTCTTCTGTGATGTCCTCCAGCGTTTCGCCCGGGCGCAACTGGGTTTGAAGAGCAAAGCTGCCCTTGCCGTCCACCGTGGCTAACAGCGCGCGCCGCTGATGGGTGAAGGTCCAGTACATCCACGCGCGCTCACCGGCCAGAACGTCGTAAAAGGCCGGAGCCTCGATGTAGATGGAGAGCATCTGCCCGCCCATGAAATCCCGTTCCGCGGGTTCCCCGCCAGCATAGCGAATGCCAAGCGCGCGGCGCACGCCGCTCTGTGCGCCATCGGCCGCGAACAGATAGGAAGCCGATATTTCCTGGCTCTGCCCCGACGCCAGATCGGAAATCGTGCAAGAGACCTGATCGGCCGTTTGCGAGAAATCGGTAAGGCGGGTTTTAAACCGGATGTCGAGCGAGGGCAGCTTGCGCGCGTGATCCAGCAACACATGCTCGACCAGGCTTTGCGGTATCCGATGAGGTAGCTCGGCGGCGTTCCAGATATGCGCCTGCTCCCGCGCTATCCGATCGGCATCCTGCGACGCGGGCATTTTGTAACGCCCCAGCTCATGCCCTGAATACGTCGTGAAATAGGCGATGTCCGTGGGGTGATCCGAAGGCATGCCCAAGGCGCGGATCTCCGATGCGAAGCCCAGCCGCCGGTAATGCTCCATGGTGCGAGCCTGGGTGGCATTCGCCTGCGGCGCGGTCGCGACTGTGTCGTCCTCATCGACGAGAAGCACGGATATCCCGCGACGACCCAGCTCATGGGCGGCCATCAGACCGCAAGGGCCGGCCCCGGCAATCACCACGTCAAATGTTGCACTGGGCATAGCTTATCAACTCCCGAAAGGGCGCTCCCATCTTTCCCGCTCGCCTCCCGATCGGGAGGGAGCAAGCGGCATCAGGCGGTCAAGGCAAGGCGGCTGTTCTTGTACAGACGCGCGGCGGTCGCATAGGGAGAAGCCTCTACCCGGGCGCGCACCTTCAACTGACGGTGCCGTTCGACCGAAGGCTTGCGGGTGCCGCCGTCCGGCTCGCCCCAGGTGACGGTGACTTCCGTTCCCGGCTCGGCGAAGTCCTGTTCGACGAAAGCGACGGAGAGAAACTCCTTCTCGTTGACGGTATAACCGATGAAGTTGGACACACCGACAATCTTGCCGTCGAGGCTGCGCACCTCGTCATTCATCTGAAACGCGTAGGACGCCATAGGAAGTTCCATATACTTGTAGGGCAGCGCGTCCGGATCCATCAGCGAGCTGTATATCTTGCCGATGTCCTCCTGGTTCCATACCAGCGTGACCTTGCGCCGGTGAGGTTGGTCAACCATCGCCTCAAGCGCTTCGCGGCCGATGAAATCATGATCGAACTTCATCAGCTTATCGACGCCGAGATCCCACGGAGTGACGTAATAGTCTTCAAGATTATCGGAAACGAAGCTGCCACCAATCTGCGTGCAGGTCTCCCAGCCATCGGCGGGCAACCAGCGCCGGAAGTCTTCCAGCGCGGGGTCGGTATAGATGGCGGGAGTGGGATAACCAACCCAGCCGGTCTCACCCAATGTGCTGTAATAGGTCTTCATTCCGCCACGCCGGATGCCATATTTCTTGCCCGCCTCCAGCAGATAATCACGGACCTTCGGTCCATCCGCATAGTCTCCGGACAGTTCAACACCCTTGTGCCCGGCCATGCCATGCCGGAGCGCCAGCACGTCGCACCCGGCGATGCGTACCCGCGCCATGTTGAAGAATTTGATTTCACCCGGGTCGCTCTCGACAACTTCCCGGAACAGCGCCTCGGCGTTCGGACCGTCCATGCCGAAGCGAAAGCGGGTGCGGTTCGGGTTCATCGACGTCGGATGATCACGGACCAGCTTTACGTCATAGCCGCCGACCTCGGCATTATATTGAATCCAGTTTTGCAGATGCATGCCCGAGATGAGTTCGAAACTGTCCTCTTCGAGGCATTCGAGAACACACTCGCCAATTACCTGCCCCTTGGTATTGCACCCGATAAACTGCTTCGCCTTCATCGGCGCGAATTTTTCGAGACTGTTGATCCCGATCTTGCTGAGCAGCCGCTTCGCGTCCGGGCCGGACAGGAAGGTCTCGGGCATGTGATGCGACTGATCGAAAAGCGCGATACTCTCCCGCCAGCCTTTCTGCTCCTCGCGCCAGTTGGTGAACTCCATCGGAACAGGCGAAAGCCCTGCGCGATCCTTGCCATGGGGGGCGAGGGTGTCGTTGCGGAAATGCTCGACGAGGTTGGGAATTTCCTCAAGCCAGTCTTGCAGTGAGGGTCCTTTTGCTTCAGGCATAACTTTATCCCACCTTTTTATTACTAGTTATTGTTGATTATGTGCAATATATTCTAAATAAATCTATATAAATATATTCAATTTCATCGGACTTATTTTGATTTTTACAAGATTACATCAATATTCAACTGTCAAAATTGTTAAGGCCATCATGGCTGTTAGGAATGCGGCCAACACCTCATGTCTAGCCAGCAAATCCGACATTGAGTAGATAACGTTTCGGTAGGATCGTTATTTTAAAGATAACACTATTGAGAAGCGATACCGCCCATGGACGATGCGTTATCAATAAATGCGAGCGCCGGCATACCAACAAATCTATACGGGTTTAGCGTTGAGCCCTCCCCTGCCCCGCTCGCGGCGATACCGAAAGGGCAACTCTTCATTGCTTTGAATATCTCTTCATAGCCCGGCTGCTTGGCTAACCTGACGAAATTCGCGGTCAGGCGATTGACCAGTCAGGTATTCCGCAGCGATGAATAAATTAGATGCGGGCCAAGAAAAATGGGAGAAGATCGATTGCAACCGGAATTTGAAGCCCGCCTCGAACAATTGACGGAGCAGTTTCCTGGCAAGCCATGTTTGGGAAGCGCTTCGGACCTGCATCTTTTCCACGCGCCCAATTCGGTATGCTCGCAAAAGGTGCGGTCTGTTCTTTACGAACTGAACCTGCCTTTCATCTCGCACGAACTGAACCTGGTGCGCGGCGACACCTATGAACCGGAATATGTTTTGATGCGCCTCGATGGGTGTGAGGCGGCTGGCCTGCCGCTTTCCACCAGTCATGGCGAGGCGGGGGAAGGAAGCACGTCGGTTGCCCTGACCGGCTGTGACCCGTGCGTTGTGCCTATGTTGATCGACGCCCGGAAGCAAGCCATCCATGTCGACTCCCGAAATATCTCCACCCTTCTGGCGAAGGCGGCTCCGCGCCTCTATCCTGAAGCGTTCCGTTCGGATATCGAGCGTCAGCTTTCGGTTATCGACGACCTCCCCAATTATCAGTTGCTCGCAGTCTTTGTAACCGGCGGCAAGTTTACAGGTGCGGGAGATATTAATCCCTGGTCACAAAGCAAGGTCGACCGCTGTGACGATCGGCTCCTGCGCCACGAGGATGATCCGCGGCTTGTGCGAGCCTTCTCGGCGAAGCGCGAGAAGGAAGTACGCGCGACGCAGCGCTTGTTTGACGGAGCAGCTGTGGCCGATGCGGAACGGAAGATGCGCGCAGCCATCGATAATCTGAACCGCGCTTTGACACCGGATCACCGTTTCCTCTACGGGGATGCGCTCACTCTGGCCGACCTGTTTTGGGCGGTTGAGCTCATTCGCCTGATCGATCTGGGGAAGGACAGTCTCTGGAACGATGGCGAGAATTCCAATGTCGCGCGCTATGTGGATGCGCTTTGCGCCGAGCCGAGTGTCCAGCAGGCAATCATTAACTGGCCCGGCGCGCGCCTCAGCGCCTGGCCAGGCGCCGCGCCGATGGCCGTGCCTGTTTGAATCGACCGGAGCATCGCAAGATGCGTCAGGTCGGCAGCATCCAGTAAGGACTGCCCGCCGGAACATGCTCTACAGGCAGACCGGAAACAAGCGGCTTCAGCCAGCTCTTGAGCAATGCGCTCGCCGGTTCTTCGAACGCTTCATGAGAAATGGCGATGATGCCTTTGGGTGCCGGCAGGCCAAGGCTGATGGCGTCTCGGACATAGTTGAACGTGTCGATTTCCTGCACCTCGCTGAAGAGTATGACATCGGCGTCCTGAAGCCGCTCGAGACTCTCCCGCAACAGATGTGCGGTGGTGCCGATTCGCCGCACGATCAAATCCGGGTCGCCGATCACACGAATGTCACGAGTGCCCAATGTCTTGCGCATGTGGCGCGCGACGTCTTTCAGGGACATGGGCGGGATCTGGTACCCACGCTGAACGAAGCCGCCCGGCATGGTCGTAAAATATTTCTCCCAACCGAGCCGTGCGCTGAAACTGCCAAAAATGGGATCCACCGGTTGGGTCTTGCCATCCAGCATTCCGGGAACATGGGTCTGGTGATGATAATCGTGAAACCTCCACACGACCAGATCATGATCTTCGCACAGCTTACGCTTGGCAATCGTGACGGGATCCATCGCCAGTGAGCCGGGAACCAGATACGGCTCATCTTCCTTCAGCGTGGCTACTTCGTCCTGATAATCCCAGAACATCCGTTCATGACTGATGATCAGGTTCAGCTTACTGGAGGCCGCGCGCTCCAGAACGTCATGAGTGGCCTGGAATGTGGTAGCGATACCGGTGATGGGTGTGTCCGGACTGCCAATCTTGAACCCGTCCGAACCGTTCTGATTCCATATCACGCCCTGTTGCGCCATGCGTCGTTTGATCCGGTCGACGATTTGCCGTGCCGTAAGTGAAGTGTCGGCCGCTATTGCCTGACGAACGTCAGACACACCCAACAGCATTGCAGCACCGATAATGCGCCCCACATCGCGCCTGGACATCCAGCCTGTCATGTCTTTTCCTCTCATCATGCGCGCTGCATCAGCCCAGCCAGACCAGTTCTTTCGGGGGAGGTTGCACGTCTACGTCGATACCCGGCAAAATCGGCTTCAACCACTCGGCGACTTCGACCGCTCCGGGATAATTGGACTTTTCGTATCCGACCTGCACCATGCCGATCTGACGCCCCTGAGCGATCGCATCGCGCACATAGGTGGTGCAATAGTCTACTTCCGGCGTGGAGCCGACAACAAGCGCGTTGACCTTGGGATCTTTGAGCGCATGACTGAGCGCCAGCGTGGGGAATGCAAATCCGTGGATCACGCCAACCCTGCAGATCCGGAGTTTCGGGTCTCCTGTCATCCGCAAGGCCTTTGCGTCAAGACGTGCCGACGCGTCCTTGGCCATCGCCGCAAGCGTCGTTTCGGGAATGTCGCAGTAGACGATGTTCCAGCTATCGCCGGAAACCGCGGGTTCAGGCTGCCACCCCAAGGCTTTGGCAAGGGCGGTGGAAAACCATTTCGGCCGAGCCGTATCCCACACGGACGCAAGGCGAATGATGCTGAGACGATTTTCCTCGATCAACCTGCGCTTTGCTTCCAGCACCGGGTCCTTGGCGATTTCGAGCCGTTTTTCCAACCCCTTGGACCACCCGCTACCGAAAAGATAATAGGGATGTTCTCTTGTGATGATGCAGTTTTTGCCGGTCTCAATAGCCAGCCGGATGGCATCGACCGACGGTTCGTTGGCAACGAGAATACCTCTGACCGCAATATGATCGTCAACCGTCACCAACCCCTCTATTGCTCCATAGGCATCAGGCGAATTGGGGGTGATAATATCCTCATATGCCTGTGGCATGAGCGGCTGACCGAGCATCGCATGCACCCGATTGACGATCTCCCAGGCAGTGAGCATCGGCAATTTGGTCATAGCATCATCCCGCAATCGTGCACGTTGGTGAAAGTATCAAAGCAAATAAACCTTGCCATAATCGCTCATGGTAAACTGCCTCCGGCCAAAATAGAAATACAGTGGGTGCAACCTTGGCCACACCCACTGTACGTCAACATCGATCAGAACCGCGCCGAGAGCTGCAGCGCCAACTGCCTGGTCCTGCGGAGAGCTGCGGAAAACGTGCTGTTTCCGCTCGCCGCAGTCGGTTGGTAATTGTCGTACACCTTCTCATTCGTGAGATTACGTCCAATCAGCTTAACCCCATATTTAGCATCGTTGAACGTGAAGCCAAGATGGCCGTCAAGCGTCTGATAGCTTTCCTGATAGGCGTAGGGGCCAAGCGTTGACTGGGTCGCATAGCGGGAGGTGAAGAAGACATTGAAGCCGCCTTCAAACTCCGATCCCAGACCGAACATTGCATCTGCCGGCGCGGTGAATTCCGCGCCGAGCGTTCCGGACCATTTCGGCGCGAGGACGCGTTCCTTGCCGCTCAGATCCTGGAAGTTTCCGCCCACGCACCCCTGCGCCGCAGTCTGACCCGGAAAGCAGGTCGCGCTGGGGAAAGACCCATAGGTGGAGTCCAGATAGTTCAGTGTGCCCAGAAGAACGAGACCGCGCACCGGCGACACCTGCGCCTCGATCTCGACACCCTGTGCGCGCGCAGTCGCGGCGTTGGCGGTAAAGGACCCGACGAGGCCGTTGAAGATATTGACTTGCAAATCATCATAATCGGCCCGGAACCCGGTCACGTTGAGGCGCGCACGTCCGCGGAGGAAATCGATCTTGGCACCGATTTCATATGCCTTGACCGTCTCATCGGTAAATTGCAGGTCGCCATTTGGATTGAGGAAGAAGGCGTCAAGGTCGAAACCGCCTGCCTTGAACCCTTCCTTATAGGAGGCAAAAAGCAGGACGCCATTCGAGGGTCGATATTCGACCGTGATAGCCGGCTGGAAATCCTTGTAGGTGCGCTTGTCGTTCGCGATGCTTATCACAGGAAAAACTGTCGTTCCTGGAATGGCGCTGGAACTGTTCGTCACCGGATCATAGACACCGATCAGGCTGTTCAGGTTGAACGCCTTGAGAGTTTTGTCGACCTTGGAATAGCGGCCGGCAAGCTTGAAGGTCAGGCCGTCCAGAACCTCATAGCCCACTTCCCCGTAGAGCGACCAGGACCGCTCCTTCTGCTTTGACTTGGAATCGATGAAGAAACCCGGCCCCGGCGAGAAACGGGGATCACCCGGCCCGACCAGATAGACGCCTCCGGGGACCTGCAGGTCCAGATCAATTGCATCTGCATATCCGCCGACAAGCCAAGAGAATCGTCCGTTCGTCGACGATGCGGCCCTCAGCTCGATGGACTTTTGCGTGCTATCGTCGACCGTCGAAATGACTGAGAAAGTCCGTTCCGAGGCATCGACGTTAAGACGGTCGAACATGTCGAGCTTATAATATGACCCGGTCGCGGTGACGGTGAACGTGTTCGCTCCATATTCCGCCTCTACAACGCCACCCTGAAGGGTGAACCGGCCATAAGAGGGGTCGTTTCCGCCCACCGCCGAAACCAGCGGAAAGAGCTCCGGCGCATACATGTTGGCGGTGCGACCATCGAGCCGACAATCGTCGTTCGGGCCGATCACACCGCTGTTGATCGGCGCCAGCACGCCGCAATTCCAAAGCTCCCGATCGGTGCCGGATGCCTTCAACTTGGTATAGTCATATTTCGCATAGAGCGAAAAACGGTCATTTGGCTGCCAAAGGGCACTCGCCCGCCCCTGCCACTGTTCGGTGGAAGGGCCATCGTTGCCAAGCGACACATTCTCAACCCAGCCATCAAGATCACGATAGCGACCCGCGAAACGGGTGCTGAATGTGCTCGAAACCGGGATGGTGATGCCCGCCTCGATATTTTCCTCATTCGCCTCAAATTCATGAAAAGCGGTGATATTGCCTTCGAGTTCATCGCCCGGCCGCTTCGAAATGACGCTTAACGCACCCGCGATAGCGTTTTTGCCGAGATAGGTCGGCTGCGGCCCGCGCAAAACCTCGACGCGCTCGACATCGAGAAAACCGCCCCGCGCCGTGCCGCCACGACCGAAATATACGCCGTCGATATAGACGGGCACCGCCTGATCGAAGCCGGGGTTGCCGGCCGACGACACACCGCGGATGGACAGTGTTGAACGGCTCGATTGGGTGATGAACTGAACACCTGGAATCTTGAGGTCGCTCGGCGAAACAATCGCGCTGTTGGCGAGATCTTCCGATGACACCGCGCTGACTGCGATCGACACGTTCTGAAGACGCTCGGCACGCTTGGTCGCGGTGACGACGATTTCCTGCAGCACCGACCCGTCATCAGCCGACGATGCATCGCTCGCCGGCTCCGTCTGAGCGAAGGCAGGCGAAGACGTCACGGCCAACATGATGCCGGAGACCAGATAATGATTAGTTTTCTTCATGTTACTCCCCTTTTGGTATTATGTGTTTGCATTGAAAGTTGCGTTCATCTTCCGTGCTGCCCACACCAGTATGGACAGCTTCCTTTGGAAAGGCGCAGATCGGGCGGGTGCGTGTGCTCCCATCAGGTAGTGGCTTCGCACGCGCCGCTACGATGCGTTCGGGCGCGACACCCGTTGACCGCCAGTTGTCGACGGCAGTAAGCGCGTTGAATTCCAACCCGAGCGGACCGGTCTTGCAGTGATCGGTATCGGGGGCCATGAACAGCCGCATGAAGGAAGACTCCTTGCCGCCTGCCTCAACACCCAGTTCCTTCTCCAGCATTTCCTGATAGAACGTGATCGTCGTCTCCGGTGTAATGCCCCAATCGGCCCATCCCTGAACGAAGATCAGTTTTCCGCCGCGCTCGCGAAAGGCGTCGAAGTTGCGGGTCCAGGATGAGAGAGGACCATATTTGGCGACCACCTGCTCGACCTGCTTCAGATTGTAATCGCGCCAATCCCAGTCAGGGTCTTGCAGGAACAAGCGGCCCCAGAACCCTTGGGTAAAAACATCCGGTTCCGCTCCCGACTGGAGGCGTTCATAAGGACCGGTGCCCGGAGACTGGCCCGCAAAATAGGTTTCACCGGGAGAATCCCACCGATCATTGCCGCTGGAGTCACGAAGCGGGCGGTAATATGCCTCCAGCCCGGCAACCTGAGCCTTGGTGAGACAATCGCCTGACTGACCGGGTTTGCACTGAAGCTGGGCCGGCCTGAAATCGCAGCGCCGTGGATCGCCGATCGAGCCATCTACCAGGCCATCATTCCCGTCGCACTTTTTCATGATTGCGTCCCAGGTCATATCCACCTGGGCGGGTGTCAGCCTGGCGGCCGGATCGCGGTGCGCCGCGGCCGACACGCCGACGATAAACGCCGTCGCGAGCTGGATATCCGTCGGCGCAAAGGCAACTATCGCATCATAGTCTTCGGGATATTTCGTAGCCTCGACCAAGCCTTGACGGCCACCGCCCGAGCAGCCGGCGAAGGTCGAATATTCCGGCTTTTCTCCATAGAAGGCGGCGACGATCCGCTTGCTCACGACCGCAGTCTCGTGAATAGCGTCGGAGAAATAATTCTGAAGGCGTTCAGGATGCCCAACAGCCCATAGGCCGCCATAGCGATCCTCCGGATCGGTCTGGTGTCCGGTATCGGTTGCCGATACGGCATAACCCTTGCGAACCGCCTGAGAAAGGCCGGGCAGCGATTCATGGGAGCCAACATAGGTAATGGAGCCCGCAAAACCGCCGATCCCAACCCCATGATAGCGACCGTTCCAGTTATCAAGCGGCAGCCAGACCTCGAACTTCGTCTCAGCGCCGATGGTGCCGGCAATACGGCAAAGCCTGGGGAGGTCCTCGATAAGGTCATTCGCGGCGGCGGCGGCGCCACGCAATGACATGGAGATATCGCTGCCGGGCGTACGGAATACGCCATCGGTGATGAGCTCTGCGGTATCGATCACTGTGGAAGGAAGAGAAAGCCCGGCAATTGAAGCGCAGCGCGCTTGCGCATCTTCGGCCTGCATCGCAGCGCGACCATCGGTTTTGGTGGGAACGGACGCGGAGGTGGCGAGAACAGCATCGGACGGATTGTATGTGCTGCAAGCCGCCAGCGCCATTGCCATGACGGACGTATAAGAACCTCCAACCAGCCTTCGCATTTTTCCTCTCCTGGGCCGGCATTTACGCCAGCGCCGCGATTTGCACTGAATTCTAGAGGCTATATTGTGATATTACATGATGGCATTTCGCTGAAACTGTTACCCTAAACAGTATCAGTAATTGACGGAGTCATGCTTCGTACCAACAATGGGTGCGGTGTAGACCGCACCCATCTGGCTGGACCGTATCGTCAGAACTTTGCGGACAGCTGAAGCGCAATCTGGCGCGTTCTGCGCAGTTCGGCGGAGAAGGTGCGATTGCCGCTTGCTGCGGTTGGCTGAAGCGTATCGTAAACCTTCTCATTCGAGAGATTACGACCGACCAGCTGGACACCGTATTGGCCGCCCTTGAAGTCGAGCCCGATATGACCGTCAAGCGTTTGATAGCTTTTCGCATAGGCTTCGGCACCGAGCGTCGATTGCGTCGCATAGCGTGACGTAAAGAAGACGTTCATACCGCCGACCAACTGCGTATCGTCCCCAATGCTGTCAACCGGCACCTTATATTCAAAGCCAGCGGTGCCTGACCACTTGGGCGCCTGCTGCCTCACTTTGCCGCTCAGGTCCTGGAAATTTCCTCCGACACATCCTTGAGCAGGAGTCTGCCCCGGATAACATGTCGCACTCGGGAAAGAACGATATTTGGAGTCGAGGTAATTCAACGCGCCGGAAAGAACCAGTCCACGAACGGGTGTGAATTGCGTTTCCAGCTCTATGCCTTGTGAACGGGCACTTGCCGCATTGGCGGTTTGCGCTCCGAATCCGTTGAAGATGTTAACCTGCAGATCGGTGTAATCGGCCCGGAACGCAGTGATATTAAACCGGGCGCGTCCATTGAGGAAGTCGATCTTGGCGCCCGCCTCATAGGCCTTTACCGTTTCATCTTCGAATTGCGTGTTGCCCTGCGGATTCAGGAAAAACGTGTCGGTATCGAAACCGCCGGCCTTGAACCCTTCCTTGTAGGAAGCGAAAAGGAGAGTGCCCCGCGCAGGCCGATATTCAAGCGTGATGGCGGGCTGGAAATCCTGAAATGTACGCTTGTCGTTGTCGATGACAAAAGGCGGAAAAACGGTTGAACCGGGAACTGCGGTGGTGACATTTGTCACCGGATCGTAAACACCAATCTGACTGCTCAGTTCATGATGCACCAAGGTCTTTTTGACACGTGAGTAGCGACCCGCAAGTTTGAGGGTGAGATTATCCAGGATTTCATAGCCAACTTCGCCGAAGAGCGACCAGGACCTCTCCTCCAACTGCTTGCTTGAAGTGATCAAAAAGCCGGGTGCGTTCACCACACGCGGGTCGCCCGGTGCGATGGCATACACGCCGCCATCTCCTGTGAGATCCAAGTCGATTGCATCGGCATAGCCGCCAATCAGCCAGGAAAAGCGTCCGCCTGTCGAAGACACAGCTTTCACTTCAATAGACTTTTGCTCGCTGTTGTCGAAACCCGAGATGACACCAAAAGATCGCTCCGACGCATCGACATTAAGACGATCATACATCTTGAGCTTGTAGTATGATCCGGTCGCAGTCACGGCGAACATATCGGCATCATAGCCCGCTTCGACCACACCGCCTTGAAGCTCATAGCGACCACGAGCAGGGTCAGGCCCGCCTGCAGCAAGCACATTTGGGAAAAGTTCCGGAGCCAAGGCATTGGCGGTGCGGCCATCCAGCCTACAATCGTCATTGGGACCAACCACAGCGGGTGTTGCTGGCGTTATCACGCCGCAATTCCATAGTTCCTTGTTCGTTCCAGAAACTTTCAGATTGGTATAGTCATATTTCGCGTACAGGTGGAACCGGTCGGTCGGTTTCCAAACCATGCTAGCACGGCCCTGATATTGCTCCGAAGAAGGTCCGTCCGAGTTGAGTGCGACATTCTTCACCCAGCCCTCGACATCCCGGTAACGGCCCGAGAAACGCGTGCTCAATGTGCTCGAGAGCGGAATGGTGATACCCGCTTCCACATTTTCCTCATTGGCCTCGAATTCATGATAAGCGGTGATATTGCCCTCAAGCTTGTCCCCCGGACGCTTCGACACGATGCTCAAGGCGCCGGCAATGGCGTTCTTGCCCAGATAGGTCGGCTGCGGACCTTTCAAAACCTCGATACGCTCGACATCGAAAAAGCCGCCGCGCGCCGTGCCGCCGCGGCCAAAATATATACCATCGATATAAACAGGAACCGCCTGATCGAACCCAGGGTTGCCGTCCGACGAAACACCGCGGATGGACAAATTCGAACGGGCCGAATTGGTAACGAACTGGACACCAGGGATTCTGAGATCGCTCGGAGACACGATCGCGCCATTGGCAAGCTGTTCGGAAGACACCGCGTTAACGGAAATGGAAACATCCTGAAGGCGCTCAGCGCGCTTGGTAGCGGTGACAATGATTTCCTGGAGAACAGCGCCATCGTCTGCGACAGCCTGCTCGCTCGCCGTCTGCGCGGAAGCAGTCCCCGACATTGCAGCCAACGCAAGGCCGGAACACATTGTTAATGAAAACAACCTCATAAAAACCTCTCCTGAGAATATTATTGAATGCATTATTTTTAACGCAGATGCTGGCGCACCTCAGGAATGATCGAATTTGGTCGCCATTCTCGTGCACGCTCTCTCAGCACAAATTGCATTTCGGCTGGTCACAGCCCTCGCCAGCCTCATAGCTCCTTGGTGTTGATTCAGAATATTTGTTCGATATAATCTATTTTTGCAATATATATTCCATTTTTTGACTTTGCAAGCCGGTGAAGAAAATTATCGCCCAGGCGTGTGCATGGCTCGCACGGCCAAAACGGTAACAGGCCCATGTCGTCTGGGGTGGTCAACGGCGGGCATAGGGCATCAGCGTCACGGGGAAGATTCAATGATTGGCGGCAAATCAGATAGACTGTTGGTGCTCGGCATTTTGATGGCCGGGGCTGGGCTGGGGGACCCTGCCCAACTCTCCGCCGACGATGACGCTGCAGGCAAGGACACGGCTGTCATAACGCTCGGAACGGCCGGGGGGCCTCGCCCTCGGGCTGACCGGTCCCAAAGCGCGAACCTGCTTACTGTGAATGGCGCATTTTACCTTGTCGATGCGGGCGAAAATACGGTTCGGCGCCTGACTCAGGCGGGGGTGAACTTCAACGGCGTCCACCATCTGTTTATTACGCACGCGCACAGTGACCATACCATGGGTCTGCCTGCTCTTGTCGCAACGCAATGGGAGTTCCAGCAACGCACCGCGCTTCAGATTTTCGGGCCTCCTGGCACGTCAAACCTCGTTGAGGGTATGATGGCCTTTCTCGGCGCCAACGAAAAAATTCGCTTTGCCGAGGGTAATCCCAGCCCGTTGTCGCGCATCGTCGATGAACACGATGTTCAACCGGGACCGATCTTCCAAGATGCCAATGTTGCGGTTACGGCCGTTGAGAATACTCACTTCCATTTCCCTGAGAATTCGCCGGCCCATGGCCGTTTCAAGGCATATTCATATCGCATTGATACCGCTCACGGCTCCGTCGTCTTTACAGGCGACACTGGCCCTTCGGACGCGCTTGTAGAGCTGGCTAAAGGTGCAGATATGCTTGTAACCGAGGTCAGCGATGCCAATCAATTGATCGCTCTTTACAAGAAAAATGGCCAATGGCAGCGCAAGACTGCGGAAGAGCAGAAAAATTGGTTGCGACATCAGATAGATGAGCATCTCTCGCCTGGCGAGGTCGGCACGCTTGCCGCTCGGGCGGGAGTCAAAATGGTCATACTTACACATCTGACCCCGGTGGAAGATGAAATGCGCAGTTATCATTCCATCGCGTGCGAGGTTAAGTCCCATTTCGATGGAAAAGTCGTCGTTGCATCTGATTTAGGTCATTACCGTCTTGATGGCACAGCTGACTCTTTTGCGGACGGCTCCGGCTGTGCAGGGGGATGACGTTGGATGATCATTGACCGTTGCAGCGCCCAGAATCCGGTCCCAATGAGTAATATCACTTCCATCTGCCCTCACAATCTCATGCGAGAAAGGGTTTGAAGCAGCCCTGCGCCTGTTTCGGCAGAGCCCTTGCTGCTCCCCGTCGGCTAGCTTTTGAGCACGCTCGCGTGCTTTGGAATTTTGGGTCTGGATCTCCGTCAGAGGCATTGGGGGATCGCTCCTTTCCGGTACTCCGCAAAACACCTCAAAAATACCCTCACACTAAATCTGGCGCACGTGGAAGATCATAGGCGCGTTTGGATGCAAATTACCCACAAGCCTCTACTTTTATTTAAATTTTCTAGAAACGAGAAAGCCGATGGAAACTTCCGTATGAAGGGATGGTAGCAGAGGGGGGACTTGAACCCCCGACACGCAGATTATGATTCCATGTGCCGCATCAGCATTTTTCGCTGCCTTTATCCTGATCAAGTCAAATCTGGTGTGACCAATTCTGTATTTTTGCCAGCTGTGTTTCGTTGTTATTACCAGTTATTCATAATATGCCGGATGCAACTAGGTTAACGAAAAATATTGCCGTATTACGGCCTTTTAATCAGTAGGTCGCAGAAATGAATTGTCGACGGAGCGACGAACGATTTCCGAGCTGCACCGCATCATCAATGAGGGTTATTTTGTGCCATCGCTGTTTGTTGCTTAAAATGCGGTATAGTAGAATTCGTTCATTTCAACGATTGCCCGAACGCAGCTAAGCACCTGTTTTTCCCATATTCACTTGGGATTTGTAATCAGGGGGCCACGGGTTCCAATCCTGCAGCCGGCACCATTACTTATCCCTTTACCTTCAATATCTTACGCCATCGCGAGCAACTGCCTTTAAACCCTGCTGGGTGTCAATGTAGGCGATTTTGTGCCACGAGCGGCCATGTTTAGTTATTTATCCACCAACATCCGACCTTTTCCAGACGGTCTGTTGGTGTTATTGATGGTTCTGGCGATTTCTCACAGCAGATTTGCAAGGGAAATCAGGTGCTTGAATGCCCAATGTTAGTGTTCTTCTGGCACCATTTGTTCTTTTCACCACATCTCATATAGCTCGACAAAACGGCAGAAATCTGCCATTTTTAAGCATCACCTTTCCCGGCTGTGTCATTCAGTCTCATGACATCCGGGGCAAAGTGGTGCCACCAATGGTGCCATCAAATGGTTCCAGAAATCTGATGGCACCACTTTGCCTCGATTGGGCTGGTCGCATGATGCTCCCGGCAATCAGTTGATGAGAATCGTCAGTGTCGCTTAAAGAACTGCAAGTTCGCAATCTCAAGCCGGGTAATAATGACCGCACCGCCATCACAGGTTCATCAGCGCCGGATCACCGCCCTGCGCGGCAATATTGACGGATAGTGCCCGCTCGGTCGCATAGCGCAACAATGCATGCGGCCCGCCCGCTTTCGGCCCCGTGCCAGAGAGGCCTTCGCCGCCAAAGGGTTGCACGCCGACAACGGCCCCGGTCATCGAGCGGTTCACATAGCAATTACCAACCGGAACAAGGCTGCGCACTTCCCTTGCAAAACTCTCGACCCGGCTGTGTATGCCCAGCGTCAACCCATAGCCGCGCGCTGCCAAAGCCTTTGCTACCTTGGGCAAATCCTTGCGCTTGTAACGATAGACGTGCAGCGCCGGGCCGAATACCTCGCGTTCCAGAAAGTCAGGAGACGGAATTTCGGCTATGGTCGGCGCGAAATAATGGCCTTGCTCTGCTGCGCTGCCCAATTCGCAGCGATAAAGTATCTTCGCCTCCCGTTCGAGCCGCCCGATATGTGCGTCCAGCGCCGCTTGCGCCTCGGCATCAATCACCGGACCAATGTCTGTTGACGCGCTGGCCGGGTCGCCAATCACCAACGCCTGCGCCGCACCCACCAGAGTGTCTATCAAAACTTCCGCCGTCTCTTCCTGCACAAACAATATGCGCAGCGCCGAGCAACGCTGGCCCGCAGAGCCGAAAGCGGATTGGATAACATCATCGACCACCTGCTCCCTGAGCGCCGTCGTATCGACGAACATCGCATTAAGACCGCCGGTTTCAGCAATGAACGGAATGATCGGCCCGCGCCTTGCCGCAAGGCCGCGGTTGATCGCCCATGCTGTATCCGTACCCCCGGTAAAGGCCACACCATCGATACCCGGATGCGATGTCAGTTTAGGGCCGATGTCACTTCCCTCGCCCGGCAGCAGCGCCAACAGGTCAGGGTTCAACCCGGCCTGATGAAAAAGCTGCACAGCGCGCATCGCAATAAGCGGTGTCTGCTCGGCTGGTTTGGCGATAACGGCATTGCCAGCGGCCAGCGCCGCCATGATCTGGCCAGTGAAGATCGCGAGCGGGAAATTCCATGGGCTGATGCACAAGAACACCCCGCGCCCGCGCAGCTCCAGCTCATTGGTTTCGCCTACAGGCCCGGCAAGCGTTTCAAGGCCGACAAATTGCTTCTCCGCCAGCATGGCATAATAGCGGCAGAAATCGACCGCCTCGCGCACCTCGGCCACGCCATCGTTCAGCGTTTTCCCCGCCTCGCGCGCCAGCAGCGCGACGAGACTGTCCGTTTCCGCCTCCATAGCATTCCCGATAGCGCGCAATATCGCGGCGCGGCCTGCCCCTTGCAGCGCATCCCATTTCGGCTGAGCGGCCCGGGCGCGGCTGATCGCATCCTCGATGTGCGCATCTTCGGTCTTGTGAACCATGCCCAGAGCCGCGCCATCAACAGGGCTTATGGCGCTCTGCGCAGCTCCATCATGCATCACTGAGCCACCAATAAGTGGCCCTGCGACAAAATCCTGCCGGTCAATAATTGTGCGATGATGGCCGATAATCTCGCGCTCATCGGCAATGCTATAATCGCGGCCCATCGGGTTTATCCGCTGCGAGCCATAAATATCTGCGGGCGCAGGGATGCGCAAATGCCTGTCAGGATGCGCTTCGACCAGCGCAATCGGGTCTGTCACCAGATCTCGCGCGGGTACATCATCATCGAGCAGCGCATGCACAAAGCTGGTATTCGCGCCATTTTCCAGCAGGCGGCGCACCAGATAGGGCAGCAACTCCTCATGCCCGCCCACCGGCGCATAGGCGCGCACCAGCATTTTCCCATAGCGCTTGCCCGCTGCCTTATAAAGCGCCTCACCCATGCCATGCAGACGCTGATGCTCGATAATAGCACCGCGTTCTTCCGCCATTGTGCGCACCGCCGCCAGAGTATGTGCATTATGGGTGGCGAATTGCGGGTACAGCACAGGCGACGCCTCGATCAGTGCGCGGGCACACACCAGATAGCCAAGATCCGTCGCGGCCTTGGTGGTGAAGACCGGATAGTCTGGTCGTCCGGCAATTTGCGCACGCTTGATTTCCGTATCCCAATAGGCGCCCTTCACCAGCCGCACCATGATGCGGCGCTCCGTTGCTTCGGCCAAGGCCTTGAGCTGACCGATCACCGCCAGAGCGCGCTTCTGATAGGCCTGTACGACAATGCCAAGCCCTTGCCAGCCTTCCAGCGTGGGTTCGCGCGCCAGACGCTCGAAAAGCTTCAGCGATATGACCAGCCGGTCTGCCTCTTCGGCATCAATCGCAAAGTTGAGATCGTAACGCGCGGCAATCTGCGCCAGACGCAACACACGCGGATACAGCTCTTGCCATATGCGTTCTTCCTGCACCGCCTCATAGCGCGGCGAAAGCGCGGACAGTTTAACCGATACGCCATGCCCGGCCTCCGGCCCTGCGCCATTGGCGGCCTTGCCCACAGACTCAATCGCCCGCGCATAAATATGCTCATAGCGCTCAGCGTCCGCAGCGGTGCGCGCGCCCTCGCCCAGCATATCGAATGAGCAGAGCATATCCTCTTTCTCTGCCCGTTTGAGCGCTGCTTCGATCGTGCGGCCCAACACAAATTGCTCGCCCATAATGCGCACCGCCGTCATGACGGCCTGCCGCACCACCGGCTCGCCAACACGCTTGGTGAGTTGCTTCAGCCAGCGTGTCGGGTCAGCCTTGGCGGCGTCATCCACATCAATGAACTTGCCGGTGAGCATCAGGCCCCATGTTGAAGCATTGACGAACAGGCTGTCAGAATGGCCCATATGGCTCGCCCAGTCCGCACCACCTATTTTCTCGGCAATCAGCCTGTCCCGCGTGGCCGCATCGGGCGTGCGCAGCAACGCTTCGGCCAGACACATAAGCGCCAGTCCTTCCTGCGTGCCCAACGAAAATTCAGCAAGGAAGCTCTCGACCACGCCTTGCTTCTGCGCGGCCTTGCGCGTCGCTTCGACAAGCGCTGCGGCTTCATCAACAATGGCTGAGCGCTGTTTATTGCCCAGAGCCTGCGCGCCAAGCAGGCCAGCAATCGCCTCTGCCTCATCCTGATATTTACCGCTGTCGAGTTGATCCCAATATAATGCCATCGTCGCCATCCATGCCTTTCATGACCGGCGATTATCATAGAGCTTAACTGGAAAATTTTCTGACTATATATGGCAGTATAATGCTATATATTACCTTTATTATTCAGAATAATAAGGAATAAAATACAGTGAAATCTGAAATTATAGACGAAATGGATAGTTTCGACCGCAAGATCATCGCTATTCTGGCTCAGGACGGCAGGATCACGATAACGGAGCTGGCGGCGCAGGTCGGGCTTTCCAAAACCCCGTGTCAGGTGCGCCTCAAACGCCTGATCGACTCCGGCATCATAATGGGCTTTCGCGCACAGATAGACGCCACCAAGCTGGGCCTCGACCATATCGCCTTTGCGGAGGTGAAACTGTCTGACACACGCGAAGCTGCGCTGGGTGAATTCAACCGCGCCGTACAGCGCATCCCCGAAGTCGAGGAATGCCATATGATCGCCAGCAGCTTCGATTATCTGCTCAAGGTCCGCACTGCCAATATCCGCAAATACCGTATCGTTCTGGGCGAGAAAATCTCCAGCCTCCCTCATGTCGCCAGCACATCCACCTTCGTCGCCATGCAGGCCGTGAAGGAGCGATAGACCTTGAAACCAACCATCACCGCCTTGACATAATCTCTAATTGTGTATCAAATAGTCTCATTATAGAGATTATTTGGAGCGGTTATGCTAAACGAATTTCGTTTCGACAGGCTTTACATTGATGGCGCATGGGTTGCCCCGCTGGATGGCGGCGTCCGGGAAAGCATCGACCCGGCAACTGGCAAAAGCTGGGGCAATGTCGCTTATGGGGGGATTGCCGATATTGACCGCGCAGTGGCCGCCGCGCGCACCGCTTTCGAAGGACCATGGCGCACCATGCCCCCGTGGGAACGCGCCGCTCTCCTCCGCAAATTCGCCGACCTCTACGCCACGCAGGTCGAGCCACTGGCGCAGATCGAGTCGCGGGACAATGGCCGGGCCATTCGCGAATCCCGTGGCGACATTGGGTTCCATTCGCAATATTATCACTGGTTTGCCTCGCTCGCTGACAAGCTCTCCGGGCGCACCATCCCGATGGACGACAGCGTTCACGCCTTCACCTCGCGCCTGCCCGTTGGCGTGGTTGGCACGATCACGCCATGGAATGTGCCGCTTATGGCCGCAGCATGGAAACTTGGCCCTGCCCTTGCGGCCGGGTGCACGGTCGTGCTCAAGCCCGCCGAACAGACCCCGGCATCTTCGCTCGCTCTTGCGCGCATTTTCGAAGAGGCGGGCTTCCCGCCCGGCGTCATTAATGTCGTGCCCGGTGACGGACCAACCGCAGGCGCGCATCTGGTTGCGCATCCCGGTGTCGACAAGATCGGCTTTACCGGTGAAGGCGCAACCGCCAAGACCATCCTCAAAACCGGCGCGGACACGCTGAAACGCTTCAGCTTCGAGCTGGGCGGCAAGGCACCGCACATCATCTTTGCCGATGCTGATGTCGAACAGGCGCTCAATGCTGCAACCGGCTCTGCATGGGCGCTCTGTGGGCAAAGCTGCGCTCTTGGCTCGCGCATATTGGTCGAACGCCCGATCTATGACCGCGTGGTCGAAGAATTTCGCGATCGCGCCAGCCGGGTGCGCGTCGGCATGCCGCTCGATCCTGCCACGCATATGGGGCCACAGGCCCATGAACAGCAGCTCGACAAGACCTTATCCTATATCGACATTGGCCATAAGGAGGGCGCTGAGCTGGTGACGGGCGGCGCGCGCATCGCGCAGGGTGATCTTGCCAATGGCTATTTCGTCGAGCCGACCGTATTTGCCAATGTCACGCCCTCCATGCGGATTGCGCAGGAAGAGATTTTCGGCCCCGTAGCCGCCATCATTCCTTTTGACGGCGAAGATGAAGCCGTCTCCATCGCCAACAGCACGCCTTATGGTCTCACGGCAGGTCTGTGGACCGGCGATGTGGGCCGCGCACACCGCACGGCAGCGCGGATCGAAGCGGGCATGGTCTGGGTCAACACCTATCGCTACATTCGCTGGTCCACGCCTTATGGCGGCTTCAAGGCCAGCGGCTGGGGCCGCGAAAACGGCGTCGAAGCGCTCGATTCCTATCTCGAAACAAAAACGACCGTGGTTTCCACCACCGGTCAATTCCCGAACCCGTTTGCAAGCTGAGGAGAGAGAATAATGCGCCTGCAAGGTAAACTGGCAATCGTAACGGCTGCGGCATCTGGCATGGGCCGTGCTGGTGTGGAGCGCTTCGTGCGCGAAGGCGCGCGCGTGGCGGCCATAGATATCAGCTCGGAGGCTCTCAACGCTCTGGTCGCCGAATTCGGTTCGGACAAGGTCGTGCCGGTTGTTGCCGACCTCTCGACCGCAGACGGCGCAAAGAATAGCATTGAAGAAGCTGTTTCTGCGCTGGGCGGTGCTGATATATTATGGGCGCATGCGGGCATGCCCGGCCCGGCTTCGGTCGAGGATCTTGACCTTGCCGCCTATCAGAAAGCGATGGACCTGAACGTCACCTCTGCGACGGTGGGCGCGGGGCAAGTCGCCAAACATATGCGCGCACGCGGCGGAGGCTCTATCATCTTCACATCGTCCATCTCCGGGCTGGTCGGCTCGATGATGAGCCCGGTATATTCTGCCGCCAAATGGGCCGTGGTCGGCCTCACAAAATCACTCGCGCTGGCTCTGGCTGGTGATAATATTCGCGTGAATGTCGTTTGCCCCGGCCTTGCTGATACACCTATGAAAATTGGCTTTACCGGGCGCAGCGGCGACCCGGAAGAAGCCGCCGCCAATGAGGCAAAAGTCGTCGCGGGCGTGCCGATGGGACGTCTGGTGCAGCCCGGAGAAGTCGCCGACGCAGCCCTGTGGCTTGCCTCCGATGAAGCCAGTTTCGTAACCGGCGTGGCCATCCCCGTCGATGGTGGCTACACAGCCCGTTGATGATGCATCAGGCATCGGTTCATGCTCTGCCTGCCTTGTGGTTATGCTCCATCTCGTGGTTGGGCAGAGCCGGGCCGGACCGCTCGCCTGCATCTCCAAACGGAGGCATATAGAGCAATGACTGTGCGTCAGGCGGCAAATACGCTGCAAATACTGGAATATTTCGCCGAACGGCTGAGGCCTGCCACGGCAGCGGAACTGGCAGAAGATCTGGGCTGGCCACGGTCCAGCACATTCAAGCTGATCGGCACGCTGGCAGATCTGGGCTATCTCTATGAACCGCAAGCCCGCAACGGCTATTACCCCAGCCCGAAATGGTTCGACCTTGCCGAGAAAGTAACGCGCGCCAACCCGCTACCGGCAGAACTGCACCGGCTTGTTTTCGAGATAGCGCGCACCACTGGCGAGACCACGCTGATCGCAGCCCCGGCGGGCGAATATGCGATCTTTCTCGACGTACAGGAATCCACACATGCCGTGCGCTATTTCACCAGCATTGGCGACCGGGTTCCCATATATGCCAGCTCGGCAGGGCGCGCCCTGCTCGCCCAAATGCCCACTGACGAACGCAGACGCCTTTACCAGAAAACCACGTTCCAGACTTTTTCGAATACTACACCGGCAACAGAAGAGACCGTCGAGCAGGAGATCATGGCTGCGGAACAGCGCGGCTTTCATCAGAGCAATGCAGAATATACGCCGGACCTTGCAGGCGTCGCGCTGCCTCTGCCGTATCAGGGGCGCCGCTTGTCCATTGTCGTTGTCGGACCGGTTTCCCGTTGTCTGGAGCGACGGCCAGATATTGCAAAAATCATAAAAGACCATCTGCAACATATGGGTGTCGACGCAGGCTGACCTTCACAAGGGCCAGCATAAAATAAGATCATGCGCCGCATCCGGGAGAAGAGGATTATCATAATGAGCCTGTCACCCAGAGCCACATTGGATGCAGCCCCCATGCACTGGCGGCAGATAGCCGTCGTTGCCTTATGTATTACGCTTAACGCTCTGGACGGGTTCGATGTGCTGGCGATCAGCTTTGCTGCGCCGGGCATAGCCACAGAATGGGGCATCGACCGCGCCATGCTCGGCATCGTATTGTCGATGGAGTTGCTCGGTATGGCCGCAGGCTCGGTGTTGATCGGTAATCTTGCCGACAAAATTGGCCGTCGCCCCACTATTATCGGTTGTCTGATTGTGATGGCGAGTGGCATGCTGCTTTCCGCTGCCGCCACGACTGTCACCCTGCTCTCCATCACCCGGCTTTTTACTGGCCTGGGCATTGGCGGCATGCTCTCATCGACCAGCGCCATTGTCGCCGAATTTTCCAATGAGCGCCGCCGCAGCCTCAATGTCTCGCTCAATATTGCCGGCTATTCCACCGGTGCGATATTAGGCGGGCTGGTCGCCTCCGCGCTGCTCGAAGGCAGTGGCGAATGGCGCAGCATATTTCTCTTTGGCGGCGCCATGACGCTCATCATGCTGCCGCTGACCTGGTTCCTTCTGCCGGAATCGATAGACTCGGTGCTGGCTCGCCGACCGGCTGGCGCGCTTGACCGCATCAACAAGACACTTACCAGCATCGGCCACAAGGCTATAGCTGCCCTGCCGGAAGCGCCGCGGACACCCGAAAAAACCTCTCTCGCATCGCTATTTTCACGCGGCCTTGCTGGCGTCACAATATTGCTGACAATCGCTTATTTCGCGCAGATCATGCTGTTCTATTATGTGCAAAAATGGATACCGAAAATCGTCGTCGATATGGGATATGACGATTCCGATGCGGGCCGTGTTCTCGTCGCAGCCAATGTCGGCAATCTGTTAAGCGCCGTATTGATCGGCCTGATTGCGCAAAAGCTCAAGCTGCGCCCGCTGGTCATTGGCGCCATGGTTGCGGGTTTCCTTGCCATCGGCCTGTTCGGGACAGGCTTCACGAACCTCACGCATATCGCTTTGTCCGCAGCGCTGGCGGCCTTCTTCATCAATGCTGGCGTGGTCGGCATGTACCCGGTGCTGGCGCAAACCTTCCCGGCGCGGCTGCGCGCGAGCGGCATCGGCTTTGTGATCGGCATAGGCCGGGGCGGCTCGGCAATCGGCCCTGTCATCGCCGGGGCATTGTTTGCCGGTGGCAGCAGCTTGCTGATTGTATCCCTTGTCATGGGCATGGGCGGGCTGATCGCTGCCACAATGCTGTTCCTGCTCCCCCGCGCTCAAGCCAGAAGAGCGGCCGGGCAGGATACATAATCAGGATTCAGACTCAGGGCCCATCATGCATATCCCGTGCAGCAGCCTTGGCATGTGCCGGTACAGCCGGAACCAGCCCACGCTCAACAGATATACGAACGGCATCCCGCCTTTTGGTCACTCCGATTTTACGGAATACCGACTTCAGGCGATATTTGACAGTGTCGGGCGACATGCCAATCAGGCGCGCAATCTCCTTGTTCGAATGCCCCTGACTGAGATGGTACAGCACCTCGGCCTCGGACTCGCTAAACAGCCCCAAAACCGTCACCGTATTTTTATAGACCGCCAGCGACTTCGAGAGAGATTTCAGAAACTGGTCGCGAAAGCGGTCAATCGCCACGCCTGCTTCCAGCGCGTCATCGAGGCAAGGCTGTACAAATTGCCGTGCATCGATGAACGGTCTGACGATATCCTGAAACATCGCAATGCCGACGGCTTCATCAAAATAGCTGCGCGCCTTATCCTGCTCGCCCATGCCGCGCATGGCAAAAGCCGTCATGATGTTCACGTCTATCAGCAATCGCCCGGCCCCGCGCTGGTCTGCCCAGCTCCGCAATCGTTCCAGCTCTGCAAGAGCCATTTCATACTCTTCCGACAATAGCCGCAATTTCACACGGCATAGCGAAGCAGCAACCGCAACCGGGCGATAGAGCGGCGATTCCTCGTCCATCATATCCGCCAAGGCATCAAGCTCGATAGTCGCTGCAGCCTTCAGGGCAGTATCAAGCGAGAAGCCCTGAAATATGCGCAGCTCAACCTCGCAAATATCCGCAAGCAATTCGAGCTGCCGCAGCCTCCTGCGCGATGCCAGCCGCCGCGCCCGCGCCGTAACCGCCCATGTATCATCAAATGCACCTTCGCTGGCCAGTAGCTTGGCCTGCGTAAAATAGGCTGCGGCATAGACATCGACCCAGCCGTCAGATTGTTCCATATGAGGCAGCGCCCAGTCGAGCAGTTCGCGCGCTTCGCTGACCCTGTCCTGCTCATATAGTAATTCCGCCTGAAAGGCCGCGCAATTGGCCGCCAGGTCAGAATGTTCGCCAAAGCTGGCAACAATATTCTCCCGCGCTGACTCCAAGATCGCCCAGGCTTCTTTCGAGCGCCCCTGCCCCCGTTTGATCCGTGCTTCGAGGAACCGGGTAAACAGATCACTATAAAGCGAGCCGAGCGACTGATAATGCTCCCGCGCGGCCAATGTGGGCTGCAAGGCACGCTCCAGCCACCCACCTTCAAAATATTTGGCGCCAAGTGTTTCGCTGATATTCGCCAAAACCAGATGATCATTGGCAGGTAATTTGCGGAGCAACGCTTCACGCGCCAGTAAATCGTCAAGCACCATGGGCTGGTTTTCATAATCTGCCAGCGTATCGGCCACGACACGTATCTCGGTCTTGAGATCTGCCGAAAGGTTTACACTTTCCGTCTCATGTGCAAACCGGTCAAAATTCACTCTGGCCACACCCAGCTCACCTATTTTGATCTGCAAATAGACTTGCGCCAGTGCAAGGCGTGGACGGGACTTGATCAATGCATCCGGCACATGCGCCAGCCCCCTCTCAACGATTGTCTGCTGCCCCTGAGGGATGAGCCGCCAGCCGCCTGCCTGCTCAACTATGTCTGCCAGCGCTTCATCATCTTTCGCCAGAATCGCATGATGCACCGCATTGGCGATCTGGCCATGCCCGGCAAACCAGTATGCCACCTTGCTTTGCAACGACAGAAAATTGCTCAGATCAGACCGTTCAAACCGATCCCGCAGATATTCGGCAAACAGCTGATGATAGCGATATTCACGCATGTCAGCCGAAACCGAGGTCAGAAACACACCCTGCCGTTCCAGCTTTTCCAATATCATCCAGCCATCTGTCCGGTCACAGAGCAGGTTGACCAGCTCACCATTCAGCCGGTCGAGAAGCGCTGTACGTATGACAATCTCACGCAGCTCATCTGGCAATGCGATCAGCACTTGCTCGGAGAGATAGCGCGCCAGCTCAATGCTCGAACCGCTGAACTGGTCAATCACATGATGTCGCTCGACCCCACGCTTGAGCGACAGCGATGTCAATTGCAATGCTATCGGCCACCCTTCGGTGCGGTCCAATATGGCACCTATATCATCCTCAACCAGCTCCTGATTGCTGCGTGCGAATAAGGATGCGGCCTCTGCGGATGAGAATTTCAGATCATCGACCGTAATCTCCAGAAACTGTTCTTCAGCCGCCAGAACCGCCTGACCCAGAGAAGGATAATCTCGCGAGGCGATGACGAAATGGCAGTTCGAAGGGGCAAGCCGGATGAAAGATTGCAGAAAATCGATAACCGGCTCGCTGGCGGCATGATGCAAATCATCTATGATCAGAACAACGGGCTGTGCATCACGCGCAAGAATGTTCACCAATGCCGACATGGCCGAGCGCGGCGGCAAATTTCCGGAAAGCACTTCCTGTATACCGTCGCTATCCTCGGAATGCAGGGCGAGCGAGAGATACTGCACCAGCCGCTTGATATCATAATCTTCGTGGTCAAGCGTCAGCCATGCGGCCTTGATACCCTGCTGCCGGGCAAGATGGTCGCGCCACTGCGCCAGCAGGCTGGTTTTCCCATAGCCTGCCGGTGCATGGATCAGGGTCAGTCGGTGAGACAGCGCATGGTTAAGCCGCTCCAGCAACGGAACCCTGTGAATTTGATCGCCCATCCACACAGGCGGATCAAATTTGGCGACGATCACATCATTCATCCCATGCAGTCTCCTCCTGTTAAGAATTATTTGCAATAACTAAATCAAGGGTATGCAATGCCCATCTTCGTGGCAACCATAGTCCGCATTCCTGCCATCATCTTACCCGGATCAGTAGACAGGCTTACCCGTTCCAGAGGGATCGCACCCATTTTTCACATTGCGTGACAGCCCTGCACCCTCTCTAATCGGCGCGAACTTATTATATATCAGGGGAAGAGCGAGTGCGCATTGGCGTTGATGTAGGGGGGACGAACACCGATGCTGTGCTGATAGATGGCATAGTGGTCATCGCTTCGACCAAACATCCTACAACCGCAGATGTCAGCAGCGGTGTTGCCGCAGCAATCCGCACAATCCTTTCCGAGGCTTCTGTGGCTGCAGAAGCGATCACCTCCGTGATGATCGGCACGACCCATTTCACCAATGCCCTGATCGAGCGTAAGCATCTGGATGCTGTAGGCATACTGCGGCTTGCCAGCCCCTCCGGCGAAGCGCTGCCTCCGCTTACAGCCTGGCCCGCAGGGCTGAAGAAAAATATTGGCGAAAATATCTTTCTGCTTCCCGGCGGCTATGAAGTAGACGGGCGCGAGATTTCTCCTTTCGATGAAGCGCTTGTGCGAAAAGCGGTGCGCACCCTGCGCGACCGCAATATTAATTCCATCGCTATCAGCAGCGCTTTTGCGCCCATTAATTCCGAGATGGAAAAGCGCGCGGCACTTATATGCCATGAAGAACATCCCGATGCGGTGGTCAGCCTCTCACATGCCATTGGCAAGATCGGTATAATCGAGCGGGAAAATGGCATTATTCTCAATGCCGCGCTTACCACACTTGCAAAACATGTGATGTCGTCCTTCGAGAAGGCATTGCATGATCTGGGCCTCGATGCGCCGCTGTATATTTCGCAGAATGACGGGACGCTGATTTCGTCCGATTATGCTGCGCAATATCCTGTGATGACCATCGGATCAGGGCCGACAAACAGCATGCGCGGAGCGGCTTTTCTGACCGGCGTTAAAGATGCCATCGTCCTCGATGTCGGCGGGACCACATGCGACATTGGCGTATTGGCCAATGGTTTCCCCAGAGAATCCTCCATCGCTGTCGATATTGGCGGTGTCCGCACCAACTTCCGCATGCCGGACATATTGGCAATCGGTCTTGGTGGCGGCACACGCATTCACCTTGCGCCAGAACTATATAACAGCGAGCAGATAGACGATCAGGATTTCGATGTCGGGCCGGATTCCGTGGGCTATCGCATCAGCGATGATGCTTTCATTTTCGGCGGGGACATATTGACCGCCAGCGACATCGCCGTGGCGGCGGGCCATGCGTATTTTGGCGATGCAGCGGGCTTGCCCGCGCTCAGCAAGCCGGTAATCACTGCCGTTTGGAACCGCTTCCAGTCGATGCTGGAAGAGGGCATTGACCGCATGAAAACATCGCGAGGCGACACGGTAATCATAGCCGTGGGCGGTGGGCATTTCCTGATCGAAGAGGGTATAAAGGGCGCCGCGCAGCTTGTGCGCCCTCCCCATGCCTCGGTCGCCAATGCGGTAGGCGCTGCCATTGCACAAATTGGAGCGCAGGTGGAACAGATCGTCGATTATGACGCAACGCCCCGCGAGCTGGCAATTGAGCAGTTGCGCCAGACAGTTACAGAACGCGTCACCGCTGCGGGCGGCATGGCAGATAGTGTCGAGATTGTAGATATGGAAGAAATCTTCATGAGTTACCTGCCCGGCCGCTCTGCACAACTCAGGATGAAAGGTGTAGCCGACCTCGCTCATGCCAGCCCGGCACAAGGGCAGGACAGCACAGGCGCCATGCAGCAGGTTCATCATGCAAATTCATAATGCGATGCTTGCCGACCTTGCCACGGGTGCCGCTTTCCTTGGCTCCGGCGGGGGCGGTGATCCATATTACAGCCTGCTGCTGGCAGAAGCAGCCCTGGCGCGTTGTGGTGCATTCGAGCTTGTAGCGCTTGATACGCTACCGGATGATGCTCTGGTTGCGCCCTGTGGCTGGATCGGCGCCCCGACCGTCTCGGTAGAAAAGCTGCCCAGCGGCAAGGAAGCCGCCGCTGGCTTGCGGCGTCTCGAAGAGATTATGGGTCGAAAAATTGACGCTGTCCTGCCGATCGAAATTGGCGGTGGCAATGGCCTCGCCCCTTTCATGGCGGCCGCTGAACTGGGCGTACCCGTTGTCGATTGCGATGGCATGGGGCGCGCATTTCCTGAATCGCAAATGGCGATCTTCAATATTCGCGGCCTGAGCGCCTGCCCTTCGGTGCTAACGGCGGCCTGTGGTTCGCTCTCGGTCATTGAGACAGAGAACAACCACACCCATGAGCGCATAGCGCGCGGGCTTTCGGTCGCGCTTGGTGGCATCGCCCATATGGTCGAATATCCGCTCAGCGGCGCACAAGCCAAAGAACATGCCATAGCGGGCAGCGTGTCCGCTGCCATTGCTATTGGGGCCGCAATCCGGGAAGCCCGCAGCAGCGGCAATGACCCCTTCGAGGCTCTGGCCAATGCTCTGCGGCAGACAGGCCTCTACCCATATTGCGGCATAATCTTCGATGGCAAAATAACCGATCTGGAGCGCGAAACCCGCAATGGCTTTTCTATCGGCAGGGTCATCATCGATGGCTTTGGCGACGAAGGCCGCATGGAAATCGAGTTTCAGAACGAAAATCTGATCGCACGAAAAAATGGCAAAATTCTAACTATGGTGCCGGATATTTTAACAATCATGGACCGTGAGACAGCCGACACCATCACGACAGAACGCCTGAAATATGGCCAGCGCGTCAAGGTGGTCGCTGCGGCTGCGCCCGCAATGTTGCGCGAAGAAAAAGCCCTGCGTTTCGTCGGCCCGGATGCATTCGGCTTCGACAGCGATTTCATATCTGTAGAGGCACTGAACGGCTGGGAGATCGCATGACGCAGAGCACGGCACAGGGCACGACATCCGGTAAAACCAGCGATACTTATGCAAGTGCTCCTGTCCCCGAGCATATGACCGTCCCCGGATGGCGCGTTGCCCTCATCATTGCCAGCTTCACCTTCGCCCTGCCCGGCTTCCTCAATGGCGCACAAACCGGCATGGCGCTCGGTTTTCACAAGGCGGTTATCGCAGCGCTTCTCGCGGGCCTGATATTATGCGCCGGTGCCTGCCTCACCGCGATCATCAGCGTGCGCACCCGGCTGACCACCTATGTTCTGGTGCAGCGCTCTTTTGGCCTGAAAGGGGCAGCGCTCGTCAACATCGTCATCGCCATCGTGCATTTCTGCTGGTTCGGTGTGAATGTGTCGTTCTTCGGCGATGCAATGGTCGCTGCCGCACAACAGGGCTATGGCATTCCCGGCAATTTCGAACTGTTCGTGGTTATCGGCAGCATATTGATCACAATCTCCACCATTTATGGCTTCCGCACATTGGACCGGCTGGCGATGGTCGCGGTGCCGTTGGTGGGCGTTATCCTGACCCTGGTGTGCATAAAAGCGCTGGGAACAACAGAGGTCAGCCTCGCGCCTGTAGCAGCGCCGCCTGTTCCCATGAGCTTTGGCATTGCGCTTTCTGCGCTGGTCGGTGGCAATATGCTGACCGTGGCCGCCATGCCGGACCTCTCCCGCTTCATCCGCACAGAGCGTGGCGCCATTACCGGTATGATGCTCTGCTTCCCTTTTGCCGCACCGGTTCTGATGGTCATTGCATCGCTCATCGCGCTGGCGACCGGGCAAACGGACATCATGCAAATCGTCGTCGAGATGGGCTTTGGCGTGCCAGCATTGCTGATGCTGCTGCTCTCGGTATGGACAATTAACGCGCTCAATCTTTATTCGGCTGGGCTTTCCATGGCAGCGACCTTCCCGCGTGTGCGTCAATGGATGTTCATTGTTGCAGGCGGCGCGATCGGGTGCATTTTTGCGCTGATGGGCATCATCAATTCATTCATCCCGTTTCTGGTCACGCTGGGCCTCATCATCCCGCCGATTGCCGCCATCTATGTGATTGACGGCTTCATGAAATTCCGCGCGACAGATGATACCATCGCTCCAGCCGCTTTCCGCTGGGAGGCCATAGCGGTCTGGCTGGGTTCGCTCGTCGTCACCCTGCCCGCGCGCGCCGCTGAGCTAAGCCTGACCACCGTCCCGGCTCTTGATGCAACCATATTGGCTGCGGTCGGCTACCTGCTTGTGATGCGCTTCCGAACAGCAAAATGACCGCACTGGAAGAGATCAGCGCTCTGGATGCACATGCTCAGGCCGCCCTTGTGCGCAGTGGCGAAGTGCTGCCTCTAGCCTTGCTTGACGCTGCAATTGCCCGGATTGAAACCATCAACCCGCTGGTCAATGCGGTATGCCACAGCGCTTTTGATCATGCGCGGGATGCCATTGCCACAATTGACACCATAGTTGGCAAGGCAGCCCCTATGGCGGCCGTGCCTTATCTCCTCAAAGCCTCCATGGAATATCCCGGTTTCCCTCATGTTTCCGGGTCACGCATAAAGACTGGCGTGCTGGGCAAACATAAATATCCGTTTGCCCGTCGCCTCGATGAGGCCGGACTCATACCCTGCGGCATCGCAACCATGCCCGAGTTCGGTCTCATCGGTACGGGTGAAGCGCTGGCCTATGGCCCCACACGCAACCCATGGAACCTCGATCATAGCAGTGGCGGCTCCAGCAGCGGATCGGCTGTAGCCGTGGCGACCGGCATGGTGCCCTTTGCCACAGGCAGCGATGGTGGCGGGTCCATCCGTATTCCGGCTTCGCATTGCGGCATCATCGGTTTCAAGCCCAGCCGCACCTGGAACCTGCGCGCACGCGGCGTGGCTTTGATGGATGATCTGCTCGCCTCAGACGGCCTTATGGGACGTTCCATGCGCGATACAATCTGGGCCGCGCATCATCTGCGCAGCCAGCCTGCAGGCATGATCGGGCTGGATCGCCCCTTGCGCATTGCCCTGTGCCACCATGGCCTTGATGGCTTGTCACCCGATGATGACATCGCCAGCATGGTCGGCGAAGCAGGCAAAATGTGCGAGGCGCTGGGCCATCATGTCACGCCTTGCGATGTGCCGCTCAACATGCCTGCTCTCAGCCGCGCCTTTGACATTTTGTGGAGCTACGGCGCTGGCGAGGTTGTCGACATATATCATGCCAAGATGGGCGCCGCCGCCGATGCTCAGCTTGAGCCATGGACTCTGGGCCTTGCACGTCGGCGGGAGGGGATTACGCCTGACGAGCTGGCGAATGCATTCGCCACTGTCGGGCAGATCAACATGATGCTGGAGAGTTTCTGGCAGCATTATGATGTCGTCCTTAGTCCCGTTGCCAGCTCCACAGCACCGCCCCTTGGTGTGCTTGCGCCAGACAGGGATTTTGAGGCATTATGGGCTGATCATTTCCGCCATGTGAATTATACCCAATTGCAGAATATGGCCGGTTATCCCGGCATATCACTGCCCCTGATGAACGCTGCCAATGGCATGCCTGCCGGTGCCATGTTCTGGGGCAAATATGGCAGTGATGACCTGCTGCTTTCTCTTGGAGCGCAGTTGGAAACGGCCTATCCATGGGCAGAGAGAAAGCCGACATTGCCAACGGCATAATAGGGAGAAACGATATGCGAGCGTCTATTCTGAACCTGCCACTGGCTATATTGGCTATGGCACTGGCCCCTGCCCCACTTCAGGCAGCGGACAGTGTCAGTAAAACCAGTGCCCCCTCCCAAAGCTATGTCCTGCCCGAAACCGAAACATGGGACATGACCTCCAAAGATGGGCAGACATTCCGCATCTATGTTTCGCGGCCAGAAGGCGAAGCACCCAAAGATGGCTACCCGGTACTTTATGTGCTCGATGGCAACGCCATGTTCGCCGGATTTGCCGAGGCGCGGCGGATCCAGAATGTCTATCAAAATGACATGAGCAAAATGATTGTCGTGGGCATCGGTCACCCCAGTGGAGAGCTGTATGACGGGCGCCGCATGTATGATTTTACGGCGCAGGTCAAAACCCCCGCGCTCAAGGAGGCATATAAGGACTATCCCTCAGGCGGGCGTGACCTGTTCCTGTCCTTCCTGCTCCATGAAGTACGCCCGGAAATCGCCAAACGGTACAAAACCCATGCTGAGCGGCAATCCCTGTTTGGCCACTCGCTCGGCGGGCTGTTTGCGCTTTATACGCTCTACACCCAGCCCGAAGCCTTTCACACGATCATCGCCGCCAGCTCATCAATTTGGTGGGACAATCAGGCGATATTGAACGAAGAACGCACCTTTATGCGCAAGCTCGAAAAAGGGCCGGTGCCGGGCCATATCAGCCGCCTGTTGCTGCTTACCGGCGAAGAAGAGGAAGAAGGCTCGGTCATGCGTGACACCATTTTGCTCGGCAAGCGCATGGAAGCTCTGTCAATCTATGGCATGCGCAGCGAATATGAAGTGCTTGAGGAGGAAACGCATATCAGCGTGCCCGCGCGCGCCGTCACCATAACAATGCGCTATGCGATGCAATGGCCGTGAATTGCGCGCCTGTGCTCCGTTATCGGAACTGCAAAACTGCCCTGTAATATAGGGTTACCCTCAGGTTCGACTATCAGCGGTTACAGCTATTACCCATAGAGCTTCGCGATTACCCATATCCGGCCTGTAACCAGAAAATGCCCTGCTTATGATATACAATTGCAGAAGACCAGAACGGGTATAATGCGCTCATGGTTTTCTGACGGGAGATAACTAAACCCAAGGGGGAACTTGTATATGCGCAGTTCATATCCACGCAAAAAGGCAATGGTTCGAGCTTTAATCGGATCATCCATTACCACGCTGGCATTTACCGCCATGCCCGCACATGCACAGGGAGCAGCTTCAGCTATAGCGGATGGCGACATCATCGTCACCGCGACACGCGCCGTGACCGCCACCAAGACTGATACGCCCATCACGCAAATTCCCCAGTCTATCACTGTCGTAACAACCGAGCAGATCGAGGACCAGGGCAGCCGCAATATTCGCGAGGCGCTGCAATATACAGCGGGCGTGACCAATGCGGGTGACGATACGCGTGGTGATTTCAATATCATCAGAGGCTTTCTGGCAGCGACCTATCTGGATGGCCTCAAGCGAAATCACGGCTTCGTCTATACACCGCGCCCAGACATCAACACGCTTGAGCGTGTGGAAGTTCTGCTCGGCCCATCAGCGGTTCTTTATGGCGCAGGCAGCTCTGGCGGCCTTGTCAACATGCAGAGTAAACGCCCACGGTTCGAATTCGGTGGTTCGGCGTCACTCAGCTACGGCACCTTTGACCGCAAGGAAGCGGTGCTGGACGTAACGGGCCCGCTCAGCGACACCGTTGCCGCACGCATAGTCGGCGTCGTCCGTGACTCAGACATGCTTCAGGATTTCATACCTGATGATCGTGTCGTCATTCAGCCCTCGATTGTCTGGAAACCCAGCGATAAAACTGATGTAACATTTATCGGCCTGTACCAGAGAGATGTTACAGGGCCCGTGCAATATGCACCGGTAGCAGCGACGATATTGGCGGCTCCGGGCGCCCGCATGAGCCGCAAGACACTGCTTGGCGAACCTGATTTCAACAAAGGCCCCAAGCGTGACGTTCAGGCGACCTTGCTGATAAATCAGGAAATTTCAGACATAGTAAGTTTCCACAGCGCATCACGAATTCAGCGCTCGCGCACAAAATATGGCGAGATATACGGCGAATTTTTCGGCAACCCGCTGGATCCGTTCATTGATGCAGCCAATACCACGGTTAACCGCAACCTGTTTGCGATCAATGCCAATTATCGCGTCTTCAACACCGAAAACCATCTGGCATTCAAGTTCGACACCGGGCCGATCCAGCATCAGGTGCTTGTCGGTGTAGACTATTCACATTTCAGGCAGAAAAGCGAACAGGCGTTTGCATTTCTGGGCGCTCCCCCGATTGACATCTACAATCCGGTCTATGGCGCGCCAATCAATGCAGTATTTGCTCCTCAAGTCACACAGGTGCTCCGTCAATTTGGTTTCTACATGCAGGACCAGATGCGGATCATGGATCGCGCTTCGCTCGTGGTTGGTGTAAGGCGTGACCGGACCAAGCAGACGGACACAGGACAACCCACTCAGAAAGCCCATGCGACAACGTGGCGTGTCGGGCTGACGGTCGATGTAACAGAAACTGTTTCACCCTATGTCAGCTATGCCCAGTCTTTCGAACCGATTTCCGGTCTCAACCAGTTCGGCCGCTCTTTCATTCCACTGCGCGGTGAGCAATATGAGGGCGGCGTCAAATGGCAGCCGCTCAGCGAGACTTTGCTGCGGGCATCCTATTACCGTATCAAGGAGAAAAATGCCCTGCGGACGGACCCTGCAAACCCGCTCACCAGCATTCAGACCGGGTTTATCGTGTCAAAAGGCTTCGAGTTCCAGGCTGACCACCGCGTTCGGGACGATATTACTGTAACGGCAAGCTATACGCACAACTCGACCCGCGTGTCAGGCGAGGCCAGACAGCAAGATGGTACACCGAAAAATACGGCAGCGATTTTTGCATCAAAGACTGTCAACAGCGGAGACGAACTCTCATTCCGCTTTGGTGCTGGCGTCCGTCATGTGGCCAAGCAGAAAAACGGTGCCGCAGGCTCTCCGGACCCGTATCCACAGATCATCGTACCCAGCTACACGCTGCTCGATGCGATGGTATCGGCTGAGTATAAAAACTGGATACTGAAACTCACCGCCGTCAACGCGCTGGATAAATTCTACTATGCATCCTGTAATGCATTCGGCGGATGCGGCGGCAATGGCGATCCGCGGATAGTCAACGCGACATTGTCTTTCAGCTTCTGATCACTTCTGATCACATACGAATAGGGCCGCTAATAGTTCAGAACTATCAGCGGCCCTATTTTATTATTTATAGCAATTAGTTCAGAAATATATTAGGGTCATACCCCTAAGCCACAGGCGGCTGCCCTGATAAGGGCAGCGACACCATTAATCGGCGCTCAAATCATCCAGCGCGCCATATACCTCTTTGCCCCTGAACATGGTCACCACCACCTTCGCCCTGGAAATCTCTTTGGCGGGGAGCGTGAAAAGGTCATGATCCAGCACAATCAGATCGGCACTTTTACCGACTTTAACTGACCCCGTCAGATCTTCCATATGGTTGGCATACGCGACATTGACCGTATGCGCCCGTATCGCTTCATCCAGAGTAATCACCTCCTCAGGAAGCAAAGGCTCATCTGTCATATCCTTGAAGTCGATGCGTGTTACAGCCGTCTGCAAGCCCAGTATCGGATTGGCAGTCGCCACCGGCCAATCTGCGCCATAAGCAATAAGTGCACCTTGCTGCTGCACGCTTTTCGTCGGGTAAATATAGGTCGAGCGCACCGGCCCGATCGCCTGTTTCGTCAGGTCCATATAGCCATAATTGGCCGCCCATGTCGGCTGGAATATCGCGATTACGCCCAGCGAGCCAAAGCGTTTCTGGTCTGCCGGGTCGACAACATTGAGATGCGAAATCATCGGCCTGTTGGTTTTGCCATTTTTGGCAAGCGATGCCGCAAATGCATCCAGCGATACCCGTGTCGCTCGGTCTCCAATGGCGTGCACATGCGCCTGTATCCCTTCAGCGTCCAATCGGGTTATCGCAGCGCTCAGCACGTCGGGCTGGATCTGTATCGGACCACGCTCATGGCTGTGCGCATAAGGCTCGATCATCGCTGCTGTCTTTTGCGGAATCACACCATCGAGGTAAAATTTGACATATTTAGCGTTCAATCCCCAGTCTTCAGCACGCTTTACGGCATCAATAATCGTCGGGATTTGCTCCAGCGCACGTCCATTCTCCCATTTGAGCGCAATGGTAACATGGCTTGTCAGAGCGCCCTTATCGAGCACAGCCTTATAGGCATCCAATGTGGGGCTGCTTCCATCGGCGGCGAGGTCGATGCCCGCATCATGCCAACTCGTAATGCCAAGGCTGTTGAAATGCTGCGCGGTATAGACAATCGCCTGCTGCATTTCCGCTGCACTCGGAACAGGCACAAGCTCTCCAACCAGATCCTGCGCGGTCTCCTGCAAGGCGCCAATCGGTTCGCCAGCCTCATCCCGGTTGATAACACCATTGGTCGGGTCGGGCGTATCTTTCGTGATCCCTGCCAGTTCCAGCGCTTTGGAATTAACCCAATAGCTGTGTCCACCAACAGATTTGAAGATCAGGGCGCGGTCCGTTGAAACCGCATCGAGCCATTTTTTATGCGGAATGCCGCTCGGCGGGAAAAAGGAATCCTGCCAGCCGATGCCATATATTGTTCCGTTACCTGGCGACCCCGCAATGCATTTTTTAATGATGCTCTGATAATCCTCGATCGTATCCCCTTCATAAAGCGGACACCGCGAAAATGCCATGCCGCCAAGAATGGGGTGCACATGCGCATCACCAAAAGCAGGCATTAAGAAGCGCCCGCCAAGATCGACAATTCTGGTTGTGTCACCGCGCAAGCTGTCCATCTCGGACACAGCGCCAACAGCTACAATCTTGCCATCATCAATAGCGACAGCCTCCGCCCATGGCTGGTCCGCCTCTACCGTATAAATACGTGCATTGGTGATAATGAGGTCGGCGCTATCCTGCGCCACTGCTGCGTCGTCCATATTATAGCCAGCGCAGGCAGAAGTGCTCGCAAGCAGTATCGATAATGCCAGTGCCCTCGGCGTTGCTACAGCTCCATATGTTTTCATGCCCGGCATCCTTCCTCAAAATAAACAAGTGCTTCGCGAACACTATATATCAGGCTGCTCTGCTCCGTTATCGGGGCCATGCAGCCTGCCGGTCCACGCCCCTATTCAACTATAGTCTCGCATATAATCATTCCCGTTTTCAGGGTAATGCTGGGTAAAGACGGGTAAGGCCTTTTTTTTCTTGGCTGACTGAGCCATTTTTCTGGTTCGAAACCCTCAGATCAGGCCCTATTTCACGACCTGGGCGAGCATGGTTTCAGCTCCTTTCCCCGTTACCCGATTGCACATTGCTTTACCCGTGACATGCATTGCTTCGCCTTTTCCTCACCCCCACTCTCTGCTGGTGAGATATTCAGGCGACACCGGCTTTGCGCGGCGCAATGGGCCGGGTAGACGGCGGCATTCTGTTATACCACCAGCCACAGCCATAACAAGATGAGAGAGAGAGCACCCCTATGGATATGAACGCACTGGACCCGGACATTCGCCGTTTCGTGCTCGAAATGCGGGAAGAGTGGAGCAAATATCCGCCTTTCGATAGCCTGTCCTTCCCGGAGCAACGCGAAGTCGCGGAAAAAGCGCGCACCAAATGGACGCTTGGCGGACCGGAAATGGCGCGCACGGAAGAACATGTGCTTGATGCTGGCGCTGGTGAGCTGAAGCTGCGCCTATATTACCCCACACAGAGCAGCACGCCCCTGCCCGCTCTCGTCTATATCCATGGTGGCGGCTTTACGTTGTTCAGCAACAATACGCATGACCGGCTGATGCGCGAATATGCCGCGCGAGGCGGCTTCGTGGTGATCGGGGTGGATTATCCGCTCGCGCCTGAGACGAAATATCCCGTGGCGCTCGACCGTATTGAAGCGCTGATGCTGTGGCTCAAGGATAATGCCGGGCAATGGGGCATCACCCCGGAGCGCATTGCCATGGGCGGGGATTCAGCAGGCGGGAACCTCTCTTTTGCGACCTGCATGCGCCTGCGTGATCGCGGCGAGCTGGGTATCGTGAAGGCCATTCTCTCCAACTATGGCGGCTTTTCCTCGCGCATTTCCGACGATGCCGAAGCGCGATTTGGCGGGCCGGGGTCCATCATGGACCGGGCCGAGGCCAGGCAATATTGGATGAATTATGTGCGCGACGAGCGCGATGAAGATGATCCTTATGCCTGCCCGATACTCGCAGATGTCAGCGGCTTCCCGCCGGTCATGCTCATCATCCCCGATCAGGATATTGTCGCGGAGCACAGTTTCACCATGCACCAGAAGCTGCTGGATGCCGGAGTTGATGTGGCATGCGAGGTCTATGAAGGCGCGATCCACAGTTTTCTTGAGGCCATGTCCATCTCTACCATGGCGCGAGATGGAATTGCCAAGGGAGCCGATTTCATCGCAGCCAAGCTGGATACATAAGCTATAATTTCGGCGCGCGAATATGCGCATTGCGGTGACCATATAGGATATAGATAAGCGCGCCGCTGATAATATAGACACCCAGCAATACCGCAGGCACCCATTCGCCATGAGCGGCCTTGCTCGTAATGTCCATAAACACCGGCCCGGCCATCAACACACAGGAGGCCAGCGCGAGCACCGGCACTACGCCAACCCATATCCCGCCAATATATATGCCGCCAAGGGGCACTTTGAACGGGCGCTCCAGCTCCGGATGTGTCGTGCGTAATTTCATGACAGCAATGGCCACGACCGAGAACACGCAGATCGTGCCCAGACTCACCAGATCGGCCAGCAAGGTGATCGGCAACAGAGCAGCGGCCAGCGCAGAAATAGCGGCCACTATTCCCGTAGCAAAGGCTGGTGTGCGAAAATGACTGTGGAGCCGCGCGAACCGCTTTGGCAGCAAGCCATCATTCGACATGGCATGACACACGCGCGATTGCGCATAGGTGTTGACCAGCAACACGGACGCCAGCCCGGTCAACGCCCCTGCCTTGATGACAACCGCCATCACCGGCATGCCCACCGCACCAACCGCCACGGCAATAGGGTCCGGCACATCGAGATCGGTAAAGGGCACCAGCCCGGTCATGACCAGAGCCACAGCCCCATATAATATGCTGCTCCCTATCAAAGCCCCCAATATTCCTATCGGCACATCGCGTTGCGGCTTGCGGGCTTCAGCCGCAGCAGTCGCCACGGCCTCGAAACCGAGATAGGCGAAGAACAATATGGAAGCAGCGCGAAATATGCCCGGCGTGCCATAGCGAAATCCGCCCTCGTTTTCAGGAATGAAAGGCGTCCAGTTGGTCGCATCCACCTGCCCTGCCCCGACCAACACAAACCCTATCAGCACACCCACTTTGATGATGACCAGAAGCGTATTGATCGCCGCGGACTCCCTGATGCCGCGCACCAGCACCAATGCGACCACCGCCAGCGCACCAACGGCAACCCAGTTAAACCCGCCATCGGCGACGAGGTCGAGACCATGCGGGCCAATTTCGGCGCGCAGCCATGAGCTGGAATAGGCTTCGGGAATGACAAGTCCGAAATCGCCCAGCAGGCTGGTAAGATAGCCGGAGAAACCGACCGCAAGCGCCGCGCCCGCCAGCCCGAACTCCAGCAGCAGCATCCAGCCCAGCCCCCATGCAAACACCTCTCCCAGCACCGAATAGGCATAAGCATAAGAGGCCCCCGAAGCAGGAAGAACCGAGGCCAGCTCGGCATAGCAAAGGCATATGAAACCGCAGGCCATAGCCGCGATCAGGAAGGAGAGAATAACCGCAGGCCCGGCATAATGCGCCGCCGCCGCGCCGGTCATGACATAGACGCCCGCCCCGACTATGCAGCCAATGCCGATAAGGATAAGCTGCACCGGCCCCAATGTCCGGTGCATACCGGTTCTTTCAGCATCCTGGCGCACCGATTCAATCGACTTGCGCATCATCCATGAACGAACCGGCTTATCCATCAACGCCTCCTTTGTTTTCTATCTGCCTTCATGACTTGCGACCAATGTCTGCGAGAATATCTTCCCGGTCTGCATCAAGCGAAGGCGGCGCCTTGTCCGCCTGTTTCTCGGCTGTCTCCACCCGGAAAGGCGAAGCTGCATAAAGCAGCTCTCCTTCAGCGGGGTGGCTCATGGTCTGGAAGAAACCGCTTTCGACAAGATGCGGCTCTGTGGGCAGATCCTCAAGCCGATTGACCGGCGCACAGGGGATATCCTGCGCGCGCAGCACATCAAGCCACTCTTGCGAACTGCGCGAGGGCGCAGCCTGCTCAACCATCTCATAGAGCGATTCAATCGCGGCGGAGCGCTTCTCGCCATTATGAATGACTTCGGACTCCGCCATCGCGTCATTGCCGATAATAAGAAAGAACCGCCGCCACTGCGCGCCTGTATAGGGCATGATCGTGACATAGCCGTCGCGTGTTTTATAGGGTTTGCGCCCTGCCGCATTAAGCCGTGCATAGCCCCTGTCCGGCATCGGCGGTATAAAGCTCTGGCCGCTCAATTGCTCTACCAGCAAAAAGGACGCCATGGCTTCGAACATGGGCGTCTCGATATGGCAGCCCTTGCCGGAAAGCCCGCGTGCCGCGAGGCCAGATGCTATCGCAAAGGCGAGATGCAACCCGGCAACCTTGTCACAGAGTATCGTGCGCACAAAGCGCGGTTCGCCCGCTTCATTGGCATTAAGCGCAGCAAGGCCCGATGCCGCCTGTATACAGTCATCATAGGCTGGCTCATCGCCATATAGCCCGCGCCCGAAACCACGCGCAGAACAATAGACAATATCGCCCTTCACGGCCTTGACCGCCGCATAATCAATACCGAGCTTCTGCGCGCTTTTCTCGCGCATATTGTGCACGACCACATCCGCCGTAGAGATCAGATCATATAATATAGCGAGGTCATTTTCTTGTGTAAGATCAAGAACTATTGATCGTTTATTACGATTGATATTAAGAAAACCGGCACCATCGCCGCCCGCGCGCCCGGGCCGGGCAGACCGGAAAACATCACCACCAACAGGCTCCACCTTGATCACATCCGCGCCCATATCCGCGATCATTTGCGTCGCATAGGGGCCAAGCACGACCGTGCTCAGATCAATAACCCGGACCCCTTTCAGCACATCATACATGGCTCTTCCTCAACTCTTGCCCGCGACCGCCCTGCCAACACCATTATGCCGCCAGCTCGCGCGAGCGCCGCGCCGCCGCATCAACGACGTGCTGCGCCAGAATGTCTACTGCTGCATCTGCCGTCATGGCATCGAGGCCCGCCGCCGTAGTTCCCCCCGGGCTGGTCACTTGCTCACGCAAATGTTCGAGCGATGTCGGTCTCGTTTCCGCCAGACGCGCCGCACCGACAAATGTCTGCCGCACAAGTTGCGCCGACACGGTCTCACTCAATCCGGCCTCAACACCCGCATGTATCAGCGCTTCAGCAAACCGGTAGAAAAAAGCCGGGCCGCTGCCTGAAAGCGCGGTTATGGCGTCCATATCCGCTTCATTCCTGATCCATATCAGTTGCCCGGTTTTTCCGATTATATGCGCAACATGCTCTCGCTCTTCCGCGCTCACCACAGAAGACGCCATGGCCGCAGTCATGCCATGGCCAATAGAAGCAGGCATGTTGGGCATGGAGCGCACTATAGATGCCCCTGCACCAAGCGCGGCCTCGAGCCGGGGCAATGCTATGCCTGCCATAATCGAGAGGAACAGGCGCCCCGGCCGCGCCATCGCTTTCAGGTCAGGCGCCATGCCATCAAATGCCTGTGGCTTCACGGCTATGATAATGATCATGTCATCGGGCAATGCAGAGGCGTTCAGTGCCTCAACCCTCTCCACGCCCTCCGGCAGGTTCGCTTGAGGGTCAAAGGCCATTACAGGATATTCTGCAACAAGCGCGCTGGCGATCGCCCCACCCATATGGCCGCACCCGACCATCAGAACAGCGGGGCGACGCGCAGAAGTCATGCTTCCTCCACCCTGCCCTGATTGAACCGGCGCATCCAGTCTACCAATTCGGCGTTCGGTATATTCGCCAGAATATGATTGAGCGTTTCGGGGGTTTCATCCTGCCCCAGCTTAAACCGCCCAACAACCTGCTTCACATGCGCGCGAAAGCCGACAATGCGGGGCAACATCGCCTGATAACGATCGCCCAGCTCGTCCACGGACCATGGCTGCGCAAATTTTGCCTCAACCTTGTTGATCAGCAGTTGCAGAGCCGCCTCTGTCAGCTCCGGCTCAACGGAAATATCAACAGTGATCCGGGCATTGGCATAATTCCATGTAGGCCCCCACTGACGATTGCCGGCATGCTCCGGCGACACATAATCATTTGGACCGCTGAACAAGAGAGTGGCGCGTGTGTCCGCTGCAAAGGAAGCGCCCAACGGGTTGGTCAGGGCATAATGGCCGATCAGTTCGGTCAGCCTGTTATTCGCATCAAATATACCGATAAGCGGTAACTGGCTGGCTTCGCCATCAGCGGCGACCACCCATGCCAGCGGATATTCCTCAATCAGACTACGGATATCCCCATCGTCATATTGTTCAAAGGGTGACGCCATCGTCCCTATCATCCTTCATCGGAGCTTTGATTTTACCCATATTATGTGTGTGATCCCCCTCATTTGGACTATACACAAGTGCCAATAATGAGATTTTATAGGGTCCAATGATACGCAACTGGCAAATTAGTCTGAGTGAACGGATCGACAGCACCAGAGCTGGTCCACTCTATATGCAGATCATCCAGGCGGTGATCCGTGACATTCAGAGTGGCCGTCTGGCTTCGGGCACCTATTTGCCCAGCAGCCGCGAACTGGCCAAGCTGCTCGGCGTCAACCGCAAAACGGTCGTGCTCGCTTATGAAGACCTGATTGCGCAAGGCTGGCTGCTCAGCGCCGGGACGCGCGGAACCATGGTCGCAACCAATCTTCCGGAAACCAGCCCCCCGGATACAGCAGCAGCGCATGACAACGAGAATAACAGCATCGAGATCGGTTATTCGCTCCTCGCCGCGCCGGAACGCCCCCTTGCCCTGCCTTCTGGCACGGGCCTGAAAATCGACGAAGGCGCACCCGATGGCCGCCTGTTTCCGCCAGAACTTCTGGTACGCGCCTTTCGAACCGCCACGCACAAGGCCTCGCGCAGCAACCAGCTGCAATATCGCGACCCCAGAGGCACGGATAATCTGCGCACCGCAATAGCCAATATGCTCCGGGTGCAACGCGGCCTTGCCGTCACCCCTGAGAATATCTGCATTACCAGAGGCAGTCAGAATGGTATTTTCCTCGCCAGCATGGCGCTGCTTCGCCCCGGCGATGCTGTTATTGTCGAAGAGCTGACCTATGAACCTGCCGTAGCCGCGTTTCAGGCGCTGGGGGCCCATGTCATCCCGGTTGGGCTGGATAGCGACGGCATGAATATAGACGATGTCACACAAGCCTGTCGCAAACATAAGGTGCGCGCCATATTCGTCACGCCGCATCATCAGTTCCCGACGACAGTGGCCCTGCGCCCGGACAGACGCCTGCGTCTCATTGAGCTGTCACAGCAGCATGGCTTTGCAATCATCGAGGATGATTATGACCATGAATTCCATTTTCAATCCCAGCCGTTGCTTCCCATCGCCGCCTATGCCCCGGAACAGGTGATCTATATCGGCTCACTCTCCAAGCTCCTGCTCCCGGCCCTGCGCATCGGCTATATCGCGGCGCCTGTTCAGACGATCAATACGCTCGCCCATATGGTCTCGCTCAGCGATGGCATGGGCAATAGCCTGACGGAAAATACCGCCGCATTGCTCATAGAAAATGGCGAATTGCGCCGCCATGCGCGCAAAGCACGCCAGATATATGCGGAGCGCCGCGAGGCATTCGCACGGCAGCTTGATGATATGTTAGGCGACATTGCCGATTATGATATGCCCGATGGTGGTCTGGCCTTCTGGCTGCGGTTTAAGCATGATCTGGATCGTATCGAGAGCAAGGCGCGCGCCACGGGAATCCGCTTTGCATCTTCCCGCTCTTTCATGAGCCGCGCATCCGCACCCGAGGGACTACGCATCGGCTTTGCCAGCCTTGATGACAGCGAAGCGGAAACGGCCATCGCTGCACTGGCTGAAGCAGCGCGGCAATGATACTGGACCCATCACTATTTCAAAAACTGGATGTTTATTGATCCAATAGGCATGTCAGTCTGTCACAAGTAGAATTTGCAAGCCTGCATCGGCTAACACATTGATGCACAAGATTAAGCCCGGAGTTATGCGCATGACATCGAAAGCCCCCAGCCAACCGCGCCCTGCGCGCCGATGGTTCGTCAAGCTGCACCGCTGGCTTGGCATTGGTGCGGCGATATTCTGGCTGATACAGGCTGTTACCGGCATTTTCATGAGCTTTCATTTCGAAATTGACGATGCCCTGCTCTCCAGCAAATCTGTGCCTACTGACATGGCTGCGGTTGAGCGCCGGGTGGATAGCTTTGCGTCTGCCGGAGAGAAATCGAAAATCTATTATGTATGGACTACAGCAGGATCGCCTGACCGCTATCTGATATATTATGCCGGCGCAGATGGCAGCGCCAAGCGCGCCTATCTTGATGGTGCAGGCGATATTCTGGAAAACCGCCCGGCGGATCAATATAGCTTCCTCAAGCTGATGCGTGAAATCCATATCGACCTTATGGCGGGTGATACAGGCCATTGGATCATGGCGGTTACCGGCACATTGCTGGTTACCAATCTCATATTCGGGCTTGTCATCGCGTGGCCGCGCAAGGGCTGGTGGCGCAGCGCGCTCAAGCCAACGAACAGAGGCGGCCCAGCCGCACGCACCTATTCCTGGCACCGCGCCATAGGGCTATGGGCTGTCATACCCGCCATCGTCATAGCCGGCACAGGCACTTTGATGCTCTTCGAACATGAGATACGCGATCTTGTGGGCGCTCCCGAAACCGAACTGCCCGCCAACCCCGCGCAAGGCGAACCCGTGGGCCTTGCGCGCGCCATACATGCCGCTGTAGCGGCGATACCGGGCAGCCGTTTCAGCGGCGCCACCCTCTCTTCATCAGAAGACGCCAGCTATTATGTCTGGGTGCGCGCCCCCGGCGAGCTTTACAGGGATGATGGCTATGGAGCCAGTCTGGTCATAATCAATGGCAATGACGCCAGCGTCCGTGGCGCCTACCCGATCACACAGGCGAGCAGCGCGCAGCAAATCATCAGCTCATTCTACCCACTGCATACGGGCGAAAGTCTGGGGTTATTGGGGCGGATACTGGCTCTCGCCATAGCCATATGGCTCGCAACGACAGTCATATTGGGTCTGATGCTCTGGCTGCGCAAGCGGCCAAAGAAGAAAACGGCATAATCGGAATATCATGATGCACACAGTCACAATCCCGCTGCTGCTTTCTGCCGCCCTGCCCTCTGTTGAGTTACCCTCTGCTGAATTGCTCCCTGCACAATCACTCAGCGCGTCAGGCGCATCAACAACGGCGCATATGGCCCATTCCCATACCCATGCACCCAATGAAATTAATGAGGTGCATGGTCCGATATTGCTTGAAGTCACCTATACTGGCGAAGTCATGTCCAATGTCGATGGCGGTATCCGGCAAGGCACCCGCGCGCTCGACAATCTCGACCTTGTTATGGAAGCAGACCTTAATGCCCTTATCGGCTGGTCGGGCGCGGAGATACATGTCTATGGCCTATACAATAATGGCACTTCCGTCAGCGATCTGGTTGGAGACAGTTTCGCCGTCAGCAATATCGAAACAGGCACGCGGGCACTGCGCCTGTACGAAGCATGGATAGAGCAAAAATTCGATTCCGGCTTTTCGCTCAAATTTGGCCTCTATGACCTCAACTCGGAATTTGACGCGATAGAAAGCTCCGCCCTGTTCGTTGGCAGTGCGCATGGTATCGGGGCGGACATCAGCCAGGCAGGGCTGAACGGCCCTTCCATCTTCCCGTTCACATCACTGGCCTTGCGCGCTGAGAAAAGCTTTGAGTCCGGTGTAAAAATCCGGGCAGCAATATTGGACGGCGTTCCTGCTGACCCGGCGCACCCAAAACGCACAGCCCTGAAACTGGATGCCGATGATGGCGCATTGATAATAGCGGAAGTGGATATACCGCTTATGGGTGGTGAAGGCCGCCTGCTTGCTGGTCATTGGCGCTACACAGGCGCATTTGATGATTTTGCAGGCGCGCAGCGGCGCGACAATGCCGGACTGTATCTGCGCGGCGAAACATTGCTTCTGCAAAAGAGCGGCACACGCCTCGACGGGTTTTTCCGCCTTGGGCTGGCGAATGGCAAGCTCAACATGTATCGCGCCTTCACCAGTGGCGGCGTCAAGCTCACCGGGCTTTTTGCCGCCGATACATCCGATGAGGCAGGCTTCGCAATCGCTACGGCATGGACATCAGACGACTATCGTCGAACAACAGGCGCGGGCCGCAGCGAAACGGCTTTCGAACTGACCTACCGGCGCTCTGTTCTGCCCTTTCTGACCATACAGCCCAGCGTGCAATATATACGCACCCCCTCCGCCGACCCCGGCATAGACGATGCGCTGGTGCTGGGAATGCGCGCGGAAATCAGCTTTCGCCTATAGGCTTTCAGGCGGCGGCACGGCTGGGCGCATTTTTCAGCAAACCAAACAGATCTCGGGGGTCACCCGGCTCCACAATCAGGTCCAGCTGGCGTGATTTATCCTGTGCGCTCATCAGGTCATAAACGAGGTTGAGGACCGAGAAATCCTCTATCGCAAAGCCTACGGAGTCAAAGACCGTCACCTGACTGAGCGATGTTCTCCCCCTTTCCTCACCCGCGATCACACGCCATAATTCCGTTACCGGGAAGTCATCAGGCATTTGCTGAATTTCACCCTCAATGCGGGTCTGCTCAGGATATTCGACAAACACGCTGGAACGTTCCAATATTTCGGACCCCAGTTCCGTCTTGCCGGGGCAGTCGCCACCCACCGCATTAATATGTACGCCACTGCCGACCATATTGCCCGAAAGGATGGTCGCGTTCTTTTTGTCAGCCGTCACCGTTGTGATAATATCAGCGCCGCTCACCGCCTCTTCGGCAGAGCGCGCGCGGAATATGCTAATACCCTGGCCCGCCATATTCGCTTCGAATTTGGCCATGGCGCGCGCATCAACATCCCAAATGCGAAGCTTGTCGATGCCCAATAATGCCCGGAAAGCAAGGGCCTGAAACTCGGATTGCGCCCCGGTGCCGATCAACGCCATGGTGCGGCAATCGTCCCGCGTCAGATGACGCGCAGCCACCACAGAAGTGGCCGCAGTCCGCAAGGCTGTGAGCAATGTCATTTCACTCAGCAACAGTGGATAGCCGGTATCTACATCCGCCAATACACCAAAGGCGGCTACGGTTTGCAGCCCGTGTCGCGTATTCTTGGGATGGCCATTCACATATTTAAAGGCGAAGCGCTGTTGGTCCGCTGCGGGCATCAGTTCGATCACGCCATCGGGGGAATGACTGGCATAGCGCGGCGCCTTGTCAAACTCGTTCCAGCGGCGAAAATCATCCTCGACACGCTCTGCCAGCATTTTCAGAAATGGCTCCATGCCCACATGCTCGATCAGCGATCGCAGATCGTTCACACCCATATATGCTACCATAGCCTTTACTCCTTGATACCGAGCGGGACGCTGTTCCTTGAGCGCCATGCTCCAGCCATGGGAGTCAGTATAAAATGAGCAAATTGCACAGTGAATATTCAACTTGATCCATAATATTAATAAATTTATACAAATTGCTCTATTTATATGAAAGTTATGTATGGCCGACCTCGATTCACTGGACCGCCGCCTTATCGCGCAACTGCGTGCTGACGGGCGCGCGCCCATATCCAAGCTGGCCAATATACTTGGTACATCCCGCGCCACGGCGCAGCATCGCCTTGACAGGCTGTTGGAATCCGGGACCATATTGGGCTTTACCGTGCGCGCTCAGGACGAGACCCAGAGCAAGCTGGTGCGCGCCGTGATGCTTATCGAGGTGGCTGGCAAGTCCACCAGCCAGGTCATCAGCCTGCTGCGCGGTTTCCCGGAAATTTATGGGCTGCATACCACCAATGGTTCATGGGATCTCGTCGCGCAGATACAGGCTGAGACTCTGCCCGACTTTGACCGCATATTGCGCGAAATACGCATGACAGAAGGCGTATTGAACAGCGAAACCAGCATCCTGCTCCGCTCGATAGAATAAACGCGCCCCTTTTAGGGCCTGTCCTTAGATAAGCTGCTTCATTTCCGGCCCTGGCTTCTGGTTTTATGTCTTATGCCTGCACGCGGCGAAAACCCTGTTTCGAGTATCGCAACCAGTTGCTCGGCAATTTCGGCAGACGATAGTTCGCCGGATGTGTCATACCATCGCGCGGGCCAGTTGAGCGCGCCTGCCAATGTGAAGGCCAGCATCTTTGGGTCATGCGGCGCGATGCTGCCTTCTTCTATGCCTTCGCTGATGAAGCTGCGCATGGCATCATCGATCGGACGCTTGAGGGAGCGCAGTTTTTCCAGTCCCTCGGGAGAGAGAAGCTCGTCGCCAGTGCGGATAACGCATTGACCGAACTCAGCCATATTGACTTCGGCGTAGCGTTTCAGGAAACCGCGCAGCCGGTCCACGGCGGTGCCGGGCTCTGCCCGAGCTTTCGCCGCCGCCTCCTGCAACTGGATCAGCCCGATCGTCATGCATTCGATCAGCACCTGCTCCTTGTTACCGAGATAATGATAAATTGTCGGCTTGGTGATCCCAAGGCTGGTGGCGACTTCTTCTAATGAGGTCGCATGAAAACCGCGCTCGTTAAACATCCGAACGGCGGCGCGCAGAACCGCCTGGCGTTTGGCGTTACGGTCACTTTCCCTTTGCTCAGCAGTACGAAAGGGGGAAGTCTTGTCGGCCATTGTGTCAGTGGGAGCATGCATGTCGCAGACCTTGACGTGAAACCATATAGAATGCAATATACTTATGAGTATATAATAATCTGGTAGGTCTAATGATTCTCAACGAAACCCAATCTGCCGTTCGTGATACGGTTCGCGCCTTCTCGCAGGAGCAACTGCGCCCGCGCAGTACAGACTTCGAAGAGGCAAAAGGATATCCTCCCGGATTGTTTGAAGAGATTGCCGGGCTTGGCCTGATGGGCATGACAGCGCCGGAGGAGTTTGGCGGAGCGGCGCTGGATAGTGTGAGCTATGCGCTGGCATTGATAGAACTGGCGGCCGGCGATGGTGCGCTCTCGACCATAGTAAGCATCCAGAATAGTCTGCTGGTAGGCGGCATATTGAAACTGGGCACTCAAGAGCAGAAAGCACGGTTTCTGCCTGATCTGATTGCAGGCAGGATGATCGGCGCCTTTGCGCTGACGGAGGCTGACGCCGGATCCGACGCCTCTGCCCTGCGCACACGCGCAGAAAGAGTGGACGGTGGCTGGAAGCTTAATGGCGCCAAGCAGTTCATCACTTCCGGTAAGATTGCAGGGCTGAGCATCGTCTTTGCCGTGACCGATCCTGATGCCGGGAAAAAAGGCATAAGCGCCTTTCTCGTGCCGACGGACAAGGAAGGCTATAGCGTCGATAAGGTCGAGCATAAGCTGGGGCAAGCGGCCTCTGACACATGCGCCATTCGCTTTGAGGATATGTTCATAGAAGACGCTCTGGTGTTCGGGGAGTTAGGCGCAGGCTATCGCATCGCGCTTTCGAACCTCGAAACCGGGCGCATCGGCATCGCCGCTCAGTCGGTTGGCATGGCGCAAGCCGCGCTGGAGATAGCGGCGCACTATGCCAAGGAGCGCAGCAGCTTCGGCAAGCCGATTATCGAGCATCAGGCAGTGGGTTTCCGGCTTGCGGACCTTGCGACCCGGCTGGAGGCGGCACGGCAGATGGTACTCCATGCAGCCGCGACCAAGGACACCGGGCAGCCTTGCCTGACGGAAGCGTCCATGGCCAAGCTGTTCGCTTCGGAAACCGCGGAAGCGGTTGTGTCGGGAGCCATTCAGACCTTGGGTGGCTATGGCTATCTCGAAGAATATGGCCTCGCCAAAATCTACCGCGATGTGCGGGTGTGCCAGATTTATGAGGGCACATCGGACATCCAGAAAATGGTCATCGCCAGAGCATTGTGATCGCACACAGCAATTTGAGGAACATGATATGAGCCACGATCCTATAGTCATAGCCGATTATGCACGCACGCCGATGGGCGGGATGCAGGGCGTATTTGGCGATGTAAAATCGACTGATCTGGGCGCTGCGGCTGTACGCGCTGCGGTTGAGCGTTCGGGCGTTAGTGCTGCGCTTGTCGAGCAAATATTCATGGGGTGCGTGTTGCCCGCCGGGCTGGGACAGGCGCCTGCGCGGCAGGCTGCTTTAGGGGCCGGGCTGGGAGAGCATGTAGAGGCGAGCACGGTCAACAAGATGTGCGGGTCGGGCATGCAGGCCGCGATCATGGCGCATGATGCGCTGGCGGCTGGCTCTGCCGATGTCATCGTCGCAGGCGGCATGGAGAGCATGACCGGCGCGCCTTATTTGTTGCCCAAGCATCGTGGCGGCGCACGTATCGGCCATGATGTGGTGAAGGACTCGATGTTCCTCGACGGGCTAGAAGATGCGTATGTTCCGGGCAAGCTGATGGGCGCTTTTGCTGAAGACAGCGCGCGGGACTATCAGTTCAGCCGCGAAGAGCAGGATAGCTTTGCAATCCGCTCACTGACCCGCGCCAAGGCGGCGCAGGAAAGCGGCGCGTTTGACCGCGAGATTACGCCAGTGGAGGTTAAGAACCGCAAGGGCAGCGTGACTGTCCGTGAAGACGAACAGCCAGGCAAAGCCAATATCGACAAGATCCCGACATTGAAACCAGCCTTTGCCAAGGATGGCACGATCACGGCGGCCAATGCTTCGTCTATCTCCGATGGCGCAGCAGCGCTGGTGCTTACCCGCGAGAGCATAGCAAGCAAGCTCGGTATGACGCCTGTTGCGCGCATTGTCGGCCATGCCGGCCATGCCCATGCGCCCGCCCTGTTCACGACCGCACCAGTGTTTGCGATGCGCAAGCTGATGGAGAAAATCGGCTGGGGCATGGATGATGTCGATCTGTTCGAGGTCAATGAGGCCTTTGCGGCGGTCGCTCTGATCGCGCAGCGCGATATGGGCATTGAGGATGAGCGTATCAATGTGAATGGCGGGGCTTGCGCGCTGGGCCATCCGATCGGTGCATCGGGCGCGCGCATCATCGTGACGCTGCTCGCGGCGTTACAAAACCGAAACAAGAAACGCGGCATTGCCAGCCTTTGCATTGGTGGTGGCGAAGCAACAGCTATGGCAGTGGAGTTGATCTGATGAAATTGGGGAATGATATATCGGCGGTTGTTACCGGTGGCGCATCTGGCCTTGGTGAAGCCACAGCGCGGGCGTTGGCCGCGCAAGGCGTGAAGGTTGCGCTCTTTGATGTCAATGAAGAACGCGGTGTACAAATTGCTGGCGAGATTGGCGGAACTTTCCATAAGGTGGATGTGACCTCCGAGGACAGCGTTACAGCGGGCTTTGCCGCTGCGCGCGCCGCCAATGGGCAAGAGCGCATCCTCGTCAATTGCGCGGGCATCGTCATCGGCGCCAAGACAGTATCGCGGGACCGCGAAACCGGCGCGCTCAAATCCTTCCCGATGGACAAGTTCGAACGGGTTATTGCCATCAACCTTGTCGGCGCGTTCCGCTGTGTGTCGCAAAGTGCGGCGGGCATGGCGGGCCTTGAACTGACGGACGCGGACGAGCGCGGCGTGATTATCAACACCGCCTCTGTTGCCGCAACCGACGGCCAGATCGGACAGGCGGCCTATAGTGCATCGAAAGCGGGCATTATGGGGCTTACGCTTCCTGTAGCGCGCGATCTTTCGAGTGAAGGTGTTCGCATCAACTCCATCCTGCCCGGCATCATGGAAACGCCGATGATGGATGGCATGCCAGAGGCCGTGCACGCGGCATTATCCGCCAGCGTGCCATTCCCCAAGCGTCTGGGCAAACCGCAAGAGTTTGCCAGCCTCGTCCTTGAAATCTGCCGCAATGCTTATCTTAATGGCGAATCCATCCGCCTCGACGGCGCCATCAGAATGGCACCGCGATGAATTTAAAATGTAATGACAAAAAGTGGAAACCGGCTTTTGTCATTACACTCTAATTTGGCCAAGCCACACAAGGCCCCATATTTGTTCTGTATGCATAATTTGGCAGAAGCAAAACCTCGAGAAGAGTGGTGCCCGCACATTATCAGCCGAACTTTCAGGCGCAATGAGTCAAGCTCATTGCGCCTTATATGTTAGTGCTACAGCTCAGGTGCATATATTTGGTCTGGCGGCACTCACCGGGCCTTCTTGCAAGCTCTGGCAAACAACCATAGCCGGCTTCAATCAGACGGACATTCGGCACGGCAGGCTCCATATATGGGCGCAATTACAGGGCCGCCCCTCAGATTTTTTACGTTGAATTTGAATTTTTTAGTGATAATGACCTCCAATAGCATACAGGCATTCACACTTTGATTCACTTTGCCTTGTTTAGGGTCGGACCCCTAAGATACTTAATTATTACTTTCAGTTACTTTGTTTATTACAATAAACTTCTTTTATCAACTACAGACATTACCAGTTAGGTTTGCTTATGATTTCAATAGAACGTGCGGGATTGAGCGTTGCGGAAGAACTTGTCCGCTTTGTTGAAGAGGAGGCATTGCCCGGAACGGGAATCGAACCAAGCGCATTCTGGACAGGTGCGGCGGAGATAATCAACCGCTTCGCGCCACAAAATGCCGCACTGCTAACCAAACGCGAAGCTCTGCAAACCGAGATCGACACATGGCACAGCGCGCGCGCCGGCAAGCCGTTCGACATGGCGGAATATCAGGCCTTCCTGCGCACAATCGGCTATCTGGTGCCAGAACCAGCCCCCTTTACAGTGGACAGCACCAATATTGACGCTGAGCTGGCGACCATGGCCGGGCCGCAGCTGGTTGTACCTATCCTCAACGCCCGTTTCTTGCTCAATGCCGCCAATGCCCGCTGGGGCAGCCTCTATGATGCGCTTTACGGCTCGGACATGTTCCCCGAAGCACAAGCCAGTGGCAAAGGCTATGATGCAACGCGCGGTGCAAAAGTCATCGCCTGGGGCCGTGACCTTCTCGACACGGCTGCCCCACTTGCCTCTGGCAGCTGGACAGACTGGCAAGGCGGCATCCCGGAGCTCGCAGATCCCGCTCAGTTGGCGGGTCATGCCGGCGACAACATCCTGCTCAAGCATAATGGCCTGCATATCGAACTGGTGATCGACCCCGGCAGCGGTATCGGCAAGACCGATCCGGCAGGCCTCGCGGACATCGTCCTCGAAGCCGCGCTCACCAGTATTTGCGATCTGGAAGATTCCGTTGCCGCGGTTGATGCCGAAGACAAGGTCGCTGCCTATTCCAACTGGCTGGGGCTGATGAAAGGCAATCTCGAAGATACATTTGAGAAGAATGGCGCGATGATGACGCGCCGCATGAATGGTGACCGCGACTATACAGCACCCGATGGCAGCCGCTTCACCTTGCCGGGCCGTTCGCTACTGTTCGTGCGCAATGTCGGCCATCTGATGACCAATCCCGCCGTCAGGCTTGCCGATGGCAGTGAGGTTCCCGAAGGCATACTCGATGGCATCATCACCACATTGATCGCCATGCATGACCTGAAACGCAACAGCACCTTTCAGAACAGCCGCACCGGCAGCATGTATATCGTGAAACCGAAAATGCACGGGCCAGAAGAATGTGCCTTCACCAACAGCCTGTTCGACGCCATTGAAGATATGCTGGGCCTGGAGCGCCATACACTCAAAGTCGGCATCATGGACGAAGAGCGTCGTACCTCAGCCAATCTCGCCGCCTGCATTGAGGCGGTTCGGCATCGTATCATGTTCATCAATACCGGCTTCCTCGACCGTACCGGCGACGAGATGCACACCTCCATGCGCGCAGGCCCGATGATCCGCAAAGAAGAGATGAGAACGTCCGACTGGATTACCGCCTATGAAGATCGCAACGTACAGATCGGTCTGGCCTGCGGCCTTTCTGGCAAGGCGCAGATCGGCAAGGGAATGTGGGCCGCGCCTGATCGCATGGCCGATATGATCGAACAGAAAATTGGCCATCCCAAAACCGGAGCGAACACCGCATGGGTGCCCTCACCCACGGCTGCTGTGTTGCATGCCACCCACTATCACAACATTGATGTATTCACGCGTCAACGGGAACGCAGCACAGAAGCTATCGCGTCCCTCGACAAGCTGCTCAGTATTCCAGTAGCGCAGGGCGTGAACTGGTCTGCGCAAGACATTCGCGATGAACTGGATAATAATGCGCAGGGCATATTGGGCTATGTCGTACGCTGGGTCGATCAGGGCATAGGCTGTTCCAAAGTGCCTGACATTCACGACATCGGCCTGATGGAAGACCGCGCTACGCTGCGCATCAGCTCTCAGCATATGGCCAATTGGCTGCTGCATGGCGTGGTCAGCGAAGCAGACATTGATGCAGCTTTCAGCCGTATGGCGGCAAAAGTTGACGGGCAGAACGCAGGCGACCCTCTCTATCAGCCTATGTCTGGTAATGAAGCGACAAGCCTCGCTTTCCAGGCAGCGCGAGACCTCGTGCTCAAGGGTGCCCGCCAACCATCAGGCTATACCGAGCCGCTGCTTCACGCCTATCGCCAGAAGCTCAAGGCGCAAAGCGCTGGCAAAACCGCCTGATCAGCCTGAACCAGAGCAGCATATACAAAAGGGCGGGACAATCTTCCGCCTTTTTATTGCACGATAATATTGGCCATATACGTCCCGCCTGCCATAATCTCTTAAAAGCGGATGATCCGCTTATAATGTACCCTTATAAACCACCAATCTGCCTCCTGCTCGCTCCAATTTACGCTGCAACACAGCATTTCCCTGTACATTTGGCCCGTAGCGTGCAGACTTGGAGCATCACCACCAACAGGGAGCGATTCTTGATCCAACGTTCTGCTACGCTCATTCTCTTCGGCGCCACGGGTGATCTTGCCGGGCGCATGCTCTTCCCCTCGCTCTATAATCTTCAGCAAGACGGGCTGCTGCCCGACGATTTTCTGATCGTCGCGTCGGGCCGGTCGCAACGAACCGATGATGCCTTTCGCAAGGAGGTTGAAGCGGATCTGGCGCGTTATGTGCATGACGAGCGCCATGACGCTGATGCCGTTAAACGGTTTACCGAGCAGATCGTCTATTGCGCGGCGGAGGCGGGCAATGCGGAGCAGTTCAAGGCGATAGCCGCGCGCGTCAAAGGGCGCGAAGAAATGGGGCTGGCTGTCTATATGTCAACGCCGCCCGCCATGTTCGCGCCCACCGCACAGAGCCTGGCCGACGCAGGTCTTGTCACAGAGACAACGCGCATCGCGATGGAAAAGCCAATTGGCCATGACCATGAATCCTCGATGCAGGTGAATGACGCGATTTGCGCCCTGTTCGAGGAAGAACGCATTTTCCGGGTCGATCATTATCTCGGCAAGGAGACGGTGCAGAACCTGATCGCCCTGCGTTTTGGTAACATGTTGTTCGAGCCGCTGTGGAACAGCCATGCGATCGATCATGTGCAGATCACCGTCGGCGAGACCGTGGGGCTGGAAGGGCGCGTGTCTTATTATGACGGCGTGGGCGCACTGCGCGATATGGTGCAAAATCATGTGCTGCAAATCCTCTCGATCATCGCGATGGAGCCGCCTGCGCGCTTCGACTCTACCGCTGTGCGCGATGAAAAGGTGAAAGTGCTGCGTTCGCTGCGCCCGATGAATGGCGAGATGGCCAGGGCGCATAGCGTGCGCGGGCAATATACCGGCGGCGCAGTGGGCGGCGAGATCGTCAAAGGCTATGCAGAAGAACTGGGCCAGCCATCGGACACGGAAACCTTCGTCGCAGTCAAAGCGCATATCGACAACTGGCGCTGGGCGGGGGTGCCGTTCTATCTGCGTACCGGCAAGCGCATGCCGACGCGCCACAGCGAGATCATGATCCAGTTCAAGCCGGTTGCGCACAGCATTTTCGGCGAAAATGGCTTTGGTACCGGGCTGGAACCCAATACGCTGATCATCCGCTTGCAACCCGAAGAGAATATCCGCCTGCTCATCATGTCGAAAGAGCCGGGGCTGGACCGGGGCGGCATCAAACTGCGCGAAGTGGGGCTTGATGTTTCGCTCACCGCTGCCTTTGAAGGGAAACGCCGCCGCATCGCTTACGAACGCCTGTTGCTTGACCTGCTGGAAGGCGACCCGACCCTGTTCGTGCGCCGTGACGAGGTGGAGGCGCAATGGGAGTGGATCGACAGCATCATCGCGGGCTGGAAAGAGGCGGGTGTCAAGGTCGCGAATTATACCGCAGGGAACTGGGGCCCCTCCTCAGCCATTGCCCTTATAGAGCGCGATGGAGCAAGCTGGCATGAATGAATTACATGATGTCGTGGAGCGGGTCACCCGGCGCATCATCGAGAAGAGCGCGCCGACGCGGGGCAAATATCTCGACCTTATCAAGCGCGGGCGCGAGGCAGGCACCAATCGCGGACAATTGAGCTGCGGCAATCTCGCCCATGGTTTTGCCGCGTCCGGCGATGACAAAGCCACCATCCGCTCTGGCAGCGCGATGAATATCGGTATCGTAACCGCCTATAATGACATGCTCTCGGCGCATCAGCCCTATGGCCGCTACCCGGAACAGATCAAACTCGCTGCGCGCGAAGTCGGCGCGACGGCGCAGGTCGCGGGCGGTGTTCCCGCCATGTGTGATGGCGTGACGCAGGGGCAAGCAGGCATGGACCTCTCGCTCTTTTCGCGCGATGTCATCGCTATGGCGACCGCCGTATCGCTCAGCCATGCGATGTTCGAAGGCGTGGCGATGCTCGGCATATGCGACAAGATCGTGCCGGGGCTGCTCATCGGAAGCTTACGCTTTGGCCATTTGCCCGCGATCCTGATCCCTGCCGGCCCCATGCCATCGGGCCTTGCGAACAAGGAAAAAGTCCGCGTGCGCCAGCTTTATGCGCAGGGGAAGGCAAGCGAGGAAGAGCTGCTCGACGCCGAATCCGCCTCCTATCATGGCGCAGGCACCTGCACTTTTTACGGCACGGCGAACAGCAATCAGATGATGATGGAGATGATGGGCCTGCATATGCCCGGCGCCTCCTTCATCAACCCCGGCACGAAACTGCGCTCCGAGCTGACCCGCGCCGCGACGCATCGCCTCGCCAACATGGGTTGGGATACGGACGATTACCGCCCGCTGGGACTATGCGTTGATGAAAAAGCAATCGTCAACGCCTGCATCGGCCTGCTCGCCACCGGTGGCTCAACGAACCATGCAATCCACCTGCCCGCCATAGCGCGCGCGGCAGGCATCATCATCGACTGGACCGACTTTGCCGAGCTGTCCGACATCATTCCGCTGCTCTGCCGGGTCTATCCCAATGGAGCAGGCGATGTGAACAACTTCCATACGGCGGGCGGCATTGGCTATGTGATCGGCGAACTGCTCGACAATGGTATGCTCCACCGCGACATCATGACCGTCGCGCGCGCAGACATGAGCGATTATGCGTGCACGCCGGAATTGGTCGATGATGCGCTGGTGTGGGCTGAACCTCTCGCCAGCCCACGCGACACCGAAATGCTCAGTCCTGTATCCGCGCCGTTCAGTCAGGATGGCGGCATGAAGCTGCTCGCGGGCAATTTGGGCCGCTGCATCATGAAAACCTCGGCGGTCGATCCGGCGCGCTGGACCATAGAGGCCCCTGCCCGTGTCTTTGCCGAGCAGGATGATGTGCTCAAAGCTTTCAAAGCGGGCGAGCTGGACCATGATGTCGTGGTGGTCGTGCGCTTTCAGGGGCCGCGCGCCAACGGTATGCCAGAACTGCACAAGCTCACGCCAGCATTGGGCGTGTTGCAGGACAAGGGCTTTAAAGTCGCGCTGGTGACGGACGGTCGCATGTCTGGCGCATCCGGCAAGGTGCCTGCTGCCATCCATGTCTCGCCCGAAGCGAAGGGTGGTGGCCCACTCTCCAAACTGCGCGATGGCGATATGGTGCGGGTGTGCGCCAGCGAAGGGAGACTGGAGGCGCTGGTGGACACAGCGGAATGGGCTGCGCGCGACCCCGCGCCAACACCGCCCCCGCCTTATGACACAGGGCGCGAACTGTTCGCGATGATGCGACAGGGCAGCGACGAAGCCGAAAAAGGCGCATCGGCGATGCTGGCAATGATGGAAATGGAGTTAGACGCATGACGGTCGATGATGTGATGGAACTCGCGCCGGTCATCCCCGTGCTGGTGGTCGAGAATGTGGCCGATGCCCTGCCCATCGCCCGTGCGCTGGTAGCAGGCGGGTTGCGCGCACTCGAAGTCACGCTGCGCACAGAAGGCGCGCTCGACGTGATCCGCGCGATGAGCACGGTCGAAGGCGCAGTCGTTGGCGCGGGTACCGTCACCAACACACAACAGCTGGACGCCGTGCTGGAAGCAGGCGCGCAATTCATCGTCAGCCCCGGCCTTACAGAACCACTGGGTAAAGCAATCATCGCCAGCGGAACGCCCTATCTGCCCGGCATTGCGACCGCAGGCGACATTATGCGGGGCATGGACCTTGGCCTCAATCGCTTCAAATTCTTCCCGGCGGAAACATCGGGCGGCATCCCTGCCCTCAAGGCGCTCGCCGCGCCCTTCTTCGAAGCCCGCTTCTGCCCCACCGGCGGCATCACCGAAGCCAGCGCACCAGACTGGCTTTCCCAACCCTTCGTCACATGCGTCGGCGGAAGCTGGATCATCCCCAAAGGGCCGCTTGAGCCCGCGAAGATCGAAGCCATGGCGCGGGCGGCCTGCGCACTACAACACGCATAGCCATCAAAGTCTATTTCACTTGCGTGAAATCACGGGAGCGGGCCGGCGCGGACTGTTTCAGTGTAACTGAGACACAGTCTGGAGCGGGAAAAACGCTAGAGCGGGATGACATTGGGCTGACTCGAAAGAGGATTCCCAAGAGGCGTGGAATGTGATTCATGATGTCTGCTGGGTGAGGAGGCCAGCAAGGCATGGCACGAGCCTATTCGATGG